>ENA-UEQH01000254-UEQH01000254.1-human-gut-metagenome-genome-assembly--contig:-NODE-254-length-32387-cov-12.841721_pt1 | contig 32387 bp, 29 predicted proteins | sample MGYA00242945_ERZ507943 | MGnify/ENA primary metagenome ERZ507943 (study PRJEB26167, sample SAMN06115418) | human gut metagenome | host: Homo sapiens | place: China:Hubei | collected 2015-03-06... | reverse complement strand
GTATATAATAATACATTGGCGATTAACGAGAGTTGTGTGAGTTAGTTTTCTTTGATAATATCCATGAATTTTTCCAGGAATATTACAGATATGGCAATAACATTCCTTGGGTTTAAGTCGTACCTTAAGTATGATAGAGCCATCTTTTGCGGAACTACTTATTACAGAAAGTAAATCAGATGGTTTAATATTGAGTAATTTTGTGATAAAATTTTCGTAAAACATATTGTCTTAGCCTCCTTTTTTAGAAGTTGATTTTGAGTACATTAACATTCTAAAGCAAGAGGCTTTATTTGTCATTTAAATATACAGATAACGGCAAGACCACAAAAAGCGTGGGAGGGTCGACCACACCACAAAAAGTGGGGGATACTTTATTTTTATATAGACGAAGTATGTTGTACATTCCCTTTCAACAGAACGCGTATAAAGTACCGGAGACGAAGCGAGAGGTGCGACGGCGTACTACTCAGAACGCGGAGAAAGTACCGGAGACGAAGAAGGAGCACCGACGGCGTACTACAAGTACGTCGAGGTATTCACGATGAAGTATATGATGCCTTACACTTTACCAATCGCAGAACGCGGAGAAAGTATCAGAGCTATTTACTCTTTAACCAGAACGCGGAGAAGGTATCAGAGACGAAGAAGGAGCACCGACGGCGTACTACTGCTACGTCGAGGTGCTCCTGATGAAGTATATGATGCCTTATACGCGTTCTGAAGCTACGCCGAGGCCTTCTCGATGAAGTATATGATGCCTTATACGCGTTCTGAACGAGTGTGGATCAACTGTGCTGCAATACTCACCGCAATCTCCGCCGGCGTCTCACTGCCTATATCGATTCCGATGGGCGTAATCACACGTGTGAGCTGCTGCTCGCTGTAGCCATCTGCCAGCAAAGCTGCTCTGGCCATGGCTGCTTTATTTTTACTGCCCATAATGCCGATATAACCGACCGGCGTAGTCAACAGATAACGCTCCACATTAGCGTCATGCACATGACCGCGCGTCATTACTACCGCATAATCCTTAGCCGTCAGGCTGCAGACATCTGCCAGCTTAGTAAAATCAACCTGCTGTACGCGCTCCGCCTGCGGAAAGGCTGCCGCATCCGCAAACTCCGCCCTGTCATCGAGCACGATGCATTTAAACCCGAGATGACTCAAAAGCGGCACCAGCTCACGCGCAACATGACCTGCGCCAAAAACATAAACCGAACCGTCATAATCATACTGCTCCGCATAATAAGCGTAGCCATCTATACTGATTACACCTCTGCGACCTGCAAGCTGCAGGTCTTTTTTTATTTGCGGCAGTGCGTTGCCTTCACCCAAAGGCAGTAAAAACCACCAGGGAGCACACTGCTTCATTGCACTAAGAGCTTCCTCTGCCAAATCCCCCGTTTCTTCCCCCACAGGCAGGTAGCAGAACTGCACCTGACAGCTGCCGCCGCAGGCCATACCTGCTGCCGGAGAAAGGTCAAACGTTTTGACAAAGCTGCCACCACCGCAGCGCAGACGCTGCTGCGCCAGCTGCTGCGCCGCGTATTCCATACCGCCGCCGCCGATGGTTCCGTAAAGCAAACCCTTTTCTCCGACCAGCATATAGGCGCCGCTGGTGCGCGGAGTAGAGCCTTCACTCTCAATCAATGCAACAAGATAGCAAGGCTGTGAATCCAAAGTCTGCGCCTGTATTTTTTTCATTAAATCCTTCATTTTTGTTTCTCCTGTGCATAACGGCAGACTAATTCCAGGACGCTGCCAGCAATGCAGCGCGCCTTATCCGAAATCGTAAAGCAGTTGGCCAGCTCCTCCTTGCGCGGGTCAATATCAGCAATTTTAAAGCCCTTGGTAACAGCAAAGCCATCGCGAATCATGCCGCGAATCAGACCGGACAGTGTTGCCTTTACCGCCACCTGATTACTGCCATCGGTAATAGTTGCAATAGTTTCGCCCTTTTCCACAATGCTGCCAATATCATGAACAACGTGCAGAACACCTGCGCAGGGTGCGTGCAGCACACGCTCCTTGCTATAGCCTGCGATATTACCGGGCACACCGCTGTTAGGTGCAGCACTGCCGCTGCGGATAATGCGTCCCAGGTTATGACCGCGCTTCGTTTCTACAATTACGTCGGCATCTGCGCCCACGCTGAAGCCGGGGCCTAAAGCAATAATAAGCGGTGCCATTTTGCTGCTTGTACCAAGATTGCGCTTGGCGATAATGGCATCAATAACGATATCAGGCGCAAAAGCACGCACACTGTCCGCTGCTTCGTCAACCAGCACCGGCACTTCACCGCGCTCCCACACAACGTCTGCCTCCGCAAGAGAGTTTATCAAACGTGCAGTAAGTCCCTCTACCTGAGCGCTGCCCTGATACACCGCCTCGCACAGCGCTACCTGCCGACGAATCGCAGCAGGCTTGGCACATTCCAACACCAGCACCTTAAAGCCTGCGCCCCACAAGCGATGGATAACGCCTGTTGCCAGGTCACCGCCACCGCGTACAATAATCTTCAGCATTTGTTATTCTCCCCTTTCACGAAGCCATATTCTTCGCTCGTCTATGCCTGCTCTCACTAACAGCCGAAGTATTTCCTCCTGCTGCGCTGCTTTTATCAGGTCGCATTTATTCAAGACAATATAATAAGTGCGTGTTCCTACATTTTTGCGTGATCCCTGCTCAGACAGCAGCAAAGCAGCCAGCATTTGTTCATCAATCACAGAATCTAAGCTACAGTTCAAAAGCTCTGCTGACAGCTGCGGCCGCTGGCAAGCCTGCGCCAACGGGCGGCCCAAGGCATCCGTACCCGCAACAGCAAGTACAATATCACTGTCAGGCAAAAGCACCGGCTCATGTGCCGCAGGAGCTTTGCAGGGATGATGCTTGGAGCCGTCAGCCTCACACAAAATCACGTCTGCCTGCAGCTTCAGCTCTTCATATAAGAACTGCGGCGGCGCCGTCAGCTTACCGGTTGCAAGCTCCGGAGTGCCTATAACAGCGTAACGCCCCTGCTGCCACAGGCTGTGTACCGCTGCTGCGTCGGCAGCAAAGCTGCCATCCGCAGGATGCAGGATATGCGTACTTGTCAGCACCAGCACCCTGCGTCCGCAGGCAGCCCACATAGCGGCCAGCTCATACATAACCGTTGTTTTGCCGCCGCCGCCGACAAGGCAGATATTATGTTTTTTCCCGTCAGTTACAAAATCAAAGGGACAGACCGGCATCTGCTTCACCTCGCAAAAAATTACTTATATTATAACACACTCACTAAAAAAGGCTGTCGCTTGCCTGCGACAGCCTTCGAGAACATTAGCCTTTATTTGCCTTGAGCAACAGCAGCGATAACTTCTTCAGTCAGATCCTTGCCACCGAATACAACAGCACTTGCATCAACTACATTAGCAATGCCATGAGCCTTTGCTACCTGGCCGATAGTTTTGCGGATTTTTTCACGGATAGGATTCATCAGGGAAGCTTCCTTCTTATCTACCTGAGCAGATAATTTTTCGCCCAGCTCGCGTCTGCCCTTGTCATCAAGGTTCGGAGCCTTTTCATTGAATTCATTTTCAGCCTTTTGGCGCTCCAGATTGATAACGCTCATGGTGGTCTGAATATCAGGATAGCTGCGGAAAACTCTTTCAACATTTACATATCCCAATTCTTCGGCAGCAAACGCGCTGGTTGTGCAGGCCAAAGCCATAATCATAGCCATAATTAAAGTCAATAAGCTCTTTTTCATTAAAACAGTAACCTCTCTTCTTAAGATTTTAATACTAATATTATCTTACACTATTTCCTATAGAAAAGCAAGCTGTTTATAATTGACCGCTCTGCCATGTCCGCTTACGCAACGGAGGCGCAGGATAAGCCCTGCGGCTTGTTTTAAGTCCCTGCCGCACAAGGCATTCCGCCAGCGCCACCGGTGCCACCGCCGGGTCAACAACCGGAACTCCCAGACGTTCACTGAGAGGGTGCGCCAAGCCTAAGAATGATAAGCAGCCCAAAAGCAGTACCTGTACTCTGCCTGCCGCCAGCAACTCTCTGCCGGCTTCCGTAAGCAGGTCTAATACATGCTCACGCTCCGCCCACAAATCAACACCACGGGCCTCAATGCCACCAATTGCAGCAATACGCGCAGGATCAACACCGCACTGAGCGACAAAAAGCTGCTTTTCCGCATAACGCGCAGTATCTGCCAGCAAAAGCCCGGCCTGCCTGCCTACCAGCGGAGCCAGAAGACAGCTAGCCTGACCGCCGCCTACTACAGGTATGCTTACCACCTCACGGCAGGCATCCACCGCGGGGTCACTGAAGCAGTACAGCACAACTGCGTCATAGCCTTCGCTTTCCGCACGCACAGCCATTTTGATAATCTCAGGTGCCGCAAGCGCAGCATCCAGAGCAGAATCAATTTCGATATGATTTTCAACAAGGCACTCCATGTGCAGCTCCACATCAGGACCTACATACGCACTGAGCAGATGACAGCGTGCTGCCATCTGCTCAGGAGTAACCCCAAAGTCAGGATTAATTATAAATATTTTCATTCGTATATCCTTATACCAAAACAGAAGCAAGAAACTTCTTCGCACGTTCCGTTTTCGGATGATTAAACACTTCATCCGGCGTACCGCTTTCAATCAGATAACCGCCGTCCATGAAATAAACTGTATCCGATACGTCCTTGGCAAAACCCATTTCGTGGGTAACAAGAACCATTGTAATGCCAGTATTGGCAAGCTGCTTGATAACATCCAGTACCTCCTTGACCATTTCCGGATCAAGTGCGGATGTAGGCTCGTCTAAAAGCAGTACCTTCGGCTCCATCGCCAAAGCACGCGCAATCGCCACACGCTGCTTTTGTCCGCCGCTCAGACGGCTGGGATATTCATTGGCTTTATCGGAAAGATTAACCTTTGCCAACAGCTTCATAGCCTTTTCCTTTGCCTCCTGCTTGGACAGACCGTTTACTACACGGGGAGCATAGGTCATATTTTCCAGAACAGTCATATTGGCGAAAAGATTGAAATGCTGAAATACCATGCAGGCATTCTTGCGGATATCTTCGATTTTTATTTTGGAATTTACGATGTCTTTGCCTTCAAATAAAATTGCTCCGCCGGTAGGCTGCTCCAGCAGATTAATACAACGCAGCAACGTAGATTTTCCTGAACCGGAAGAACCGATAATGGTAACAACCTCACCTTTTTTTATTGTCAGGGAAACATCCTTAAGAACCTCTAAATTACCAAAGCTTTTAGACAGGTGTTGAATCTCAATCACTGACGCGCACCTTCTTTTCTAACAAACCGCCCAAAAAGTTCAGGGCCATAACCAAAACATAATAAACAGCAGCAGCTACGATAAAGGCTTCAAACGCACGGAAGGTTTTAGCCTGAATCAGATCCGCCCAACGCAGCGTATCGGCAACACCGATAACGGAAACAAGGCTGGAATCCTTCAGCAGCATAATGCTTTCGTTTACCAGAGAAGGCAAAGCATTCTTAATAGCCTGCGGCAGAATAATATCCAGCAGGAAGCGATGCTTAGGCACGCCCAAGGACATTGCTCCCTCCCACTGACCTTTGTCGACAGCAAGAATACCGCCGCGCAGTGCTTCGGAAATATATGCGGCACTGTTCAGGCCGAAGGAAAGCACGCCTGCCTCCAGGGCAGAAATAGTATAGCTTGTCAGCTGCGGTGTCGCAAAGTAAATCAGCATCAGCTGTACTAAAAGCGGTGTACCGCGGAAGACAGAAATATAAACCTTCGCCAGGAAGGAAAGAACTCTGTTTTTGGACAGGGTTATCAGCGCCAGGATAAAGCCTCCGAAAAAGCCCATAATTGTAGAAAAGAAAGTAAATTTAAGCGTAATCCAGACAGCGGTTGCCAAAAGCGGTACATAAGGTTCCAGAACGGAAAAATCTAACATCTGCTCAATTCACCTCTTACAGCTTTGCAATATCCAGCTTTTCAATTGCAGCTTCATATTCTTTAGTGCCTTCTTCACCCAGATGAGCTACGAGAATTTTGTGCAGCTCGCCATTGGTGCGCATTTCCTTCAGGATTTCGTTGATTTTTTCAACATCCTTGGAATCCTTCGGCAACGCAATAGCAAAGGTATCGTCTTTTACTACAGCTCCCTGCAGAACGTGCAGCTCCAGATCAGGATTTTGTTTTACGAAAACAGCAGCTTGGGAAGAATCAAACAGACCTGCAGCCAGACGACCGTTTTTAATATCCTGAACAACAAGCGGAGTAGTATCCATTTCAACAACTTCGATACCGCCGACAGCCTTCAGCTCTTTAGCATAGGTAGTACCCATAGAAGCACCGGCTTTTTTACCCTTCAGTTTATCCATAGTGTCATAGCCTGCACCCTTTTTGCAGAGAATAGCCTTCATCGGGAAATAATAAGGCTTGGAGAAGGATACAACCTTTTCACGCTCGGAAGTCGGAGAAATTGCGGAGATAATAACATCAGCACGGCCACTTTGCAGAGTAGGTACCAAAGAAGCGAATTTCATATCGGTGAATTCGATTTTCTTGTTCATCTTCTTGGCGATATAGTGAGCGATATCAATATCAACACCTTGGTAATCCTTGGTGCCTTCCTTTACGGATTCAAACGGCGGGAATGTAGAGTTGATAGCAACAACCCATTTGTCACCCTTGCCTGCATCAGCTGCAGCATCTTTTTTCTCGCCACCGCAGCCTACCAGCATCATAGCCAGCATTGCAGTTGCCAGGAAAGCAAAAATACTTTTCATTGTAAACTTTTTCATTAGAAAAACCCCTCTCAATTTTTAATATCTGTTTACTCCGTACATTTAATGAGTAAACTTGCTCATATAATGAATTATTATACCATAGAATCAACAACACTGCCAACAGATTTTTTTCAATCAGTAATGAACCTCAATATCATAACCCTTCTGCTTTAAAACATGTTTAGCGCAGGCTTCGTCAGTAGTAATCCAGGCTCCATTTTCTTTTGCATAATGAATAAATGAACGCAATGCACGAACATATCCCGGACGTCCGACAAACTGCGGATGCATAACAAAGTTAATGATGCGGCCCTCGTCTGCCAGGCCGTCAAACTCATCCTGCCAAATCTGCACCATTTCGCGTCCGCTACGCAGGTAATAATGCTCAGGATGCTGCAGAGTGTACATGTCATAGGAGGTATCATCGACAATACCATCCTTCGGCAGCTCAACGATAGGTATTTCCTTGCCGTCTATTTGCAGCAGGAAAGGCCCGTCATTGTTACGCCAGTTGGAGGAATAAATACAGCCTCTATCCAGCCACAGCTGCTTATGAAAATCATGCAAGATACCGTCAGGCATACGCACACCTACAGGACGTTTGCCGGTAAGCTTGCGGAAGATAGCATCAACCTTATCCATCAGCGCATTTTCTTCTTCATAGGTATCCTTTACTTCATGCAGATAACCGTGATAGCCGATTTCATGTCCCTGCGCTGCAATGTATTGAATGATTTCCGGATGAATCTCAGCAGTATAGGCAGTAGTGAAAAAGGTTGCCTTAAGCCCTTCCTCCTCCAGCATCTTCAGGATGCGCGGCAAGCCCTGCTTCGTGGCATAAAGACCGCGGGACATGTGCACCAGATGACGTTCATTGATATCGTTGCGTGTAAGCCACAGCGTTTCCGCATCGATATCAAAGGAAAGCAGTAAAGCAATGCGCTTATTATCAGGCCAGTTCCAGTTCATCATGCTTCGCCTCCTTCCGCACGTTTAGCATAAAACTCCTTTACGTAACGCGCTACCTCTTCACAGCTTGCAAGCCATGCGCCGTTCGCCTTCATATAGGCAATAAAGCGCTCCAGCATGCGCACGCGGCTGCTGCGGCCGATAAGCTGCGGATGCAGCTTGAGCACAAAAATTTTGTCGCCCTCATTGGCAAGCTCGTCAAAATTATCCTTCCAGATATCGTAAACATAGTCCACCGGATAACTACAGGTGATAGTAGCTTCATCAGCATAGGAAAAATAGAACCAGGAGAAATCATCCAGCGTAGGCTCGGTAGGAAGCTCCACAAGCGGGTAGTCCTCATGCACATACGCCCAGTCGCAATCCTTAAGTGTAGAACCGTATAAATATCCACGTTCAGCCATCAGCTGCATTGCGCAGTTAGGCAACAAATCCAGCGGACCGCGATAGCCGACAACCTTACGTCCGCTTATTTTTTCCAACAGTGCCTCGCTCTTGGCCATATTTTCTCTTTCCTCATCAGCAGGCATATCTACAGAGGCTTCGTGCAGATAGCCGTGATATGCAAGCTCATGTCCTGCATCCGCTATTTGCTGAACTTTATCTGCATAAAGCTCCGCAATGCGGCCGGGAACAAAAAAGGTAGTTTTGAGCTGTTGCCGTTCAAGCATATCCAGACAACGCTTCAAGCCCTCATCAGGACCATACTGACCTCTACTTGTATCGGAAAAGCCGATTGTTCGCTTGCCGATTACAGATTTACGCAGCAGCTCCGCATCAAAATCAAAGGTAACCATCACGGCGATACGCTTGCAGTCAGGCCAAACCATACCGTCACCATTTTTTAAAGTAAACATTCTTGCCTCCTTGGTAATTATTCAAACTTATTCAGTGAAATGAATCCATATTCTTGATAACTATTTAATTATGTCACTATAAGCAGATAAATGTCAACTCATAGAATTAAAAACGCAGGCCTTTCGACCTGCGTTCACTTCGTTTTGCTGATGTAAGGTATTGGTGGGCCCAGTAGGGTTCGAACCTACGACCAGCCGGTTATGAGCCGGCGGCTCTACCACTGAGCTATAGGCCCATGCAAGCTACCAAACAGTATTATTTTATAATAGATACAGTTGTTTGTCAACTATTATTCCAAGAAGTCCTTCAGCTTTTTGCTGCGGCTGGGATGACGCAGCTTGCGCAATGCCTTAGCCTCAATCTGACGGATACGCTCACGGGTAACGCCAAAGTGCTGGCCAACCTCTTCCAAAGTACGGCTGCGGCCGTCCTCCAGGCCAAAGCGCAGCTCCAATACCCGTTTTTCACGGATAGTAAGCGTTTCCAGAACCTCCTCCAGCTGCTCACGCAGCAAAGTGAAGGAAGCAGCGTCGGCAGGTGCCGGTGCATCGTGGTCCTCGATGAAATCGCCCAGATGCGAATCCTCTTCTTCACCGATAGGAGTTTCCAGAGAAACAGGCTCCTGCGCAATTTTCATAATCTCGCGCACTCTATCAACAGAGGTATCCATTTCCTTGGCAATTTCTTCCGGCAAAGGCTCGCGGCCAAGCTCCTGCAGCAACTGGCGGGAAACACGGATAAGCTTGTTAATGGTTTCCACCATATGTACGGGAATACGGATAGTACGTGCCTGATCGGCAATCGCACGGGTAATCGCCTGACGAATCCACCATGTAGCATAGGTACTGAATTTAAAGCCCTTGTTATAATCGAATTTATCTACAGCCTTAATCAGTCCCAGGTTACCCTCCTGAATCAAATCCAGGAACAGCATACCGCGACCGACATAACGCTTGGCAATACTTACTACCAAACGCAGGTTGGCTTCGGATAAGCATTGCTTAGCTTCGTCACCCTGATGTGCAACTGCTTTCAACAGCTTTTCGAAATCCTCATCCAGATTGCAGTAGGCTTCAACAACAGCGGAATCCTTTTCTCTGCCGTCACTCATACGCTCTCTGAGCTCATTGAGTATCGCCTTAATCTGGTACAGCTTATGATCATCTATATCGCTTGTTTCACGCGTTACTACGAACTGCTCACAGCCCGGAATCAGACATCTTTGTTCTGCCATCAGGCGCTGCAGATGCAGACGCTCATCTTTGGTAAATTCAAAAATCAGGTCCTCGTAATCGTCAACAGTATAAGGCTGACCTACGCTCTGACGCTTTTTAATCATCTGCGCTACACGGAAAACAGAACGCATATTGGTAATCTGCCATTCCTCTTTCAGGCTCTCGCGCAGCTTTTCAACCAATGCGCTGCCGCTGTCCTCAGCAGTAAAAGCAGGCTCCTCCAGCTCAATCATTCTGCCGCGCTGAATACGCTCTGCCTGACGGCCCTTATCCATACGCTTAGCAAGCTTAACCTCATCCTCACCGATAAGCAGCGGTACTCTGCCGATTTCCTTAAGGTACATGCGTACAGGATCGTCAATGCTGATGCCTTCGGGAACGCTCATGTTTTCCAGCTCGCTGCTGCTGGGCTCATCATTATCTTCGTCGTTTCCTACCAAAGGCAGTATATCTTCGTCGGAGGCGTTGTCATCATCAACAAGCTCCAGACCTTTACGTGTAATAACCTCGTAGATATGCTCAACATCTTCGGGCGTAATATCTTCCAAAGTATTAGTGAGGTTCATTACATCGCCATAGGTGAGAACACCCTTATTAGCCTTACCCTTGCGGATAAGCTCATCAATTTGCTCCTGCGTTATTTTAGTAGCTGCAGCCATGGTGTCCCCTCCTTCCTTATTTATTTTGGTTTCCATAGAGTTTTTTGATTTCATTCTTTATCCTTTGACTTTCCATTAATTCACTGAGAAAGCGCTCATCTGCCGATCTTTCGTATTCATCCGCCAGCAGACGATGCTTTTCATATTCTTTTTCCAGACGAAGCCGCCGCATCTGCCTGAGGCAGTCCTGCATAAGCTTATCCATATCTCCCTCCGGAAGCTGATGTGCCAAAATACGCGCCAACGCTGTCTGCGCCGCATCGTCCAGGACATTATTCAGCTTATCCGTTGTATAAGCGGTGCCAAGCTCGCACAACCTGTCAAACAGCTGTGCCAGCACAGCATCTTCAAAGCCTGTTTCCTTTACCTCCGCACAGCATTCGTCACACAGCTGCGGCTGCTCCAAAAGCAATCTCAGAAGCAGTTCTTCCGCCTGCTGACCGATACCGGCGCTTTTTTCCTCCGGAATTACCGTCGGCTGCCCAGTCTGCTGTCTGCCGCCTCTGCGTACTGCCTTGCGGTATTCTTCCGCAATCAGGCCTTCATCAATAGTCAGCCGCTGTGCCAGCCTTCGGATATGCTCCGACGCTTCAATTTCATTTTGACATTCTAATAGGAATGGTAGTATATTCGACACAGCCTCTACTTTTCCTGCTAAATTAGCAATATTATTTTGCAGGATAGTTTCATCTATTTGAAAATCAATACCATTCTGCGCCGCCGCCAGCACCTGTGCAAAAGCATCATGACCATGCTGACGTACATATTCGTCGGGATCCTTGCCGTCAGGTACACCTGCTATGCGCACCTTCAAGCCTGCTTCCCGGGCAATGCTTACTGCCCGCACCGAAGCCTTGCGGCCTGCGCTGTCGCTGTCATAGCAGAAGATTACTTCATCCGCCAGACGCTGCAAAAGCTTAGCCTGCTCTTGGGAAAAGGCCGTTCCCATAGATGCTACAACATTATCAAATCCTGCCGCATGCAAGCTGATAGCATCCATATAACCTTCGACAACTACAGCCCGACCGCTTTTGCGGATAGCCTTCAAAGCTATATCCAGACCAAAAAGCAGCCTTCGCTTATTAAACCACTGCGTTTCCGCTGTATTCAGATATTTAGGCGTGCTGTTGTCCAGCACTCTGCCACCAAAGCCGACTATACGTCCGCGCGCATCGCGGATAGGAATAATCACACGGTTGCGGAACTTGTCATAATAGCCGTCGCGCCCACGGGCCGCCAGTCCGGCAGCCTCCAGCACCTGCGGCTGACAGCCGCGCTTAGCAAGAGAGCTGACAAGCGCGGTAAAATTATTCAGCGCATAGCCTATGCCAAAGCCGGCAATAATTTCTTTGCCGATTCCGCGCCCTGCAAGATAAGCCAGGGCAGGTTCACCGTAAGCAGTTTTTGTAAGACAAGCCTGAAAAAATTTTGACGCCAGTTCATTAGCACTATAAATGCTGTCCCTTTGTTTCTCGCGCGCAATTTCGGCGGCCGTCTTCTGCTTTTCCGGTATCGGAATACCGTATCTGCCGGCCAACAGCTTTAATGCATCCATAAAGCTGCAGTTTTCGATTTTCATAATAAACTTAAAAATATCTCCGCCCTCATGGCAGCCAAAGCAATAAAACATGCTCTTGCCGGGGTTCACCGAAAAGGACGGTGTTTTTTCTCCGTGAAACGGGCAACAGCCCCAGTAGTTCTGGCCTTTCTTTTTCAACGGCACGTAACCGGAGATTATTTCTACCATATCAGCTGTGCTGCGCACCTGCTCTTTAAAGTTTTCAAAATCTCCGTTCATTACCCTCTCCGCCTCCAACTACTATATCACACATAATTTATATTCAATGTATAAAGGAAAAATCCTCTTTTTTTCTAAAAAAATCTTTTTTAACGCTTGCGCCGATTCTCTAAAAATACTATAATAAAGAGTACACTTAAAATTTCTCCTGTTTTTCATGCTACAAGAGGTGATTTATTCATGAAGAAATTACTTTTAATATTAACTATGCTTGTTATGATGCTGCCTTCTATGTGCTTTGCCGATCCGGTAATCAAGAGTGACAGCCGTACCTTTAACCCGCTCACCGGTGTATATGACCTGCAGGGACACGTTTTTGTACAGTTCCCGGCACATGATACTACCTTAACTATTACAGGCGATGCCACCAAGGTGCTTCTTTATGCTATGGAGGTTCACGGCCAGGGCAATATTCATCTGAGCTTCGGCGATATGAGCTTTGCCTGCGATAAGGTAGATGTATATCATTCCGACAGAACTGCCTATGTAAACGGCAATCTTGTTTTCAATGATAACAGCAATAAAATTACCGCAGACAGCGGCAGTTATTGCTGGAAGACTAAAATTGCAGCCTTCCATGGTAATGTAACGGTCAATGGTCAGCCGCATGACGGTGATGTAGCCTATAACGTTATGGAAAAACAAATTACAGCACAATAAATTCTGTACAGACAAAAAATCAGCCCATGCTTTACGCTAAGTAAGGCATGGGTTTTCTGTTGCCAAAAAACAGGCTGCCGGATTACCAAGCAGCCTGCATAAACTTAAAAATATTCGTTATTATAAGTGCGGCATTTAGGAAAGAGCTCATCGAGCAGCTGCAGCTTCCGCACATCGCTGCATTTGATGCGCCCTGCCTCCCACAGCTCCGTAGCGCTGAACGCACCGAAGTAAAGCTGGGTAAAGGCGCCCATATCCATGGTAACCTCCTCCTGCTCCAGCGTGCTGACTGCCTCCAGCTTACCGGGTGAAGTGCGCAGCTGCAGCAGATGATTATTACGCTCAATCATCTTATCCGTAAGCAGCACGACAACGCTGCCGCTGCTCATGCTTTCTGCTACCGGCAGCTTGGCGAGCGCCAAACGCGCATTAAGACAGCGCGCCATCATAAACGGCTGCAGTCTGCCTGTGAGTGCCTGGTCCGCAAAGCTAAGATATGTTTTATCCCAAGGCTCCGCCAGCCAGCAAAACTCCTGCGCTTCGCTTCTGTGTCCTGCGGCATATTGCAACAGACGGTTCTTCGCCGCAGCATCCTGCGCCAAAAGCTCCTGCACGTTGAACGTGCCGTCAGTCAGTGAGTAAAGCATATAGCCAACTGCTTTCCCCGCGCGATAGACAACAGCGCACAACACGTTTTCCTGCGTAACTACAGACAACAGCTTGCGCCATTGAAAAGCAGTGCGCTGCGGCACGCCGTTCCACGCTGCGGTAACACTTGCGTAAATATCTGCCAAAGGATTGCAAGACTGCATTTCTGCATCTTCCTCCTTTAAAGACTGCAGCAAGGAAACTAAGTCCAGACGTTCTACCGACAGGTCATCACCTATTGCAGCAGGCTGAAGCTTTGCCAAAGGCATTTTATATTCATGACGATAATAGCAGTAAGCAAATTCATACGGCAGATAAATACCGGCACTTATAGGCATCAGCGTCACAAAGGGAAAGCCCTGTGAGCGCAGCACTTCAAAGGCAGTTTCCAAAAGCGGACGCAGCAGGTGCTGTCCACGTGCTTCCGGAGCGGTGGCAATACCCACAAGATACGGCACCAGCATATCCTGCCCGCGCAAATGCAGCATATAAGGATTTACATGCAGCATCGTACGCAGCTTTTCTTCCTCGCCGACCTTGTCAAAGCCGCCGATAACCATATTGTCCTTGCCGCAGTACTGCTCAAAATAGTACTGAAAGAAAAGCTCTGTCTTTTTTTCAAAGCAATAGTCCCAAAGCTCCTCTGCCTGGTACATGCGCTCCTTGCTCAAGACACGGTAAATCATAAGCTACCTCACCCAATAATTACATTATATTTTTTCACCATAAATTCCGGATGCAGCGCCATTTTTGCCTCACGCAGACCGGGATGTCCCATATCCTCCTCACGGTTGAGATATTTTACATCCGTCCAGGCATGAGCGGCGAACTCCTTCGTAATAGCAGTATACAAACCGCGTACATCATGACGCGCCTTTTCTACATGCAGCACCGCTGTATCGTCGTTAATCTTCTTGCCAAAGCTGAAGGCCTGAATTTTACCGTCAAAACGGATTGCACCGCCGCGCAGCTCCAGCTGTTCAAAGCTCAGAAAGGCCTCCTGGATAGCATATTTTTCGCACAGCAACGAAGGATCCTCCGCCATATGCTCATCGCACCAGCGCTCGCCGAAGTTCAGGCATTCCATCATATTATCCATAGTAATCGGCTCATAAACGAAATCCGGATGCGCCTTGACAAAAGCATTGTAGTGATTCTTCTGCCCGTGCAGCTTGCGGCCGGAAAGCGTTGCCAGCTTTTCCTGCAGATATACATAATCCCAGTTATCGCGGTCTTCTTCATATGTCAGACCAGGCATCACGCGCTCAAAGCGCTCCTTGGTAAAATCATAGATACCATGCATTTCAAACGGTTTGCCCTGATGCTCCTCCTTCAGCTCCTGCATCAGACGCGGCAAATCCTCATCGCGTCCGCCAAAAGGCTGAATGTAAAAATCAACGTTGTTGCGTTTAACCTTCAGCAGCAGGAAATCGTGCGCTACGCACCAATAAATATGATAGCAGTCACGCCAGACAAAAAGATTGGAAAAGGCACATTCGCTGCCATTTTGATGTGATTTTGATATATAGCTTTCAAACAAAGGCTTTTGTGCCAATGTTACAGGTTTAAATTCTAAAATACTGATAACCCCCTAAAAACTCATTACTGCTTGTATATTATAGCATATGAAATATAGCTTGCGTCATTGTAATTGCATTTTTAACATTAACTTCACAAAATAGATAACTACTATCCATTACCTATATTATAATATGCTGTTTCAGCTTTTCTGTAAAGTATGCACAAAAAAGTGCTTCAGTTACCAAAAGGTTACTGAGTAACGCCGAAGCATTAAACAAAATAACCGCTCAGCTTTTACACCGGCGGTTATTTTCGCTGTCGGTTAAATACGACGCGCATAAATACATTATGTTATTGCCAAACCTGTATTAATCAAACTGACGCAGGCGCTTTTTGACCTGCTCTGCCAGCAAAATACCGGCAACAGCCGTCAGCAGCTGCGGTACGCTCATCGCAAACATAACCGTCTTGCGCAGCGCAGGATTCGGCAGCGCCAAGAAGCTCAGCGCAGCCCAGGCTGCCAGCAACATAACACAGGCCTTCGCCACAGGCGGCACACATAAAGCCAGCTTATGCCTGCCCTTAAACTGACGCACAAGCAGCACAAAGATAAAATTGCCCAGCCAGATTACAGGAATCAGAAACGGCAGCAGCACCTGCCCCTGCACGTAAGCAGTCAGCGGCAGCAAAAACGCCAGCAACAGTGCTGTCTTCAGGCCGCCCAGTTGCAACGTGAGCACCAGCATCATATGCACCAGAGTACCGATGATAAACGTAGAAAGCAGCTGCGGCATCGGCAGCACCAAACGCAGCGATTGCAGCGCCAACGCCAAAGCCATCAATAACGCTCCACGCACCAGCCTGCTGTTATTCATGCTTAGCAGGGCATTCCTTAGCTACAAATGCCATATATGCATCCTGCAGCTTTTGTGTCAGCTCGCCAACCTTACCGTCAGCAACAAAGCTGCGGTCGATTTTGGTAACAGGCATAAATTCGCAACGCGGTCCGCAAAGGAAGGCTTCATCTGCTTTGAGTGCGAAATCCTTGTCAAAGGCTCTTTCGATAATCTGCAGATCCAGGTCTTTAGACAGGCGTTCCATCAGCAGACGGCGGGTAATGTTTTTATGAATAAAGTTGTTTTCGGGATGAGTCCACAGAATACCGTCTTTATAAATGAAGAAGCTGGCTTCCGTGCTTTCGGTAATTTTACCGTCGCGAACAAACAGGGAATCAAAAGCATTGGCGATAACAGCCTTCTGTTTAGCCATTACCTCCGGCAGACGGTTCAGAGTATTGATATCGCAGCGCGCCCAACGTACGTCCTCAACAGTAATAACATTTACACCCTTGGCACGTTTTTCAGCCAGTGCCTCGCGGTCAACCGGTACAGCATACATAGTCAGATGCGGAATGCTCTGCTCAGGATAGGACAGGGCATAAGCACCGCTGCCACGGGTTACCTGAGTATAGATTTCGCAGTCCTTCAGACCGGTTGCGGCCAGCAGGCTTTCATGGAACTCTACCAGCTCTTCAATCATATAAACGCCAGGGATTTTTACGGCGATTACAGAATCGAATAAATTGTTCATATGCGGCAGCAAAGCGAAGCAGCGGCCATTATAAACCGGTACAATTTCAAAAACACCGTCACCGAAATTATGGCCGCGGTCATTGACATCAATAAATGCTTCGGCTTCCGGCATAATCTCGCCATCTACCAAAACTAATTTTTCTTGTTGATTTTCGTTCATGTTTATTCCTCCAATTGCGCTTGTCACAATAAATTAACATAATAAAGCATTATTTATGCAATAAATTCAGTCAAAAATATTGTATAATATATATTGAGATTATTTGTTTTGCAGTCTGCAGAGCTCGTAAAAAGCTTATGACTACATTTCAATTATTATACACCATTTAAAGCCACTTTGGCAAAAAATATCGCAAAGGAGATTCCCATGACTCATCTGCCTACTATTATTAATGATTTAGCAATGATTTTGCTTGTAGCCGGCGTCACAACAATTCTTTTCAAAAAAATCAATCAGCCGTTAGTGCTTGGTTACATTGTTGCCGGCTTCATCACCGGTCCGCATTTCAACTTCTTCCCGACAATTACCGATAAGGCCAACGTCCACGCCTGGTCGGAAATCGGCGTTATCTTCCTGCTGTTCGCGCTGGGACTGGAGTTCAGCTTTTACAAGCTGAAAAGCGTAGGCAGTACAGCCTTCATCGCCACTGCGGTAGAAATAGGCGGCATGCTGGCCGTGGGCTACTTCGCCGGTACGCTGCTCGGCTGGAATCATATGGATAGTCTCTTTTTAGGCGGTATGCTTTCTATGTCCTCCACTACGATTATCATTAAAGCCTTTGACGACTTAAAGCTCAGGGCGCAGCGCTTTACGGAAATAGTTTTCGGCGTGCTGATTATTGAAGATATCGCCGGTATCGTGATGATGGTGCTGTTGGCAACCATGGCCGTAGCCAGCGCCGACGTTTCCACGATGGAGCTGCTGCTCAGCATCGGACGCTTGATTTTCTTCCTCGTTTTATGGTTTGTTCTGGGTATGTATCTTGTCCCCAGCTTCTTTAAATGGGCTAAACAGCTGATGAACGAAGAAACTCTGGTAGTTGTTTCCATCGGCCTGTGCCTCGGTATGGTTGTGTTGGCAACTCAGCTCGGCTTCTCCTCCGCTTTGGGTGCCTTCATCATGGGCTCTTTGATTGCCGAAGCACCTAACGCCGAAAAAATCGAGCACCTCGTTGCTCCTATCAAGGATTTGTTCGGCGCTGTCTTTTTCGTATCCGTCGGCATGATGGTAGATCCCGCTATCCTGCTGGAGCAGGCACTGCCTATTTTCGTGCTGGTAGTTGCAACTATTATCGGCAAGCTGATTTTCTCCACCGGCGGCGTACTGGCCTCCGGTCAAAGCCTCAACACCTCTGTACACTGCGGCTTCAGCCTGGCACAGATCGGTGAGTTCTCCTTTATCATCGCTTCTTTGGGCATGAGCCTTGGCGTAATCAGCAGCTTTTTATATCCGATTATCGTAGCGGTATCCGTAATTACCACCTTTACTACACCCTTCTGCATCATGGCAGCCGAACCCTTTTATCAGCTGGTGCTGAAGCTGCTGCCGCCGCAGGCAAAAAGCTGGCTGGACCGTTACACAGGTACCACAGCTGATGATGATAAGGATCAGGACTGGAAAAACCTGCTTACCGGCTACACTATGCGTATGCTGATTTTCATTACGCTTTTGGCAGCCATCGCCCTGGGTGCGGAATATTACCTGCTGCCTTATCTGGGCAACACCTTGAAGCTGCCGTACAGCAGACTTCTGACTGCCGCAGCCACCTTTATCATCATGTCACCGATTTTGCGTGCCGTGCTTGTCAACCGTGCCGGCAACGGTGACTTATTCTCCAAGCTCTGGTTCAAAAAACGCGCTAACCATCTGCCGCTGATGTTCCTGGTATTCGGCAAGCTGCTCGTTGCTTCTGCTTCGCTGTATTTCATCTTCCACACCCTGCTGAAGCTGCATGGCTTCCTGGCCTGCGTTTCTGTCCTGCTGGCAGCGTACTTCATCTCCTCCTCCGACTGGCTGATGAGCGAGTACCTGCGCATCGAATCACGCTTTTTGGTAAACCTCAACGAAAAGCACATGCGCAAGCATCGTGAAAGCTCTCCTGATGACAGCCGCACCTGGTTCGACGAGGATTTGCAGCTTGTCTATTACGATTTGCAAAATGACTCCTCTATCATCGGCAAAACTCTACGCAGTCTTGGCTTCCGTGAAAGCTATGGCTGCAACGTACTGCAGCTTTTGGGCAGCAACCGCACTGTTGATATGCCCGGCGGTGAGCAGATAGTGGAAAAGGGCGACAAGCTGCTGCTCATCGGCACCGCCAGCCAGCTGCAGGTTTTTGCTGCTGCAGTAAGGCAGCGCAGCTTAGGCCTTGAGCGCTGCGACCTGCCGCAAAGCCTGCGTGAATTCATGCTGGATAACCACCAAAACAAACCGGAGCAGCAATTCCTCTCCCTGGCGATTACCATCGACAAGCATTCTCCTATTTTGGGAACCTCGCTGAAGGCTGCCGATTTGCGCAATAAGTGGAGCTGCCTCGTTGTCGGTCTGGAGCGTGGCGCCTTTACCATTACCAACCCCCACGTTTCACTCGTTTTCGAAGAAAACGATTTGCTTTGGGTATTGGGCAAGCAAAAGATGATGAACACCTTAATCAGAGAAGAGATTTTGTAATACCGTTTATAATTTTTCTGTATATAAAGCTCATATTAAGCCGCTGCTTTTCGCAGCGGCTTTTTTCATGCGATTATCCCGCGCAGCTGCAAGGCCTTCACTGCGTCCTCCATCGTCTGCATGCCGTAGCGCGCACCGGTCTGCAAATAAGACTGCAGCTGGTGCGTGCGCCCCTCACGAATTAAATTGCGCATGGCAGGCGTTGCAACGAGCACCTCAAAGGCCGCCGCTCTGCCAGCTCTGTCGCAACGGGGCAAAAGCCTCTGGCAGCAAATCCCGAGCAAGCAGTCAGCCAACTGCGTACACACATGCTGTCTGTCCGGCAGCACGTCAAGAATGCGGTTCACCGTACCTGCAGCATCCTGCGTGTGCAGCGTTGCCAAAACCAGATGACCTGTTTCCGCCGCCGTCAGCGCTATACCTATTGTGTCCGCATCTCTCAGCTCACCTACTAAAATAACATCCGGGTCCTGCCTGAGCGCACTGCGCAGACCGCTGGCAAAGCTTCTTGTATCACGCCCCACCTCCCGCTGGTTAATCAGTGCCAGGCCCGCAGGATAAACATATTCTATCGGGTCCTCCAGCGTCAGCACGTGTACAGCGCGCGTTTGATTTATCTGCTGTACCAACGCGGCAAGCGTTGTGCTTTTACCGCTGCCGGTAGCACCGGTGACAAGCAGCAGACCGCTGCTGCTCTCGGCAAGCTGACTGATAATTTGCGGCAGGCCAAGACTATTGCAGTCAGGAATATCCTTCGGCAGCAGACGAATCGCCGCCGCATAGCCGCCGCCAAGACGGTAAATATTGAGTCGGCAGCGCTCCTGTAAGCTGTCACTAAAAGCAGTATCAATCTCTCCTGTCTGCAGCAGCTGCTGTTTTTCCTGCTCCGGCAGCAGGGCAAGCAACGCTGCCTCCAGCTTTTCCCGGGAAATAAATTCGTTTTGCAAAGGCTGCAGGCTGCCATCTACGCGCACCATCGGCATTCCCTCAGGTGTAAGATGTAAGTCGCTGGCTCCCATACTTCTTGCCTGCAGCAGCAGCTTATCAAGCATTATCAGCCTCCCCGGTGATACCGACGCGCCACAATTCTTCAACCGTAGTTGCCCCCTGCAGCACCTTATCAACTGCGTCAGCATACAGACTGCACCAGCCCTGCTTACGTGCCTCCCACAAAAGCTCTGCTTCATCGGCGCCATTGACCAAGAGCTGCTGCATCCGTTTATCAAACACAACCAGCTCATGCAATGCCAGACGCCCTCTGTAGCCTGTGCCGTGACAATGCTCACAGCCGTGAGTCTGCACCACTTGCAGCCTTTCATCCGCTCTGCGCCCCAGATACTGCAGCTCCGCTGCAGTTGCCAAGCGCCGTTCGCCGCAATAGCGGCACGGACGGCGCAGCAAACGCTGTGCCAGCACACCACGCAAGCCGGCAGCCAGCAGATAATCGGCAATCCCCATATCAAGCAGACGGTACACAGCGCCAATGGCATCATTTGTGTGCAGCGTGCTCAAAACCAAATGACCTGTCAGCGCTGCATGTACCGCCATCGCCGCCGTTTCTTCATCTCTGATTTCCCCCAGCATGATAACATCTGGATCCTGACGCACAACAGAACGCAGTCCTGCGGCAAAGGTAAGCCCGCTCCTGCGGTTGACCGCCACCTGATTAATCCCCGCCAGCTTATATTCCACCGGGTCCTCCAGCGTTATAATGTTGCCGGCCGCAGCATCAAGCTCCTGCAGCGTGGCATAAAGCGTTGTCGTTTTGCCGCTGCCCGTAGGTCCTGTCAAAAGCACCAAGCCGTTCGGCTGATGAAAAAGCTGACGGTAACGCTGCAAATTACTTTCGCTGAACTGCAGCTGCTCCAGCTGCAGCAGATTATCCTGACGCTGCAGAAAGCGTATAGCCAGCTTTTCACCGTTCACCGTAGGCAGGCTGGCTAGGCGCAAATCCACCTCGCTGCCTTCATACTCCAGCAAAAGACGCCCATCCTGCGGCACTCTTTTTTCGGCAATATCCATACCGCTCCACACCTTCAGCTGCGTCAGCAGCGTGCTTTGCTGCGTACGCGGCAGCACGCACAGCTGTTGCAGCAGTCCGTCAACCCGGATGCGCACACGCACTCCCTGTCCGTCAGGCTCGATATGCATGTCACTGGCTCCCTGAGCCAATCCCAAATGCAGTAAATTCTCTGCCAGCTTATTATTACGCAAAACTTCCATTGCACCACCTCATTTTTTCTGTGTTGCATTCATTGTAGCATAAAAAAAGCGAAATGCAATATGATAATTTAAAATTTTCTCTATTTTCTAAATTTTCACTTGAAATTATTCTCTGCTTGCGCTAAAATGAAAAAAGAAATTTACCATGCAATGCTTGTTGTCGTCATCTTAACGGATAACACTGAAAGGAGCCATTATGCTAAAACGATTTTTCCCGTTAATACTCAGCAGTCTGCTGCTTGCCTTAGCTCTGCCCTGCAACGCTCAAAATAAGCTCACCAATCCCTTTTTGCCTTCCCACGCCAACGTCGGCCAAACTATTGCAGTAAACGTTCCCGCACTGCCGCAGCCCGTCAGCGAACGCCTGGCCTGCTATTCTCTGAGCTACGCCCGCGCCAAGGACGTGCAGGAAGCGTTGACGCCACATTTCGGCACTAAGCTGGGGCTGGATACTATCACCAACAGTCTCATCCTTTTGGGAGATGAGCAAAGCCACGCACGCTTAAGGCAGCTGCTGCCCAAGCTGGACGTAGCAACAAAACAGGTAACATTGGAAGCCAAAATCATCGCCGTCAGCCGCGAGGACAGCAAAAACCTGGGTGTGCGCTGGGATTGGGACACTATTCCCCAACGCAAGCAGGAAACAAACGACAGTGACAGCGACAGCAGCAATTATGACGGCAGCTTCAAATTTTGGCGTGGCTTTTCCTTCCGCTTCAACGCTACGCTTAATGCTCTCATCAATAGCGGCAAGGCGCGTATTTTGGCAACGCCGCGCATCATCACCATCCCCGGCAAGGAGGCCAGCATTTTCATCGGTGACCACATCCCCGTGCAGACAGAAAAGCACGACAGCAGCGGCAGCTACACGGCAACGGAATATCTGGATGCCGGCATCAAGCTGCAGTACGCGCCTATCATCAGTGAGGATGGTAAAATGGTTACTGCCAGTGTCCACACTGAGGTGAGCACGCCTGTACTCATCAGCGAGCTGAAAAATTACCGCATCACCAGTCGTACCGCCGACACCAACGTGCGCATGTACAGCGGTGAAACGCTGGTTATCGGCGGTCTTATCAGCGAGGAACAGCAGCGTACTATGCAGAAGGTGCCCTTTTTGAGCAAGATTCCCCTTTTTGGCGAGCTGTTTAAAAACCGTTCGCGTTCGCACAGCAAGACGGAGGTTTTGCTGCTTTTAACGCCACACATTACAGAAGCTGGCGCTTCACCGGCGATTTATAATGAGAGGCTGATGAGGGAGGAAGGGAAGTAACAACCAAATACGTCGGATGCTTACAACCTGTTTTCGCTATAATCTGTATTTTGTAAACCGCCATTCCTCAAAAAGAGCGAGTAAACTCAATGTCGCTCTCACATGGAGTTAAGCCTGTAGACAGTAACTCCAGATGCTAGCGGAAAAGAGTATATCCGTAACCAGAAATTCCACAAAAAAATAAGTGATTGAGGCAATTTGTTTACCCGCTAATGTTGATGAAGAGCCGAAAAAGACCGCCGCCGGCGGTCTTTTTTTCATGTAGGGACTTTTAACGGTTGACTTTTTGACGCTTACGAAAGGACTTAATTATACAAATCAGCCAGCGTCACAAGCGTCACTTCGCCACGCTGCGCTGCTTGCAACAAGCCTTCAGTGAAACCGCCTTTAGAAAAAATATAAAAATAATACTTTGTTCCCTTGCCAAAAGCTCTTGCGTAATCGCGTAAAAGCTCCAGCTCATCTAAACCGATTTTCTCATTACGATATTTACAAGAACCGATAATATAAGCATCCGGTGTAACTCCTGTTGCGACAATATCAATCTGCACCTGCTTCTTCTTTTGCGCATCCGTCCCCCACCATTGCCCGATATCAACAAGCTCAATAGGCACGCTCTTCGCATAATACAGCAAGTAATCCTGACACATTTTTTCAAAAACAAGGCCCATGTAATCTGAAAAATAGCGTTTTACCGTTTGCGAATAAATCCTTTCAATCCTACCAGAATCAATGGCATTCACATTATTCGGCACAAACTTATACCAAAACCGGAAAAAATTATCTGCTAAAAGATAAATCGTCTTGCGCCCTGCTTTTTCTGTGAGCGGCGTTTCCTTTTTGACTATTCCTAATTCCATCAATGTTTTTAAGTACTTTAAAACAGTTGTGCTTGTCTCCTGCACTTTACCGCAGATATCAGCAGCCCGCGATGAACCTTCAGCAATAGCTTTAATAATAGCATTATAAATTGCAGGCTCACGTAACTCCTGCTTAAGCAAATTAGCTGGTTCTTCATACAAATATCCCGAACGATCAAATAAATTGGTCAGCAATGCTTCATCAATATCTTTCTTTACGCCCAGCTTGTTAATATAATGCGGTACACCACCAGTAATGCCATAAATCAAAGCATTGTCTTCATACGTCAGCTCAGGGTGGAATACAGCTGTCTCTTTATAATTCAGCGGCTCAATTTTAAACTGACCTGTTCTTCTGCCATATAGCGGACTTTCCTGCCCCAGCACCTGATTTTCCATGAAGCTCATAGATGAACCACACAAAATCAAATAAAGTTTTCCCTGGCTCCATTGGTGATCAATTAAATGCTGAAGCATTGCTGAGATAGCAGGCTTGGCTTTTGCTAAATAAGGATATTCGTCAATAACAAACACAAGCCTCTGCTCACGTGCCAACTCCGTTATCTCTGCTAAAGCATCATCATAACTTTTAAACTCCGGCGCAACCACAGCGTCAGGCTTTTCGTAACTAATAATTGCTTTTGATAAAGCCTTTAAATTTTCTTTCCCCGTTATATTGAGCGCAGAAAAAAATATCGTTGGCTTGTCTGCACAAAACTTGTTAATCAAGGCTGTTTTGCCTACACGACGACGGCCATAAATAATCAGGCACTCAAATTCTTCATTTTCATAACGTGCATTAAGCTTGCGCAATTCCTCTTCACGGCAATAAAATTTTTCCATCTGCTTCACCACCATTCAAAATCATATAACTCACGATTATGTTACTCATAAGTATGTTACTTACGAGTATTATAATTTGGAATGGAGAAATTTGCAAGGGGTGGCCTTTTAAATTTAAAATTTGTGCACGCGATAAAGGCAGGCCGGTTCATACCAGCCTGCCTTTAAGCATTATCCTCTGAATATCTGTACCCAATAATATTCATACTCAGTATTTTCATCACAACAATAGCCAACACCCAGCTCCTTAAATACAGGATTTAAAATATTAGCCCTATGTCCTTCAGAATGCATCCATTGATCAACAACACCTTCGGGAGTACCTCTTCCTGCGGCAATATTTTCACCTAGAGTATTGTTTTTATTTTTTACAACAGAAAAGCATCTGCTGCCGTCAGGTCTTGTATGCGACATAAGCTGCGTTATTTCAACAGCTCTGATTGCCGCACTATCCTGCAAATCAGCTGCAAGACTTAAGGGAGCAACCCCAACCTTGCTACGTTCGGTATTGCACAGCTCCAATACTCTTACAGCAAAAGCAGGAGCATTCAGCGCCGGTTTACCATGAAATTTTTTATTCTTATGATGAGCAAAAAGCTCAGCCAGCGGATTACGTCTTTTCTGCCAATCTCTCGCCTGCTTTTCCAAGGCATATTTACGCTGATTTACTATGCGGTCACGTTGAGCAGCCTGTTTTTGTCTGGATGCCATCGAATGTCTGGCAAAATCATTACTGCCTGCTGCCGCAACACTATTTGTCATTGATATGACAGTGATAAAGCAAAACGCAATTAAGCATATTACAGTAAAAAACTTTTTCATTTCTCTCTCCATAAAATAAATTTATTATTCTGCAGTATAGCTATGATTGTCCTAAATACCCCATTCATCAACGGAATATAACAGGAAATCCTTTTCTGCATCTTCCTTACGGCTCACGCGCCACAACCATTGGCCGTCATCAGCCAGGCGCTCATATTCTTCTGCCAAAGTATATGCCGGCGAATATTTTCCGCAAATACTGTTTATACGCTTTACTGTCTTTGCAGCCGCATCATATTCCTGCAAAAGCACATAGGCCAATAATCTCGGCAGCAAGGCTTCTGCTTCACTATATTGGTTTTTATTCTGTTCCAACAGCTTTAATGTCTGCTTCGCATATAAACAAGCTCTGCTTTTATAGTCCTCATAATCAGGATAATAGCGGGCATCACCGGCATAGCAGGCTATGGCATACTGCAAATTTAACGTTACGCTGTCGGGATAATCTTCAAGCTGCTTCTCATATAGCGTGCATGCTTGTGCAAAGTAATTTTTTGCGTAACTCAAACCGCCGCGATGACGATAAATCTGTGAAGCCAACAGCCTATATTCCGCACTTTCCGGAATAATCGCCAACGCAAGATTAATATTTTTTATTGCTTCCGTATATTTTGCATTTACAGTCCGTTTATCTGTTGTCGCTCTGGCCTCCCTGTAAGCTGTCAGCGCCGCCCCTGCGTACTCATACGCTTTATTGCAGCCGAAAGCATAAATTACTCTTCCCTGAGCATCGTACAAGTAATTATAGGCTGCAGCAGCTTCAGCATCCGCTTCAGCATCCGCTTCAACATTATCAGCAATATTATTAGCCAAGCAAGTATTCATAGCGCAAGCACAGGATAAAACCAATACCAACTTTTTCAGCATAGCTCTCACCTTCTATCAGTAAAAAAGGAATGCCCTTTAATGCGAGCATTCCTTTCGTCATTGCCGTTTATTTTACAAAGGCAACTGCTTTATTTTCCAGCATACCGGATTTTTCATTAGCATATAAAATTTTATCGCCATCTTCTACACTAACAACAACGTTAACCGGATTTACGGAATTAGCACCACCGCGAACGCTCACAGCCTTCACAACCAACGGATTTGCACCGGCACGGGAATTAACGGTTGCGGTCTGCAAATCGTTATAGTATTCTACCATGCCCTTGCTGATAGCAAAGTCCTTATCAATGTTACGCATGCCGTAAATCGCACGGCCGTTAACATCATAAATAACAGGAGAGAAGGTACCCTCCAGTCCTAAGCCGCCGGCATCTACAACAACACCGGTATAGGAAGCAGCTTCAGCCTGTACCTCCGGAGCAGGAGTGTAATCTTCGCTTATTGCAGGCGCTTCTTCAGGCAGAATTGTTTTTTGAGCTTCCGGTACAGCAATTGTTGCAACACTCTTCACGCCATACAGAGGAATAGCCATTCTGACAGTGTAGCTGCCGTCATCATTGGCAGTTTCTTCAACTATGCGTGCACCCTTTACCAATGCGCTGATTTTAGTATTAACAATATCACTTTCAATTGCCAGATCACGTATAGTGGTTTCAGCATCAACCTGAACGCCCTTAATAATTTCCGCCAGCTGACGATAAGCATCAACAACGGCAGCACGGCGCGCAAGTGCAGTACCGCGGGCAGCAGGCACGTTTTCCGGAGGCAGGCCTACACCCCACGCTTCAACATCAGCCTCAGCACCCTTTTCCCAGTTTACAGAGCCTTTAACATTTTGCTGCACATTTACCTGTACGGATACATCATCCGCACTTGCAACAGCAGGTGCAACACTTGTTAAAGACATGGACAGACCAAGCACGACAGCAGCGAGTAAATTTTTCTTTGAATACATTGTTAGCATCTCCTTTATGGCTTATTTTAGTCTGTAATTTTGAGGAGCATAGAGGGTATATCCTTTATTCATATTAGCTAACTTATCCCATGTGTACCAATTTAATTGAATTGTGTTTCTGTTATCAGCATTCGCTTCATAAAAGTCACAACCACCATCATATACCCCAGCTAAAATTGCAGAATGTGGTTTGGCAGCATCTCTAGAAGAATTTAAGGAATACCTGCGCCCCATTTGTACAAAATACCCAGGCTTAGCTTTTCTGAAAAAGTTTTTCACAGTATTTACTTCATTGGGAGCAAAACCTGTAATTCTGTCAACTTTGAAAGAACCATCAAATCTTGACGCCCCGAAATTATCATTCGTATGTCCAGATATCCTTTGTACTCCAGGAAACAAATACGTATAAACATTATTGGCAAATCCTCGGCATTGACCTGTACCAGTATACTTTGCTCCGTTTTTGTATCCATTTAAATTAGACTTCATCCAATAAATGCGATCTTTTACTTGAGTAGTAGCATTTAAATTAGTTGCATTCTCTACACCACGTAACACTCCAGAAGAAATGGTATTTTGTTGTGAAACTTTCTTAAGGTATTGCATTGAAGCATATCCATTACGCCCATTATAGTTTACATGTGCCCAACTGCCATTACTTGCAGAAACAGTTACCGTTGTGCCTTTGGGAATTGAAGTCACCTTTCCATAATTGCTACCATGACCACTTCTCATTGTAAGCGGCAATCTAGAAGTATTCACAATATAATTTCCTGCGTAGCTATTCGAACAACCACAAGACAAGTTATTACTTTGTTTTTTCTCTTCTCTCTGTACAGGTTTAACAATAGGATTCGTATTAATCGTATTACTATTTACCTGCTTTTTATTCTCCTTGTCTTCATTCAATCCCTTCACGGCAGTTCTTTCCACATACCGTTCTCTTGGACTTCCATTATCAGTCCAATAACGAATAAAATAGGACTTCGCGTTTTCTCCCAATACTTCTATATCGGAGCCATTGGTTATCCAACCTGCTCTCGCACCTCGCAAATCAGGATTGTCATATGTATTTGCGGTGTATCTTGCTGTTGCTTTCCACACTCCGTATGAAGACGACTGCTCCTGCTTTTTATCTTCTCTTTGCACAGGCTTCACAATGGGATTCTTGTTAATCACATTATTATTTACCTGCTGCTTACCCGCCTGCCGTGCATCCCAGCAATCCCAATACGGAGCCCAAGCCATTTTATAGCCGCCGTTGTTTAATTTATAAATAAACTGCCTGCTTTCTCCAGATTCAGACACCACAAGAAGCGTTTCATTATCGTTAAAGGAACCAAACTTTCTGCTATGGTCAGGGCCGGTATATGTATTGGTATTTGCTTTTGGCGAATAACGCTCCTGATTAGTAAAGCCTATATTATTTACCAAATCATCTGCTCTGAACCATCTGCTTACTCTGCCGTTGCCGACAGGATAAGAACCATACGCCCAGCCATCGCTTCTGATTTGCGTTACCACAACATAATCACCGGGATCAATCCAGCCTTTTTGTACACCGTTAGGCTGTAAATAACAATTCATTTTTTTTACGGCATAGGTTTGCAACGGTACTCTGTCGGCAGGAATACTTCCAGCTTCAGCAACTACGCCAAATGCTAACGCAAAGCCTAATGCCAATAATCCTATTTTTTTCATCTTAAGCAACTCCTTTGCAAATTATTCCAACGCACTTACCAGGTATGACGATAGCCGGCGCTGATTGCCCAAGGTTTTTCAACCCTGCTTCCAAAATCTCTTTCCAAATCAATATAGAAGCTGTTGTTTTTGCCAACCTTTGCGCTGGTGCCGACTGCAAATTTCAGCCAGGTTCCGCCCATATCTGTATATGCGGCAGTTTTGGTTCCCGGAACATTCATATACATTTCGCCGTCAAAATCGTGTACCAGATTCATGCGATAGTAAATATCATGCTTGTCCAGCTTCTTGCCAACCTGAATACCTATGTTTGCCATTTTACTGGTAACGCTGTCGCCATGAATTTTAAAACCGCGTGTATCCTTAAAGTCAACATCGCTGATTCTGCCCCAGGTCAGACCGGCAAACGGCTCATAATACCAATCGTTTCTCATTTCGTAACGACGTCCGTATTTGGCTGCAATACTGAATACATCCTTAGAATAATTGCCGCCGGCAAAAACATTATTTATATCAAGACCGGCATATGTTTTATCCATTTTGCCGTATTTCAGGATAACATCAATATAATCATTATTATCCTTACCTAACCAGCTGCCATACAGGTTATAACCGGTGCTCTTTGCATCACCGATAATGCCTGTATCACACTTATTGACAGAATGCGTGATGCCAAAGCCACCAAACATAATTGCTGCATTACTTTCATGCTTCCAATCATGACCACCGCTGGTCATGTTGTAATCGTAGCCATAGCCATCAATCTTCATCTCGCCGGTTTCACCGCGAATCCACACGCCAACCTCGCTGGGATCATTGCGAATATCCATTAAACGTTTAAAGACATTATCCAGTTCGTTGGAATTGATATATGGTTCATTAGTAGGCAGCTGTTGGTCAAGAATATCACCCGCAGCTTTGCTGCCCCAGCCGACAAAATTATAGTCACGGCCGGTAATAAGAGCTCCGGAAGTAAGAGCTTTTTCCTTGATGATAGGAGTATACAAGCTCAAGCCATCATCACCGCCTGCAATTTCTAAATTATAAAACATCAAGCCGGTTTTCAGATTAATCTTGTTATCGCCATCCACATGCACAACAGTTACACTATGACCATCAGTTTCTTTAATAGGCACTCCGCCATTGTCATCCTTGTTCCTGATTCCTAACTGCAGCTCGGCAGGAACGGTACCTGTTAAGACAACCTTATCACCTACATCATTAAGCAAATCTGTTGATACACAAATAGCACTCTTCTCATTAGTCTGCAGGTTTGCGAAGGTAACAGTTTGGTAATTTGTATTCCAGACATCACTTGAACCATAATCATAGTAGTTAGGTGTATTTACATATACCACGCCACCATTCAGTTTTAAGCCATAAACTACATCTGTCTGATTGGCCGGCACACTCCAAAAAGTATTCTCGCCCAATGTCATGTGAAAGTTTTCATCACTGCCCTTGATAGCCCCCCAAAAAGCACCTTCTAATATATGTGAACTATCAAGACTCTTTTCATCGCCTTTCAAATTGATATTTGTCTGTGCACCGCTAAAGTGTTCAATATCACCGTAAATATAAGTTGCCCGTGCAATATCATCAGCATTCATAGTAAAATTGCCCATGTTGCTGATTGCATTAAAACCGGCAGCATAAGGTTTATCTCCCGGAAGATTATCAGCCGAAACATTAAATACTACTTCTCCATTTATGGTCATATTGCCTTCGTTTTCTATAACAGAACCGCTAAACCCGTTGCCGGAAGATGTATCTGATGCTATATGAACATCCCCGAGTATATTTAATGTAGCACCTGCTTCATTTATCAAAGCAGCAGTCTCAGGTATCTTATTATTAAGACCAATTTTCAGGTTGCTTTTGACAGTTAAAGTTCCTGCTTCATTCTTTATCGCACATTGAGATTTAATAGCATCCGCACTGGCATGTCCGGAATAAATATTATTTACAAACCATATATCTTTATCACTTTTTATCTGTACATCGGCACCGGCACTATTGTTCAAAACACCGATACTGTTACCGATACCGGTATTATAATCAATCACCAAACTAGAATTATCTTTGTCGCTTCCGGTAAACACAAAATTAATGATTTTGTTATTATTACCGAAAATATTGATTGTTGCACCTGTATCATTGGCATCCGTAAAGCTCGGAGCAGTTATTGCACCAACCTCAGGAGAATCACTTGTTCCGGAAAATGTTGTTTTATAAGTAATGTCTTTATCGGTATTGATATCAATCTTAGAATGAAAAGCTGCCTGTGCACCCATATTTATAGAACATACACTCAGCAAAACTCCCGCAATCAACGCTTTCTTTTTCATCATCACAACAGTCCTTTCCTTGTTAAATATAATTAGCAGCCATTTTTCCCGCTATATCTTCGGCAGCTTTTGCAATAGCATTATGTACACTGTCCATCGTTACATTAACAGTACCTATTTTCAACACCTTTACACCGGTAAGTCCATTACCTGCATGTAATTTAACAAAGCTGCTTTTAGATTTGCCGTCGCCTTTGACAGCCATAAGAATATCACCGGTTTCTACATCCATAACTCTGGCAATAACATGCGCCTTTACCGTGCATACATGAACGCCGCCGCCAATATTCGTCAAAATCTGTGTTCCGGTATCACTAATGCTAACATTAGTAACATTGCCATAAATTATGTACCGTGTATGAAGTAAATCTCCTATGCGTTTAGCTGTGTCCGGATCAATCAAACCTACAGTAGTTAAATTCTCTGCTTTGAGCTGCTGCATTACCATATCTTTATCCATAATATTAAAGCAATGCTTATTCACCAAGCCATTAATAATGTATTCACTCGATGCATATTCAGCATTATTAATATTAATTTCATATGGTGTAGCTCCAGGACGTGTACCAAAATCCATAACAGCTACATTAGCATCTTTAGCTATAGACGCAGCAAAACACTGGCTACTGAATAACACGGCAAAAAATAGTGCTAAAATTAATCTTTTCAACATAATAGCCCCTACTTAACAAATATCTCACCTGCGTCAGCATCAGTAATAAGAGTATCAGCAATAATCTGAGCTGTATTTTCCATTGCCTTGTAATACATATCGTTGTTCAGCTTATCGCTACCAATTTTTATACCACCAAACAAAGATATCTGCTTCTGTGTATCTTTACCAACAACTTCTTTTTGCCAAATAACTTCGCCGGTAGAAACTTTTATAACCTTCAAATCAGCCTGCACGCCAATGCCTGTCTTTTTTACATTAATAGAACTTGCTAAAGAAGATAATGGTCCTAAAGGTCCCATCATATTTGCAGCACCTGATCCACCCATCATACTCATTGCAGTATTTGCATATTGTGCAGCATCAGCAATTTTATTTTCCATCCAGTCACCACTGCCAAGGTTAAGAATA
>ENA-UEQH01000249-UEQH01000249.1-human-gut-metagenome-genome-assembly--contig:-NODE-249-length-32770-cov-16.586333_pt1 | contig 32770 bp, 29 predicted proteins | sample MGYA00242945_ERZ507943 | MGnify/ENA primary metagenome ERZ507943 (study PRJEB26167, sample SAMN06115418) | human gut metagenome | host: Homo sapiens | place: China:Hubei | collected 2015-03-06... | reverse complement strand
GACATATGACGATGAAGAAAAATCCTATATATGAAAGTCTTATTGACAAGTCTATTGGTGGTATGTTGTCTGCAATAGAAATATATAACAAACCGGAGTTCAAATACCGAGAAGAGACTTTTGCCATATTGGCAATAAACTCTTGGGAACTTTTATTAAAAGCACGATTGTTGAAACTTAACAACTATCGTGTAAATTCCATATATTGTTATAAGCCTTATATAAACAAGAATGGGGAGAAATCTAAAAAAAAGAAAATATTAGACAGGAATAGAACAAACAATCCGAAGTCTATATCCATCTATGAGGCATTGAGTCGTTTAGAAGGTTTACATGAATTACCAATAAAACTGAAAGACAATATAGAATCTCTGATTGAGTTTCGAGACAACGCAATTCATTTTGTGAATATGAAAGATCTCTCAAAACCATTGCAAGAATTAGGATTCGCTTGTATTAAGAATTATGTACAGGTGCTTAAAGATTGGCAAACCAAACGTTCTTTATCAAAGTACAATCTATATCTTATGCCATTGGCATATGTTGAAAATAAAATGGATATAGATTCTGCCTCTACACCTGAAGCACAAAATTTCATTAAATTGGTTAAGCATAAATTGGAAGAAGTGAATAAAGATGACGACTATGATATCGCCATAAAAATTGAGCTTAAATTTCAAAAAGGTAATTCTTTCGGTGCAGCCAGTGTAAAATATGATGATAATGGAGTTCCTATTACTTTATCAGAAGAGGATATAAGAAAAAGATACCCTCTTACATATATGGACGTGGTGAATAAAGCCAAAATGAGATACATAAACTTTAAACGTGGAAAGATTTTTAATTCGATTATGAAACAAATAAAACAAAACGATAAGTTATATTATGAACGAAAGTTGGATTCTCAGAATCCAAAATCTCAAAAGAAAGGCTTCTATTCAACCAATATTTGGCAAGAAATTGACAATCATTATACACGGGATAAAAAATAACTTCTAAAGAGTAAATAAAGGTGGTGGAGGAATGCTTGATAATATATAATTTGTAAATATAAATATAATAAATCTTATTGGCGAAGCAACCGCCTACGACAAGAAACAGTAGCTCGAAATCAAGCGACCTAAAAGTTGGCTAAAAAGTGTATCTGCCTTTGCCAATGCGAAGGCGGAACATTAGTGTTTGGCATCAGTGATGACGACCAAGTGGTTGGTCTTGCTGATGCAGAGAGCGATGCCGAAAGAATAAGCGAAGAGATAAAGACAAAACTTGACCCTATACCTGCTGTCAACCTTGAATTTAAAGAGGTTGAAGGCAAGAAGCTTGTGCTGCTTCATGTTTACAAGGGACAAGAAACACCATATTACTATATAGGCGATAAGCAACGCTTAGCATTTGTAAGAGTTGGCAATGAGTCTGTTGTTGCTGACCGACTTCAACTAAAAAGTCTTGTAATGCAAGGTGCAGGTCGCTCCTTTGATGCGATTCCTTCACCCTATAAGTTTGAGGATATGGCTTTCTCAAAGCTAAAATCCGTACACTTCAAGCGGTTGAACCAATCGTTTGATGGTAGTGACTTCGTATCATGGGGTATTGTGGACAATGATGGCAAACTCACCAATGCTGGTGCTCTATTGGCTGACGACTCACCGATACGCCATTCTCGCATATTTTGCACCCGTTGGAATGGCTTAGACATGACAAGTGGTTTGGGTGAGGCATTGGATGATGCTGAACTTGAAGGCAGCGTTATAGGGCAATTGCAAGATGCGGTCGCATTTGTTCGGAACAATTCACATCGAAGATGGTGGAAAGAAGATGATTATCGGGAGGAACTGCCCGATTATCCAGAACGTGCAGTAACAGAAGTGATATGTAACGCCATCATTCACAGGGATTACATGGAGCTTGGTAGCGAAATACACATTGATATGTATGATGACCGAATGGAGGTGTATTCCCCAGGCGGTATGTTTGATGGACGCTTGATACAACAACTCGACCCTATGACAGTACCTTCGAAACGTCGCAACCCTTTGCTCGCTGATTTCTTTCATCGCTTAAAGCTTATGGAGCGTAGAGGTAGTGGTATGAAGAAGATTATAGGTGAATATAAGCGGTTTGAGAATTTGGAGAATTATCATGCTCCAGAGTTCAACTCCAATGCTTCTGAATTCCATGTTACCATGTGGAACCTCAATTATGCCATGGATGTCATAAAAGATAATCCTCATGTCGTAAAAGCACCAGAAGATGTCGTAAAAGACGTCGTAAAAGAGATCGGAGATGTCGTAAAAGCCAAAGCTAATGTCACAAAAGAATTTATAAAGGCTCAGCGACAAATCTATAAATTGATTTCACAAACACCTCAAATCAATGCCACGCAAATGTCTGAAAACATGGGCATTTCCCTACGCCAAGTACAGCGATACCTTAAACAACTTTCGGACCTTAAATTGATTGTCAGAGAAGGAGGTCGCAAAAACGGTATTTGGAAAATATTGGATGAAGAATATGAAGGTTTCTTCAAAAGAATCTGAAAAAACACCAACAAACGGGGTTGGGTAGTTTCCACACGCGTAACTATCCAGCCCCATATCGTATTGTGTTTGTCAATGCTCCAAACTCCAATACGTTCTGAAAAAAGAATCCGAATGAATCAACGAATCCAACTCATGGTAACGCTCCTTTCTCTTTTCATCCATGATGACCTCCTTGTAAAATATGCGGTTGGTTCTGTCGAGATCCATAACCCTACTTTGATAGAGAGATGAAAAGAGAATACAGGTGATAATGCCAAAAATATCATCATGAACACAGATAAAACACCAAACAGAAGCGAAGCTGTTTCATGTATTATGACTCTGCACGCGAAAAAATCTGCCATATCTCCCAGAATCGGCGCAACTCTCTGGCTTTTAACACAATAAAGACTGGAAGATAAGCTTCAAAACGGGATATCTTCCAGCCACAATCAAATATCTTCCAGTCATCTCCAACTTCACGGAAATGCTGACCAAGATACATAACTAACGTGAGTTCGACGAATTAGAATAACGTTAATTGTCTATCTACTGTCCTTTGAACTGCAATTGTTGATTTCTTAGGAAAGAAACAATAAGCAGCCAAAGATCCAAGAGTGTTGACAATGAAGTTATCGAATGATCTGTGTCTGGAATGTTCCACTTGTGCAATATTCTTAAGTTCGTCGTTAATGGTCTCTATAATCGCCCTCTTTCTAAGCAAGAGCCTATCTGATATTCTCATGATAGAACCCTTCATGTTGCTTTTTAGTTTTGTGACGAGTTGTATCCCATCAACGAAAAGTCGATTGAATAGGTTCTTGCTTATATACCCTTTATCTCCTACAAGCTTGCCGTATATGAAATCCACAAACGCTTTGTATTCTAATGGTTTACGGTCGTCTATATCGCCAGGAGTTATCATGAAGTTAAGCAATTCTCCCTTTTCATTACATATAAGGTGGAGCTTAAAGCCGAAAAACCATCCCATAGAACATTTGCCTCTTTGTGCGATGCCTTTAAATGTCTTGTGAATATGGATTCTTTGGGTTCTACATACACGAAGAGGTGTGCTGTCTACGAAACTAATACCGGTACATTTTTCCAAAAGAACCTTTTTTATAAAGATAGCCAACGGAATGGCAATGGTCTTCTGAAGTTCCACAAAACGGTTATATGACACTACATTTGGAAATAAATGTCGAAGATGCACACATACATATTCCTTAAGGAAATGTTTCAGGCAACGAAAGCCTGAACTGTGGAAAAGTATAATGATAACCATTATTTCTGCCTTTGACATGGTGAATTCACGATGATATCTACGTTTGGTGTTGCTTTTTATGGTGTATTTTCCCATTTGGGCATCAAAAACTTTGCAGAAGTCATCCGCAATACAGATAATTTCAGTAACTTTGTCTTCGGTGATCATAGCGATTATTGTTTGTAAACTTTTGATTTTTAGCACATTAAAGTTACAATAATTTTCGTTAATCACCAAATTTTCAGACACTTATATTTCGTCGAACTCACGTTAAAGTTCTGCCAGATCCGCTTCAGTTTAATTGGGGACAAATAGGAACCCACAAATTCAAAGCGTTCGAGACCAGCTACGTGCAATTAGAGAAATAGGAAACAACTATGGCAAAAGACTACAGCGAAGACCTGCTCATACAAAAGAGTACTGCCGAACTTGCAACCTTAAACAGCAAAACAATAATTTAATTTTCAATATGGAAAGAACTGATTACATAGAAACTCGTGAGGACATAATCTACAATATAAAGACATTGTACTCATACCTTCATGGTGACAGCGGTGAAGACTATAAATCGTGGGCTATAGAAAAGTTAAGACTTGGCAGAAATATGGTCATTGAGATTATCGATGGTCATGTATGCTTCGGACCAAGCAGATTTGTTGGTTATCAGGGCAACACGAAAGATAAACATGATGATTTCCCAGGAAATGGCACTGATACTGATAATAAAATCAAACGGTTCTACCAAAAAGTTGCCGACGAAAGACTTGATACCCTAATGCAGTCTGAACTTTCTAAGTATGAAGAGTCATCCGCGAGTAAAAAGTATTGGATACCTAACGATATGACTGTTGAAGACATAATTAAAGCAATGAAAAAAAGTACTTCTTTTATTCCACATTACCAAAACTACGATAAATTTTGGCATATTCAGATGCATTTACCAGAGGGCAAAGATGGTGTAATTGTTGATTCCTCACTTATGCTGATGGAGGCTGAACCAATAATAGGAACAGGTGAATGGGATGACGCACAATGTAGAAACTTCAAAACTATAGACAATGGCAGTATTGTATTAGTTAGAAAAGGACGCCAAGCATTAGCACTGTGTCAAATTATTGGAGATAATTTCACAAATGATAGTTTAAGTGCTAAATATATCAATATTAATTATCGAAAAGTAAAAATAATCGCATGGGCAAGCGAATACAAACAACCTCGTTCAGGACTTTTCTCACAGGGAACATTTAAATCATGTAGTAAAGGAACAGAACAATATAGTTATATTGAAAGTTGGTTGAAATATATGAATGACATTGCATATTTAGAGAAGTGCGCTAAACTTCTTAGCAAAAAGCACAACATTATCCTGCAGGGCGCTCCTGGCACGGGCAAGACCTATAATACGGCAGCCATTGCCTTAAAAACATTGGACATAACAGATGTTGATCTTACAGATCATAAGGCTGTAATGATTCGGTATGACGAATTGCTTGGTAAACAAATCTTCTTCACCACCTTCCATCAGTCACTTGATTATGAGGACTTTGTGGAGGGACTAAAGCCGCATGTACAGACAAACGATAAAGGAAACTCTATTGGCGTAACCTATGAGCCGGAGGATGGCATCTTCAAACGTGCCTGTAACAAAGCTGTAGAAAATGCTGAAGACAACAAGTCTGTTGTCCTCATTATCGACGAGATAAACCGAGGTAACGTATCGAAGATATTCGGTGAACTCATCACTTTGCTCGAATCAGACAAGAGAAGCCAAGGCAATCATCCCATCAAGGTTATTCTTCCATATACAAAGGCTGAGTTTGGAGTGCCTTCCAATCTGTATATCATAGGAACGATGAACACAACAGACCGGAGCACTGGCACACTTGACTATGCACTACGCAGAAGATTCGCCTTCGTAACCCTGCAATCAGACCGCTCTGTCATAGAGAAACACTATGATAAGTTAGGAAACGCTAACTTGAAGGATATGGCTGTGGCATTGTTTGATGACATTAAGAAGTTCATCGAAAGCCCGAAGCATCTCTGTGGCGACATGAGCATTGACGACCTTATGGTCGGTCATAGCTATTTCATGGCAGAGGACGAGGAAGAACTGAAGGATAAAGTTGAATACGAGATAATCCCTCTTATCAATGAGTATATCAACGACGGTATTCTCAATGTGAAGAATGAGGAAAAGAAAACGGCGTTTGACTCTTGGCTTTCATTAGCTCCAATTCAAGAAACTGATGAGGACGAACAAGAAGAGGAAGAACAATAGAAAAAAGACAGCATATATGAAGCCCATTGTGATTCAAGAACACGAACAACTGAGCATCGAACAAAACGACAGATATGAACGTCTGAGTCTTGTTCGATGGGATAAGCCTATGGATAATTCGCCATGGGGCTATTATGCTTCGTATATGATTGGAGCAGAATGGATAGACGAGAAAGAAGCATTGGTCGTGACAACAAAAAGAGGAATGGAAAAGATAGACTTCCTTACAATGTTCATGACCTGTTTCACATCTGGCTTGTCAGTAGAGGCTTTCTCCGAAATATATAACATTGACAGTGAGGCACCAACCATTTATGCTCCTTCATTAAAGGGTGTGCTAAGTCCGCTTATCGTCCTGCATTTTCTTGGCGTTGTCAGCAGAATAAGGTCTTTGAAGAAGGACTATGTCCATTATAGCGAGAACCTAAAGAAGGTAAAAGGACATATAAAGGTGATGAAGAACGAGCGAAAGAATATTGCTGTCAAACGATTTGACAGAGTGTTCTGTGACTATGACGAATATACAACTGATATCCCAGAAAATAGATTGATAAAGAAAGCTCTCTTGTTTTCAAAGCAGATATTGAGGCCTGTCATCGAAAATCATCAATCTGGCACTAAGGTTAATATAATGTTATTAAGGGCGCTCACCATGTTTGAGAATGTAAGCGAAGACGTACAAATAAGGGAAGTGAGACGAATAAAGGGACATAAGATGTTTTCTGAGTACAACGAGGCTGTTCGTCTGGCAAAACTAATTCTCCAACGATATGACTATAGCATAAGCAAGACAAGCAAGGAGGAAGAATATGTCTCGCCGTTTACACTTGACATGTCATTGTTGTATGAGCATTATGTATACGGATTGCTTCGGGAGGCATATGGAAACAGAATATTATACCAATGTGAAGGTGAGACCGGCTTTCCTGATTTTCTGTATTGTTCGAGCGGTTTTAGAGCCATACTAGATACCAAGTATATCCCTAAGTATGAGACAGCTTCGCTTGATAACTATGTAATCAGACAGTTGAGTGGTTACAGTCGAGATTTACCCATATTGAAAAAGCTCGGCTACAAAGATATCGACGAAGAGTCTCCTGTCCCGAATGTTCCTTGTATTATCATCTATCCTAAAGTTGGTGATGATGTCAAGAACCCTTTTAAGAATAGAGAACTTAAATACTTATGTAAAACGCCAGTACGCAAATTAGCAAGGTTTTATAAGATTTGTATTCCACTACCCGTAATGGATCCTAAAAAATAAGACTATGGCAAAAGACTGCAGCGAAGACCTACTCATACAAAAGAGTACTGCCAAACTTCTGGAAAAGGAGCTTGGCTGGCACTCCGTGTATACCTATGACAGCGAGGTGCTCGGCTAACAATGCACGCTCGGTAGGAAAAGCCAGCGTGAGGTGGTGCTGACGCGTTATCTGAGGCTGGCTCTGAAACGTCTCAACCCGTGTATGAACGAGAAGCAGATGACCAATGTTTATAGCATCTGCCTACATATAATCATACCTCTTTAATGATAAAAAAAATTCGTCCATACTCGAAAATATCAATTACTTTAACAATAAATGAAAAACAGGAATGTCAATATTAAGATTAAAGAAGTGTGCAATAATTGCGGTTAACACGATAATGTCAATATGGTTAATAAGGGCTATATTGTTTTTCGTAAAAATAGAACATGGCAAGCCCATATTATAAGATCATATTGAAGACGTTAAAGCATTGATATACATACTTGATACATTCGAGTATATTGCATTGTTCAGCTTTGCTTACATTTTAGTGCTCCTGTATATTCTGATAAATGTATTCAAAGGGAAGGTAAGCCGCAAGTTCGGAGACTTCCGCATACATTGCATGATGGACGAAATCGGCAAGTTGCACCCGCAGAACGTGAAAGGTATACTCGACTTTGCCAATGCCCGAAACATCCTGCTCATCAACTCCTCGCCAACCACATACAACGTCTCAGACTATCGCTACACCTATCTGCTCAGCAAGGACAGCAAGTCGCAGTCGTCCGACCTACGGACATGGCTGCAGACCATCCCCAACCAGTACGTTCACTTCGGCGACTTCGACCTCGCCGGTATCCATATATTCCTTACAGAATTTCAAAAACACCTCGGCACACGCGCCTCGTTCCTCATCCCGCAAGACATAGAACTGCGCATAAAGCATGGTTCGGCAGAGAGATATAACGACCAATACCAAAAATTCTGCCACCTCACCTCCAATATCCCACCTCTATAACAACTTATAGACACACTACACAAATATCATCGCTGCTACGACCAGGAAGGATATATAGAGAATAGTTTGATAGAACACCACATCACTTAAACACAAAAAAGGCGTACAACCAAAATCATTATGATTTAAGTTGTACGCCTTTTGTTATTAATTCGGATTCAGATTTACAAATTAGTCAAACTTACTTCACCTCCTCGAAGTCGGCATCTTGGACAGTGTCGCCGTTGTTGCCGGCATTGCCGCCCTGCTGCGCTCCGGCGTTAGGGTCAAATCCTGCGCCATGCTGTGCGCCTCCGGCTTGCTGCTGGGCATTGTAGATGTCCTGAGCGGCTGTCTGAAGGGCTGCGTTAAGCTTATCGATTGCAGGGTCGATGGCGTCGATGTTCTGAGCCTTGTGCGCTTCCTTCAACTCGTTGAGCGCCGTCTCTACGGCTGCGCGCTTGTCGGCAGGGAACTTGTCGCCGAGGTCTTTCAACTGTTTTTCGGTCTGGAAGATTACGGCGTCGGCCTTGTTTACTTTGTCGATGCGCTCTTTCTCTTTGGCATCGGCTGCCGCATTGGTTGCCGCCTCGTCTTTCATACGCTTGATTTCCTCATCGCTCAAGCCGCTTGATGCCTCGATGCGGATGCTCTGCTCCTTGCCTGTGGCTTTATCTTTTGCCGACACGTTGAGGATGCCGTTTGCATCGATTTCGAATGTAACCTCGATCTGAGGGATTCCACGCGGTGCCGGTGCGATTCCATCAAGATGGAAACGTCCGAGCGATTTGTCGTCGCGCGCCATTGGACGCTCGCCCTGGAGCACGTTGATTTCAACTGACGGCTGGTTGTCGGCTGCCGTTGAGAACGTCTCGCTCTTGCGCGTTGGTATCGTTGTGTTGGCTTCGATAAGTTTTGTCATCACGCCACCGAGAGTCTCGATGCCGACCGACAATGGAACGACGTCAAGCAGAAGCACGTCTTTCACGTCGCCGCTGAGCACACCGCCCTGGATTGCAGCGCCTACGGCTACCACCTCGTCAGGGTTAACGCCCTTCGACGGAGCTTTGCCGAAGAATTTCTGTACGATTTCCTGTACGGCAGGGATACGGGTCGAACCGCCCACGAGAATCACGTCGTCGATGTCTGATGCAGTCAGTCCAGCATCCTTCAATGCCTGCTGGCAAGGAACTACGGTTGCCTGGATAAGGCTGTCGCAAAGCTGCTCGAATTTAGCGCGGGTAAGCGTTTTTACCAAGTGTTTAGGCACACCGTTTACCGGCATGATATACGGCAGGTTGATTTCTGTCGACGTAGAGCTTGAAAGCTCGATTTTTGCTTTTTCAGCAGCCTCTTTCAAGCGCTGAAGAGCCATCGGGTCCTGACGGAGGTCAACACCCTCGTCGTTTTTAAACTCGTCAGCCAGCCAGTCGATAATCTTGTGGTCGAAGTCGTCACCACCAAGGTGAGTGTCGCCGTTGGTCGATTTCACTTCAAACACACCGTCGCCAAGCTCAAGAATTGAGATATCAAACGTACCGCCACCGAGGTCGAACACCGCAATCTTGCGGTCGCTCTGGCTCTTGTCAAGACCGTAAGCCAACGCTGCGGCTGTAGGCTCGTTCACGATACGGCGAACGTTCAAGCCTGCAATTTCGCCGGCTTCCTTAGTTGCCTGACGCTGAGAGTCGTTGAAGTATGCCGGAACGGTGATTACGGCGTCGGTCACTGTCTGTCCGAGATAGTCTTCTGCCGTCTTCTTCATTTTCTGAAGAATCATAGCCGAGATTTCTTGCGGAGTGTACTGGCGACCGTCGATGTCGACACGCGGAGTGTTGTTGTCGCCTTTGACCACATTATATGGCACACGTGCGATTTCTTTTTGCACGGCATCGTAGGATTCGCCCATAAAACGTTTGATGGAGAACACCGTACGAGTCGGATTGGTGATTGCCTGACGCTTTGCAGGGTCACCTACTTTTCTTTCGCCACCATCGACGAAAGCAACGATTGAAGGCGTTGTGTTGCGGCCTTCGCTGTTAGGAATTACCACAGGGTCTTTACCCTCGAGAACTGCCACGCAGGAGTTCGTAGTACCTAAGTCTATACCAATGATTTTACCCATGATTCTATATTTTTTGTTATTATTCAAGTTTTCTCTGCCGTGCCCTTGCGAGACGCGGCACACTCGGATAAACAAATCGCGTGCCAAACTCCGGCTGCGCGAATCCGACAGCCGCCGATGCTGACATTACGTCAGTCTGTTACTGACATTTTGCGCTAAAACTCTTCAATTAACCATATTTTTACAAATAAAAAAGTTGTTCTTGATATTTTTTCGTACTTTTGCGAACAGGTAATCTTTTTTAGAGAACTTTTAAAATTTAAATATTATGAATATCTCTCACATCGAACATCTCGGAATCGCTGTCAAGAGCCTTGACGAAGCAATTCCTTATTATGAAAACATTCTCGGAATGAAGTGCTACTCTATCGAAGAAGTTGCCGACCAGAAAGTAAAGACTGCTTTCTTCAAGGTTGGACAAACAAAACTCGAACTCCTCGAGCCGACTTCTGACGAGAGCCCTATCGCCAAATTCATCGAGAAGCGCGGCGAAGGCATCCATCACCTCGCATTTGCCGTTGAAGACGGTGTTGCCAACGCTTTGGCTGAAATGGAAGGCAAAGGCGTGCGCCTCATCGACAAAGCTCCTCGCAAAGGCGCCGAAGGTCTGAACATCGCGTTCATCCACCCGAAGTCGACACACGGCGTTCTTACTGAATTCTGCGAGAAACCTGAATAAGCAAACACTTAAACTATTAAGCATTTTAATATGAGCAATCAACTTGAAAAAGTGCAGGAGCTTATCGCCTTGCGCGAGAAAGCACGCCTTGGCGGCGGCGAGAAAGCCATTGCCAAGCAGCACGAAAGAGGTAAATACACCGCACGTGAGCGTATCGCCCAACTGCTTGACGAAGGCAGCTTCGAGGAATTGGATATGTTCGTGCAGCACCGTTGCACCAACTTCGGACAAGACAAGAAACATTATCTCGGCGACGGCGTCGTTACCGGCTACGGTACAATCGACGGCCGTCTCGTTTATGTTTTCGCACAGGACTTCACCGTTTGGGGCGGCTCGCTGTCGGAAGCCATGGCAATGAAGATTTGCAAAATCATGGATATGGCAATGAAGATGGGCGCTCCGGTCATCGGTTTGAACGACTCGGGAGGCGCACGTATCCAGGAAGGCATCAACGCCCTTGCCGGCTACGCTGAAATCTTCGAGCGCAACATCCTTGCATCAGGTGTAGTGCCTCAAATCTCTGCAATCCTCGGTCCTTGCGCCGGCGGCGCTGTCTACTCTCCGGCTCTTACCGACTTCACAATCATGACAAAGGGCATCTCATACATGTTCCTTACAGGTCCGAAGGTTGTGAAGACAGTGACTGGCGAGGACGTTACTCAAGAACAACTCGGCGGCGCAACAATGCACACCACAAAATCAGGTGTGGCACACTTCGCCACTGAAGACGGTGAAGAGGCATTGAAACTCATCCGCAAACTACTCAGCTACATCCCTCAGAACAACCTCGAGGAGGCTCCGCTCGTAAAGTGCACAGACCCGATCGACCGCGTGGAAGACGCTTTGAACGAAATCGTGCCCGACTCTCCAAACAAGGCATACGACATGTATGAGGTCATCGGCGCAATCATCGACAACGGCGAGTTCCTCGAAGTGCAACGCGACTATGCGAAGAACATCATCATCGGTTTCGCCCGCTTCAACGGACAGTCTGTAGGTATCGTTGCCAACCAGCCTAAATTCCTCGCCGGAGTGCTCGACTGCAACGCATCGCGCAAGGCAGCCCGCTTCGTACGCTTCTGCGACGCTTTCAACATTCCTTTGGTTTCTCTTGTCGACGTTCCTGGATTCCTTCCTGGCACAGGCCAAGAATACAACGCCGTAATCCTTCACGGCGCGAAGCTCCTCTACGCCTACGGCGAGGCTACAGTACCTAAGGTGACTGTGACAATCCGCAAGAGCTACGGCGGAAGCCACATCGTGATGAGCTGCAAGCAACTCCGCGGCGACATGAACTACGCATGGCCATCGGCTGAAATCGCCGTGATGGGTGCGTCGGGTGCTGCCGAAGTGCTTTATATGAAAGAAGCCAAGACACAAGAAGACCCGAAGGCCTACATCGCAGAGAAGGAAAAAGAGTACACCGACCTCTTCTGCAACCCTTACAACGCAGCGAAATACGGCTATATCGACGATGTAATCGAACCGCGCAACACGCGTTTCCGCATCATCCGCGCTTTGCAGCAACTGGCTACAAAGAAATTGACCAACCCTGCCAAGAAGCACGGCAATATTCCTTTATAATATAGTTACGTGTATGAATAAAAGATTTTTAACGCTGCTGTTGCTCTGCTCCCTCTGCGTTGCCGGCTTGTTTGCCCAAGGACGCAAAGGCGTTTGCATCAACGAAGTGATGGTGCAGAACGACAGCAACTATGTAGACGACTACGGTATGCGCCACGCGTGGGTTGAGCTGTTCAACTCCACGTTTGGTTCGGTCAACATCTCAAGCATGTTCCTGACCGACGACAAGGCAAACCCACGTAAATATCCAATCCCACGCATGGACGTCAACACCAAGATCCCGCCACGCCAGCATGTGGTGTTCTGGTGCGACAACGAGCCCGACAAAGGCACGTTCCATGTGAATTTCCGTCTGACTCCAGGACAGGACAACACAATCTACCTGTTTGACAGCGACGGCACAACCCTCATCGACGAGGTAACCGTCCCTGCAACACTGCCTGCAGGCGCTTCGTTCGCCCGCAAGGTCGACGGACAAAAGGCTGAAAACGACGCCGAAGCATGGGAAGTGCGCGATGGAAAGAATGGCAAATATATCACTCCGAGCAGCAACAACGTGATTATCGACAAGAACGAGAAAATCGAGAATTTCGAGAAGCACGACAAGACTGGTGTCGGAATGACAGTGATGGCAATGACCATCGTATTCCTTTCGCTGTTGATTCTTAGTTTATGTTTCATTGGACTTGGTTTGTTCCACGCTCAATCTGCACGCCGCAAGAAGCAAGCCGCAACAGGCACTGTCGACGACAGCAAGCCGCTGATGGCAGGTCTCGACTCAGGCGAGGAGATCGCAGCAATCTGCATGGCTCTCCACGAGCATCTCAACATGCACGACAAAGAGGATTTCGTGCTCACCATCAACAAGGTGAAACGCGCATATTCTCCATGGAACTCAAAGATTTATTCTCTCCGCGAGCTTCCTCACAAATAATCCAAATCCACTTTAAATCATTGAATTTATTATGAAAGAATATAAATATAAAATCAACGGACAAGAATACAAAGTTGCCGTAGGCGACATTGAGAACAACATCGCTGAAGTTTCGGTCAACGGAACGACATACAAGGTGGAACTCGAACAGGCTGCCGCTCCGGCTCCTGTTGTGAAGAGCGTTAAACCTGCAGCCGCTCCACGCACCGAGGCTGGCACAAAAGTCGTTGCCAAACCGGCGGCTGCCGGTGGCGCCGGCGCAGTGAAAGCTCCGCTCCCAGGTGTAATCCTCGACCTTAAGGTCAACGTTGGCGACACTGTTGCCGCAGGCGACACTGTTGTTATCCTCGAAGCAATGAAAATGGAAAACAACATCCACGCCGACAAGGGTGGTGTTGTAAAATCCATCTGTGTAAACAAGGGCGACTCTGTGCTCGAAGGCGCAGACCTGCTCATAATCGAATAATTGTATGGATTTAGTTAGTTTCTTAGGTCAAAACTTTCAGCGCTTCTGGGAATACACAGGCTTTGCCAACGCAACGCTTGAGCATTTCGTGATGCTCGCTGTCGGCTTGCTGTTCATTTGGCTTGCCATAAAGAAGAATTTCGAGCCGTTGCTGCTGGTGCCGATTGGATTCGGTATCCTCGTGGGCAACATTCCTTTCAAGTTGGACGCCGGCCTTGAGGTGGGCATCTACGAGCAAGGTTCGGTGCTCAACATTCTCTACGACGGTGTGAGCGCCGGATGGTATCCTCCACTGATTTTCTTGGGAATCGGTGCGATGACCGACTTCTCGGCACTTATCGCCAACCCTAAATTGATGCTCATCGGAGCTGCCGCACAGTTCGGCATCTTCGGCGCGTATATCGTTGCCATGGCCATCGGTTTCGCACCCGACCAGGCTGGTGCCATCGCCATCATCGGCGGCGCCGACGGTCCTACGGCAATCTTCCTGTCGTCGAAACTTGCGCCAAACTTGATGGGAGCAATCGCCGTGTCGGCATACTCCTATATGGCCCTCGTGCCGCTGATCCAGCCACCGATCATGCGCCTGCTCACCACAAAGAAAGAGCGCGTAATCAAGATGAAACCGGCACGCGCCGTGTCGCAGAACGAGAAAATTATGTTCCCTATCGTAGGCTTGCTTCTCACCTGCTTCGTTGTGCCGTCGGCCCTTCCGTTGCTCGGCATGCTCTTCTTCGGCAACCTGCTCCGTGAGAGCGGCGTGACAACACGCCTTGCCAAGACCGCAAGCAACGCCCTCAACGACATCATCGTGATGCTGCTCGGTCTTACTGTCGGCGCGTCTACACAGGCTTCTGAATTCTTGACTTTCGACACACTGAAGATTTTCTTCCTCGGTGCAATGGCGTTTATCATCGCCTCAATGTCGGGTGTGCTCTTCGTCAAGGTGTTCAACCTGTTCCTGCCGAAAGGCAAGAAAATCAATCCACTCATCGGCAACGCAGGCGTTTCTGCCGTTCCGATGTCGGCACGTATCTCAAACAACATCGGTTTGGAATACGACTCAAGCAACTATCTGCTCATGCACGCCATGGGTCCGAACGTTGCCGGAGTGATTGGTTCTGCCGTAGCTGCCGGTGCATTGCTCGGCTTCCTCGGATAATAGATTTCACCAATCTGAAAATATCCACAAGAGTGCTGGACTCACGTCCGGCACTCTTTTTTTGCATACACAGCGACCGCTGATGACTATTTATGCACGCGCACACCGCAAGCAAACCAATGCACAAATCTAATATATATGAGCAGTATTGACATTTTTCCTACTTTTCCTAAATTTTATCGCAATTTTACTTGCAATATGTAATATAGAGTATTATTTTTGCAGTGAATATATTTTCAACAACAGTTCACATTTATGAACATAGGACAAACAGACATTCACAATTCATCAGGCAATTCTCGCATTCATCAAGGCTGCCACCCTTAACACCGCCCGTTTCCAAGAAACGGACAGGAAACAAGATTCCAGACAACAAACCAAACTAAATAATTTACCAACTTTATCAACAAATGCTTATGAGAAAATTCATTTTCTTTCTGACCCTATTGGGAACCGCCTTCGGATTGTCCGCGGCTGAGGCTCCCGATGCCGTCAGAGTGACACCCGTCACAGGCGAACCCATCGTGTTCATGTTCTCCGCCAACCCGGAAATCACCTACACGGCGACAGGAGCTACAATCTCCACAACAAACCAAGATCCGGTGACATTCAATTTCGAAGCCATCGAATTTATCGATTTCGTAAAATATGGCTCTGTCAACGAAATTGCAGGCACACCAGTGTCGATGCGCGTCACCCATGACGCCATCGTGATTGAAAACGCGGGAGAAGGAAGCATGCTCTCCATCTACACCCTTGACGGGCGTTGCGTGGTCAACACCACAATCCCCGACAGCTACAGCGTTGAGCGCTCACTGCTCGCTAAAGGCGCCTACATCATCAAAATCAACAAAACAACATTCAAAATCTTATTGTAACAAGCTATGAACAAATTTTTATACTCTATACTCATCGCCGCTGCAGGATTCGGCACTCTCAACGCCCAACAGAAAGTGATGAAAATCGAATACAAGGACGGCACCACTGAAATGAAAAACGTGACCGACGTGTCAAAAATCTCATTTGTCAGCGAAGGACAGGTAGACCCAAGCGAAAAGATGGTCGACCTCGGACTGTCGGTGAAATGGGCGTCATACAACGTCGGCGCGGCAAACCCTTGGGAAGGAGGCAATTTCTATGCATACGGCGAGATTGAGCCAAAAACAGAATACACACTTGAAAACTATCAATGGTATTGCGACAACGACGGCGAAGATCACGACCAATGGGAAGAGTACTACAAACTGGGCGCAACAATCACCGGGACAAACTACGACGTGGCACACGTGAAATGGGGCGGACAGTGGCGTATACCTACCCGCGATGAATGGCGCGAACTCATAAACAACTGCGACTTCACTTGGACTGGCATGGAAGGCGTGACCGGCGCGCTCATCACATCGCGCATCAACGGAAACAGCATTTTCCTGCCTGCCGTCGGAAATATGGTCGGCGCTGAGCACACCCACGACCAACTGGGTTGCTTCTACTGGACTTCCACTGAATACGAGCAGGCTGACATCACTCAAGAATGCCGCAACTACCGCGCGAACATCGACGCGAGCAACCGTTCTGCCGAAGGCTACGACTACCCCGACGTTGGATTCTCAATCCGTCCGGTATACGGTCCTGTGCCTGAGCCCGCTTTGCCATCCTACACCGCTCCGACCGAAATGGTCGACCTCGGTCTGTCAGTGAAATGGGCACCATTCAACATCGGAGCTCAAGGTGCGTCAGAAACCGGCGACTACATCTGCTGGGGTGAAATCACCGAAAAACAGTACAGCCACATTTACAACTACAAATGGTATGACCCTATCACAAACGACTATGTGGAAATCGGCGACCAAATTTCAGGAACTGAATATGACCCAGCCAACGTGCTCTGGGGCAACGGATGGCGTCTGCCTACCGAAGCCGAAATAAAGGAACTCATTGAAAAATGCACTTGGACTGCAGAACAATACGGATACACGGTAACAGGTCCTAACGGAAACAGCATCTTCCTTCCGGCATGCGGCATGCAAGGCTACAAAGGCGCTCCGCGCGGCAATGTACAGCCAGGCTACTACATGACAGGCAACGCCGATGTGCGGACCAATTATCAGGGTCAGAAAATGACCAGCAACGCCGCCACATTGCGCTTCTCCCGCGGAGCTTTCAACAAGTTCAACAAGCCTGAGGCTTCATTCTTCTCGAAGGCCGGCGGCATACAGGTACGCCCTGTTCATCAATAGGCATTGACTTAATGCAGGATTATCATCAGTCCTGCTCCAAAACTTGTGGGGGACTGCATTACTGAATGCGTCCCCCTCTTTTATTACTCAATGAATTAAGATTATGAAACATCTATACTTGTCAATTTTTGCCTCTGTATTGGCGATTTCCTTAAACACAAAAACCCAAGAGACAGAGGCGCTGCTCGACGATAGAAAGATTTCTTGAATGTTTTGGCAAATCTTCAAGAAAAAAATCATAACTTTGTAGTCTCATTACGGAATTTTAAAATTTCACTAAAAATATATGATTAACGCTCAAGACATTAAGAACGGAACTTGTATCCGTATGGACAACAAGTTGTATTTCTGCATCGAATTTCTTCACGTAAAACCAGGTAAAGGCAACACTTTTATGCGCACTAAGCTGAAAGACGTTGTTAATGGTTACGTTATCGAACGCCGCTTCAACATCGGCGAGAAACTTGAAGACGTACGCGTGGAGCGTCGCCCTTATCAGTTCCTCTACCAAGAGGCTGGCGACTATATCTTCATGAACCAGGAAACTTACGACCAAATTCCCATCCACAAGGATTTGATCACCGGTGTTGACTTCATGAAGGAAGGCGATGTTGTTGAAGTTGTAAGCGACGCTTCTACTGAAACCGTACTTTTCGCTGAAATGCCTATCAAGACTCAGTTGAAGATCACCTACACTGAGCCGGGACTCAAAGGCGACACTGCCACAAACACTCTTAAGCCTGCAACCGTTGAGACTGGCGCAACTGTACGCGTTCCGTTGTTTATCAACGAAGGCGAGACTATCGAGGTCGACACTCGCGAAGGCTCTTACGTTGGCCGTGTGAAAGCATAGTCACAACTACACAGATCCATAAAGCGTAGAATCTTAAAGATTTTGCGCTTTTTTTTACACCTTTTCTTTTTTTGCGCTATCTTTGCAAAAGACAGGTTGCTATAGGCAATTTGTGAACAAGCTCACATTGCGCTCATTTGCGCCATTGTTGCTCTTATTCAACCGAAAAACAGGATTTTAGATACGGACTTCTCATACAGAAATGAAACGACTGAGTTTACTTATTTTGTTCGCGGTGCTGCTTGCGTTGCCTGCCTTGTCGCAGCAAATCAGCGTGGAAAGTTTCACACCGCTTGAAAACGACCTGACAGCCAACACTGCCGGCACAATGAAAAAAGACCAGAACGGAAAAACCTGTGCCTTGATAAAAGTGGTGACCTCCGAAAAAGGCTTCAATTTCGACGTCGGAATACTCGGTGTCGTTGCTACAGAACAGAAAGTGGGAGAAATTTGGGTATACGTCCCTGAAAAGATAAGGTTCATTACGATTGCGCATCCACAATTGGGTGTTCTCCGCAATTATCCTATCCCTCAGCAAGTTGAAAGCGCACGCACATACGAGCTGAGGCTTGTCACCGGCAAGGTGCACACCGTAATCGAGGAAGCACAGACCGACCAGTTTGTCGTGTTCCACATTTCACCAGCCGACGCCATACTCGAATTTGACGGGCAACCGCTGCTGCTCGATGCCGAAGGCTCTGCATCATGCTTCAAGCCATTCGGAAAATACCAGTATCGCATCGAGCGCAAAGACTACCACACCGAGGTGGGTTCGGTGACGGTGACGGCAGAGAAAGCATCCGTCAACGTGAATATGCGACCGATGTTCGGATGGCTGGAAGTAAACAGCGCCAACGCCGGCTCCGACGCCAGGGTGTTTGTCGACGGCTCCGACCATGGCACATTGCCGCTGCACATGCTGCAACTGAGCAGCGGCAAGCACTTGCTGAAAATCATAAAGCCGCTTTACCATATTTTCCAACAGTCGGTAACCATCGCCGACAACGACACTCTGCGCGTCAACGCAGCTCTGAAAAGCGACTTCCGAAACTACACCGTCACCGGCGATGCCGACGCCGACATCTATATCAATCAAGAATACAAAGGTCACGGTTCGTGGAGCGGTCCGCTGGCATCGGGCACCTACCGCGTCGAGCTGCGCAAGCCGAGCCACCGCACGACTATCCGGTCCATAACAATCAATGCCGACGACCTTTCGGCAAACGACATCATCTCGCTGCCCGCTCCAACGCCAATCTACGGTTCTCTGAAAGTGACATCGTCGCCAATGGAAGCCACCGTTGCAATCGACGGCAAGGTGATGGGCAAAACACCTTTGTTCATCAAGGAAGTTCTAATAGGCTCACACAGCGTGACGCTGAGCAAGGTCGGCTACAAGACCGAAACTGCAACCGCCGACATCGACGAGCGCAAGACGTCGGAGCTTAACATCGTGCTCAGCAACGCCATCCGTGTGAAGTTCACGTCAAATGTGACATCAGTAGTGAACATCGACGGAAAATACATCGGATTGACTCCCTGCGACGCTTTGCTCACATGCACCAAACATGAAATCAGTATGAGCGCCGACAGATATCAGAACCGCACGGAAACCATAGACATATCCGAAGGCTCAAGCCTTATCAGCTGGCAACTAAAGCCCAACTTCAAGAAGGTTACCATCTCATGCAACCAAAACGCTAATTTTTATATCGACGGCAAAATAGCGGGCAGCGGATATTCCATTTCCCGCGACATCGACTACGGTGAGCATTCCATTTCCGCATACTATGAGGGCAAGTCAAAAGAAACGACTATCACTGTGGCGGAAGGCAACGAAAGCTCCGTGGATTTCTCTTTCCGTAAGAAGCGTTACCATGAGAACTATGTCTCCAACGACGCTTTCTATATGGGAGCCATCTATCAATGTCTTAATTTTCAAGGCGCAGGAGCGATAATGGGCTTTTTTGCCGGAAAATTCAATATGGAAGTCAGTTTCATCGCCGGCAATGAATCAAAGGAGGTCGATTGGTACACATCGACAAATTCTCTTGCCCACACCTCCGACTTCAAGAACTGGCGTATAAACGGCAGAATAGGATGGGGACTCAGATGCGGCAATGTGGTGCGCATCACGCCTCAAATAGGAGCCGCTGTGCTGGCTCTTCAGGACAGGTCGAAAATCGACGACGAGACAGCACCATCGGCATGTTCGTTTACCGGATCTGTGCAGTTTGCCCTTGTTTATAAGAAACTGTGTCTGACCATAACTCCGGAATACTACGTTCCCGTAGCTAAATCCGACGGAATGAAGGAACTTGTAAAAGTGTCTGACGCATACGACAAGGCATTAAAAGGCTTCGACCTTCAAGTCGGAATTTCTTTAATCTTCTAATCACAAAAACGACAATGAAAAGACTTTTCAGCATAATCCTGTCGGTTGCAATCGTTTCTGTCTTTACCGCCTGCAAAGACGACTACGACGGATGGCTTCCCGACAATCCCGACAAACCGCACACCACAGAGACAATCTCAACGAAAAAGGCATCGACAACGACTTCAACTTCCGGACAGATTGATTTCTATATCGGTGACACAAGATTCAATTCCATCTACAATTATCTAAGATATTGACAACAATGAGACGTTTGCTGACATTCATAATAGCCGCAATCATATTCTTCCCCTGCGGAGCGCAAAGTTGGGAAGAAATCAAGAGCAGCCGGCAATACATCTACGGCGAGGGCTGGGGATCAAGCGATGCCGAAGCCGACAAGAACGCACTTGCCGACCTTATAAGCAAGATTTCCGTGCAGGTGCAAAGCTCGTTCACGCTGACGGAAGATGAGCTGAACCACAACGGGCAGGTGGACGGCGAGACTTATGCCCGGTCGAAGGTGCAGACCTACTCACAAGCCACGCTCACCAACACTGAGAAAATCGTGATTGAATACGAGCCTGACGCACATGTGGGACGCTACATCCTGAAATCGGAAATTTCACGCATCTTCGAGGCGCGCCGACTACGCATCGACGAGATGCTCGGACTTGCGGAGACTGCTGAAAAAAATGCAAAAATCGACGATGCGCTGCGCTATTACTATTGGGCGTATGCCATGCTGAAAACGCTGCAGCATCCGAATGAGGTCAGGGACTCGAACAACCATCTGCTGTCAACTTGGATTCCGGCTCAGATGAACGACATCTTTGACGGCATAAAGGTGAGACCGATGCGCAAGACGTCGGACAACGTGCTTGAGGTAGCGGTGACATACAAAGACAAGCCTGTGGCAAGCTACGACTACACATATTTCGACGGACAGAACTGGAGCAATATCTACAGCGCCAAAGACGGACGCGGCGTAATTGAGCTAAACCCTGGCGCAATAACCGACAATCTTAGACTGAAAAGCGAATATGAATATCGTGGGGAGGCTCACATCGACAGCGAAATCGATGCGGTGATGTCGACCGTAAGAGGTCAGGCGTTCCGCAAATCATACATCAATGTCAGCGGCGACACCCCTTCAGTCGCTGCTACCCGTGAGGCAGAGGCGGCTATTGAGACCGCTCCTGTGACCAACGCCATTGAGTATTTATCAAACGACACAGAATACCGCAAAACAATCGGCAAGGTGCTTGCCGCAATAACAACCAAGGACTATGCGGCTGCTGAAAAATATTTCACGCCGCAGGGCGCCGAAATGTTCCGCAGCCTGATTAACTACGGACGTGCCCGAGTGCTCGACACCTCAGGACTGACGTTCTATCAGAACGGAGACCGCGTGGTGTGCCGCAATGCGAAAATGTCGTTTTCGTTCCGCAACGGCTTGCGCAAATCGTTTGTCGAGGACGTGGTGTTTACGTTCGACTCGAAAAAACGCATCGACTACATTGCTTTCGGTCTTGGCGAAAAGGCTGAACACGACATCCTCAACAACGACGAATGGAATGAAGCCACACGAAAGGCTTTGATGAACTTCCTTGAGAACTATAAAACTGCATTCGCACTGAAAAGAATCGACTATCTGCGAAACGTGTTCGACGACAATGCCGTGATTATTTCCGGGTGCGTAATCACCCCTGGAGGAAACCGCTTTGCCGACAGCAACTCGCATTATGCACAAAACCAGTATGTGCGCTACACGCGGGAGGGCAAGAACGAGTATATAGCACGCATGGCGCGCAGTTTTGCAAGCAAGGAGTTTATCAACATTCGCTTCTCCGACAACTCGGTCAAGAAACTCGGCAAGGGCATGGAGTCGTACGCAATCCAGATAAAACAGGACTATTACTCGTCAAACTACGGCGACACGGGCTACCTGTTTCTCTATGTGGACATAAACGACCCCGAGAATCCTATCATAAAGGTGCGCACATGGCAGCCTAAACCCGACCCGAAATTCAAGCTGATTGATGCCGGATATTTTTAAAATAACGATTTTTTTACTAACCAATAAATAAATGCATTATGAAAAAACTCATCGCATTGTGCCTCGTGCTGATTCTTGCGGCACCGGCTTTAACTACAAACGCAGAGAGCAGTCTGCAAAAGGAACTGAACAAAGAACTTGTAAAGCAACTGAAAAAGAACTATAAGAAAAAGAAAAAAGAATTGGAGAAAGACAGATGGAAAATCTACGGTTCTTCAAAAACTCTTGAGGTTGCATTGCTTGAACACTACACAAAACTGTACAACGACGGCGAAGTGGCTGAGGAAATCATCGGTACTGCCGACAATTTCAAATCAAACAACGTCGGACGCCGTCAGGCTGTGACCAACGCCCAAGTGGCTTACGCCCAGAGAGCCGGTGCTCAAGTGAAGGCACGCATCGTGGAGGACATCGCGGCAAACTCTGCCGACATCAACGCTGAATTCGAGCATTTCTATGCCGCCTACGAGGCTCAGGTGCAGAAAGAAATCGGCGCTGAGCTCCAAGAGAGTTTCACCATCGTGCGCCCGCACACAAAAAGCAAGAAATGCAACACATACGACATGCAGGTTTTCTTCATCATCAGCGAGGACGCTGCCACACGCGCCCGTGTTCGCGCCTACGAAAACGCGCTGAAGGAGTCGGAGGCGGCACAACGCTATGCCGACCGCGTGTCGCAATTCATTCAGGAAGGCATCTCTCCTTCTGCCCCTCAGAACTAATCTTCTGTAGATGAAACGTTTGTTCATATTCGTCATTGTCATGGGGGCGGCATTCCATTGCCACGCTCAGGATAATGACGATTTTGAATCATTCCGCAGCGGCCTGATGGACGGATTCCAGTCGTTCAGGCAGGAGGTGCTGACTGGATACACTGATTTCCTGCGAACCGCATGGGAGGATTTCAACGTGTTCCGCAGCGAAAGCCGCGACAGCAAGCCGAAGCCACGCACTGCCCCTACTGTCGACTCGCCGTCTCCACAGCCAACGACACCGGAACCGCCGGCAAATCATCCGACACCGGCAGCCACTCCGCCCGCTCCCGGCCCTGCGCCTGCCGTACACAACAACATTACGCTTGATTTCTACGGCACACGGCTTATGTTGCCGGCACTGAAAGAGGCTGCGCTCCGCTCTTCCGACAACAATGGCGTCGCCGATTTCTGGCAGGCTCTCGACAGTCAGGGTCTTGGCTCCAAGACTGGCAATGCCCTGAAAGAAATTGCCGAACGCCATCGCTTCAACGATTGGATGATGCTGAAACTTGTGGAAACCTACGTGGCAAACCAACTGTCGACGGCATCTGCCGACACGCGCACCGCCATGCGCCAATATCTGCTATGCCACACAGGCTACGATGTGCGCGTGGCTCAAAACGACGGGTGTCTGGCCTTGCTTGTGCCATATTCCACCACCATCTACAGCAGCAGTTACATTGATGTCGACGGAAAGCGGTTCACATTGGTTTTCGACGCAAAGTCGGGACGCACCACAGCCTGCGGAAGCGTGCGCACCTACCGTCTGCCGGGCGAGCGCAACGCGGGAGGTCTAATAGACCCCGTGTTCCGACAAACCCCGAGAGTAACAGAGTCGATGGTTTCTGTAAAACTAACCGACAAAAAGACATCTGTGGCATGCAATGTCAACGCAAACCTTGCAAAACTTCTTTACGACTATCCACAGATTCCGCTGATTGAATATTCCCGCTCATCGCTGCAGCCGTCGTTCCGCAAGGAGCTGACATCGCAGTTACGGCAGATGACTGCCGGGATGACGCAGGAAGAAGCTGTCGGCACGCTGCTGAACCTCGTGCAGCACGCTTTCAAATATGCCACCGACCAAGAGCAGTTCGGATTTGAGAAGCCACTCTTCCCCGAAGAGTCAGCAATCTACGGCATCAACGACTGCGAAGACCGCGCGTTGCTGTTCAGCATGCTCATAAGGCAAGTGACGGGGCTCGACTGCCTGCTCGTTGAGTATCCCGGGCATGTGGCGTGCGCCGTGCGCCTGCCTGAATATCAAGGCAACGGCACCTGCTACTCGTTTGAAGGCCACCGCTACGTTTTGGCCGACCCTACATTTGTCGGTGCAAAAATCGGGATGTGCATGCCCGCCTACCGCGGCTCTCATCCCAAACTTTCCAAACTTGACTGATACCCTACAGCATACCCCACAAAAAAAGGTCGCGTCCCACACAAGAGACGCGACCTTTTTATTATTTCTTTTGCAATTATCTAATTATACGGCATAACCGCTATCAAATCGGCAAACTTCTCTGCCGCATCCTGCATAGGCTTTGAAAGCATCGTCTTAAGGATAGGATTCAAATCGATTTTCACCTCCACATGCGCATTGGTGGTTTCAGGAGCGCCGCCGTCGGCCAAACACACATCAATGGAAAGAGGGAAAGGCGAACTTACCGTTTCCAGATGCACCTTCTCGTTCACAACACCATTGGCGATTCTGAATGAAACATCGCCCACTGGTTTTGCCTCCAATGTTATCACATCGCCGTCGATGCGGATGTTGCCCACCTGCTGCTTCAAATCGTCGGGTACATTGTCTGCAATCCCCTTGAAACTCTCAGGGTTGTTGAGACGTGAATAAATCAAGTCACGACCCGCCGACACGATTCTTTCAGAACTCTTGAATGTAGCCATAGGATTGTTTTATTCGTCGATAGTTGCTGTAGGCGTCCAGTTTTCAGGATCCTGTCGCCACAATTTCAATGTCTCGAGATCTGCCTCCTTGATATAGTTGATTTTCAATGCTGCGTCGAGCATCGCGGTATAGTTGCCGAGAGTAAGCAGTTTGACACCGGCTTTCTTGAAATTCTCTTCTGCCAACGGGAATTGATATGTAAAGATGGCAAGCATGCCGACAACCTCCGCGCCAGCGTTGCGCACTGCCTCTACGGCTTTCAAGCTGCTGCCGCCTGTTGAAACAAGATCCTCGATAACCACCACCTTCTGTCCAGGCTTAAGGTTGCCTTCGATAAGGTTCTCCAAGCCATGGTCTTTTGGTGACGAGCGCACATAAATGTAAGGCTTGCCAAGAGTATCGGCCACGAGAGCTCCGAGAGCGATGGCACCGGTTGCAACACCTGCCACAACTTCTGCATCAGGAAAATTCTCGATAATCAATCGGCTCATTTCCACTTTCAAGAAACTGCGGGTTTCTGGATATGACAAGGTCTTGCGGTTATCGGTGTAAATCGGCGAGTTCCATCCCGACGACCAAGTAAACGGATTATCTGGTTGTAGTTTGATTGCGCTGATTTTCAGCAATTTCTCTGCTAAGATACTTTCCAATTTTTTCATAAGGCAATAAATAGTTATGCTATTAAGACAAGATAGATTCCACATCCACCCTATTTTGTGTGCAAAGATAGTGCAAGGCGAGCGAAAAAGAAAGGAACTTGTTCATTTTCTTTTTCCAAGCCGCAGCCTATATTATCAAAAGATAGTGCAAGGCGAGCGAAAAACCGAGCAAACCGAGCCGCAGCCTATATTATCTCACATTAGAAACTTCCGAAAGATCAAGAATTTCTCCAAACGCTATTATTCCTTGCGTTCAGGCACCACCACATCATCGACCACTGCGTCAGGTTTCGGCTGCGACACCTCTTTCTTTGGCTTGTCGCGATGGAGCGGCAACGTGTATGCCACCGACAAACTTACGTTCAAATGATTGTCGCGCACGCCGTAGCCCGGGATATAGTACGGCCGCGAATTGGGCGAATCCTTGACGGAAAACGGGAAATTGTAGCGCACCGACCATCCCATTGAGAAATTTCTAAACAGTTCAACCTGAATGCCTACCACTGCCTCGCCCCAGAACGCAGAGCTGCTTTGCCCGCGCAAGTCAAACGTCGACGGGTCCTTGCCCCAATAGCCATTGTCGACAGTGATGCCGGTAACGTCATAGTTAAACTTTGACGCAGCAAAGCGCACACCGGCATACAGCTGATATTTAGGGTCTTTAGCATAAAGGAAATTGTAGTTCATTCCGATTTTGCCATACAAAGCAAGTTTACTCTTATATGTAAAATTACCGTCCTCAGGAGAGCAGTCGGCTTGTCCGAAACCCACTTCCGCCACCGGGATATAGCGGTTTCTGATATTCACTGCCGCCCACACGTCGCCATCGCCATAGTCCTGACCGAGCGCACGCATTAGAGGCCCCCAAAAGTTGACACCAAGCGTGACTCCCATCAGCGTCGGGCGATATACGCGTTTCGACGCACGCTCGATTGAATCGCGGCGCAACGAGTCGAGCGTCAACGAGTCGGTGCGCAGGAATTTCAGCTTCTCCTGGCGTCGTATCTCCTTCAGCTCCTCCTTCGTCACAGGTTTCAGCTCGTCGGTCGACGCCACCGGAGTCACCTTGCGTTGAGCCACTGCCACAACAAGCGTCAGCAGCAGCACCGCAATCACAGCCAGCCGCCTCATTGTGCGCCGGCCTCCCCTGTCCGGAAGAATATCTTGATATTTTCAGTGTTGGTGTTGTCTATACGCCGCTGCGGCACTTGGATGGAATCAATCAGATTGTGCGACACGCTGTAGTCCGTGACGTCAAACACATAAAACGCACCGCAGTCCTTGGAGTAGAAAAACGGCACACGGTCGTAGCTGACCGTCACCGTGTCGGTTATGCCCTCCAAATCCTGCTGGTTATACCGAATCACGAAGCGCGAGCAATCAGCGTCGACATCAAACGGCAGATAGACCTGCTTGGTCGACGACTGGTTGCGGATAATCGCCGAATCGCCAGGAGCCCCGATGCCATAGACCGTCAGCGAGTCAATCGCAATCGACGTCTTCGTCTGCGACGAATAAAACCCAGCCAACGGAAGACTCGAAGAATTCTCCTCGCAGCCGTTGTTGCTGCACGACGCCATCCACATAATCACACCTATCGACAACGCCAGCAATATGTTGCGCAAAGCCGTCATACTCCCGTTAAATCTCCTCACGGATTTGATAATTGTTGCGGCCCTCGGCATTGCGGGCAATCAGCTCACCGATAAATCCGGCAAGGAAGAACTGCGAGCCCAACAGCATCATCGTCAGAGCGATGTAGAAATACGGAGAGTCGGTAACCAGACGGTAAGGCATGCCATTATACATGGCACACAGCTTCATCGCGCCAACCACTATGGCCGACACAAAACCGATAAGAAACATTATTGAGCCGAGAAATCCGAAAATATGCATCGGCTTGCCGCCAAACTTCGAGATAAACCACAGACTCAGCAAGTCGAGATAACCGTTGACAAAACGGTTCAAGCCAAACTTCGTAGTGCCATATTTGCGGGCCTGATGGTGCACCACCTTCTCGCCGATGCGTGCAAAACCCGCATTTTTGGCAAGATAAGGGATATAGCGGTGCATCTCGCCATAAACCTCGATGTTTTTAACCACATCCTTGCGATAAGCCTTCAGACCGCAGTTGAAATCGTGCAGATTCTTGATGCCGCTCACCTTGCGCGCCGTGGCATTGAAAAGCTTTGTTGGAATCGTCTTCGACAGCGGGTCGTAGCGCTTCTGCTTCCATCCCGACACAAGGTCGTAGCCATCCTCCATAATCATCCGATAAAGTTCCGGAATCTCGTCAGGACTGTCCTGAAGGTCGGCGTCCATAGTAATCACCACATCGCCCTCGGCGCGTTCGAATCCCACGTTCAGCGCCGGCGACTTGCCATAGTTGCGGCGGAAACAAACACCCTTCACAGCCGCACTCTTGGCCTTCAAGTCGTTGATAACCTTCCACGAAGCGTCGGTCGAGCCATCGTTGACAAAAATAATCTCATACGAGAACCCGTTGGCTTTCATCACGCGTTCAATCCAAGCCTCCAGTTCAGGCAGCGATTCCGCCTCATTATACAGCGGAACTATAACAGATATATCCATAAATTCTTTCTTGTACGTACAGTCTGCAAAATTAGCATTTCCCATCGTAACAAAAAAATCGATTGCCGTTTTTTGAAAGTTTTTTTGATTATAGCCGCCCTCTGTCGATGCATATCGTCATTTTTGCCGGTCAAAGCCGCCCGCCCGACACCTTTTCGCCTCCAAATCCACCGACAAAAAAACAAGCACCCCCGCAAACGTTAAAAACTTCTCCTCAACACCAATTTTCCACTCGTTTTTTCCCTTAATCTTAGTTTATTTACCTACCTTTATGGTCGAATTATAACAATCCTATCAAGAAAAAAATATCGGTATTAATCTACCCTAAGCAACATTGGAAGATACTACCAATATGCCTCCTAAGGCCAGTGCTTCATTGTATAATGGGCAGCCTACCGACACAGGCTTATCGTGTCCAAGTGCAAGATTTACCTCTTGTACGCCCTCCATCTTAAAGAATAAAGATGGGGTGTCGGTAGAGAATGTACCATACGAAAACAAACAATGGTTTGTTCTGCGAGTTTCATATGGTCGCGTTCTCAAAGCTAAAGAATTTGTAGAAGCTAAAGGCTTGGAATGCTATGTTCCTATGCGATATAAAGAGGTAAGGGAACAAGGTAAAAAGCGAATCATCACAGAGCCTCTTCTCCCGTCATTCCTATTTGTTCATGCTACATATAGCCAAGTCGAAGCATTGTGTCGCAATAATAATGCATCAGTTGGTATGGCATTGCTTAGTTTCTACTACAACCATACTTCTTACCGAGAAGATGCTCCTGACAAGAATCCACCGCTAATTATTTCTGATTCAGCCATGGATAATTTCATTCGATTGACTTCTGTAAAGAATCCTCATGTCATCCCGGTTACTTCTGAAAACATCAAGTATAAAATGGGCGATGAAGTGGTGATTACGGAAGGTGAGTTCATGGGCGTTCATGGCAGTGTTGCAAGGATTGCAGGACAGCAGAGAGTGGTGGTAGAACTTTTTGATGGTTGCTTGGCAGCAATAGCATATGTGCCGAATGAGGCGATGATACATTTTTGATTCAGATTTATTTATGAAAGATACATTGTATATAATAGGAAATGGATTCGATCTCCACCACGGTTTAAACACATCATATTTGAATTTTCGGAATTATTGTGTTAGGAACGCCACTTCATTATGGAAAAACTTATCCGAGATATATGGAGATACAATAAATCATGATATGTGGTGGAGCGATTTTGAGAATAAGTTAGGAAATATAAACTATACTAGTTTAGCATTATCATACAATGGACTTGCTATAGGAGAGCAAAAAGTCCAAAATCTGTTTAAGGGAATGCTCCCTCCACTTTTTGGTAAATGGATTAAACAAATCAGAAAAAGTCCACAAAAGGATACAAGTCTTAATATTGATACAGAATCACTTTTCTTCACTTTCAATTATACTCTCATTTTAGAAGAAGTTTATCATATTGACGAAAATAACGTTTGGCATATACATAACTCCGTCAAGAATCCCGACAATATTATCATCGGGCATGATAGCGACGAAAGAGAACTATTTTCTACTTATTTAAGCAATAAGTCAAACTATATTGTCAGTCCTGATTTTGTAGATAGAGTTAATCGTAAAATTGCGCAAGGTTCCAAAAATGTAAAAATGATAATTGAGAATCACAAAGACCGATTTTTCGATGTATACTCCCAAATTAAACATATAGTAGTAATGGGGTTTTCTTTTAATGAAATAGATATGCCTTATATAAAAGCCATAATTGAAGCAAATAAAAATGCCGCAGACATTGATTGGACGATATACTTCCATAGTAAAGGAGAAGACAAAGTTTTTATTCGTAAACTATTACAAATAGGTATTGATTGCTCCAAAATAAATGCTACTATTAATTGGTAAAATATTTAAATGAATATACATATAATATGCAGTATCCGCTAATTTCAGAATATATTGAAGCAATTCTCTCTTCCGAAGATAATTTGGACAAATTGAGTAATCTCAGACCTATTCTTGATGAATATGACAATCCCATCATGTCAAGTGGCAACTTTGCTGTAGTTTTCAAAATGTCTGATGGCGAAAAAAATTATGCAATCAAGTGTTTCTTAAAGGAGCAAAAAGGTAGAAAAGAGGCATATAATCAAATCTGTGATTATATGAGTGGTATTCATAAAAAACATTTCGTTTCAACAAGTTATTATGAAAAAGAATTATTTGTTGATACCAATCAAACTGAAGAGAATGAATTCCCCGTGCTGTTAATGGATTGGGTTGATGGCTTAGGATTAAGTGAGTATATTTCTCGCAACTATGACAATCGCGAGAAAATGGCTAATCTGTATAACAATATTCAGGATATGATAGAGTGGCTATTGACATCGCATCTTGCCCATGGAGATTTAAAACCTGACAATATAATTGTAACTGCCGATGGCAATATCGTTCTCATTGATTATGATGGAATGTTTGTCCCATCTATGCAGGGTCAATATTCACGCGATCTTGGTACTCCTCAGTTTCAATATAAATGTCGAACGATTTCTGATTTTAATGAATATATTGATGATTATGCAGGCATTTATCTTACGCTGATTATAAAGTTAATTTCTATTGACCACAAACCTTTGGAGTTCTTCTTGTCTATGAATAAGGAGACATTGGTTGCATATGTAAGTAATCACATAAATAATGTTGGCATTTCTAAACTACTATCAGCATATCTTTTGGTCAATAGCATTGGCTTTATAGAACGCGAGATGTTACACAATGTGTTTTATGATGAGCGAAAAAGGAACAGACATTTAGAAATAAGCCTTTTATCAAATGCCATCAAAGGTGACACCCAAGCTATGATTCAATTAGGAGACACTTATTCTAGAGGCAAATTTACTCCAATAAATGATTACAAGGCGTTAGAATTTTATTACACAGCTAAATCTATGGGGAATGTTAATGCCTCATGTGGAATATGCCGTCATTTCTATCATTTTCAGGGTGACTATTATAATATTAAAAATTATCGCAAGAATCCTATTCATAGAGCAATGTGTAATAATCATATAGACTTCTCTTTGTGAAGAGAAGCAGAAGAAGACTTGTATAAGGACTCAAATCATGCAAATGAGTATTTTCAGAAGGCTGAATCTTTAGAATTTGCTCCTGCTATTTATTGGATAGCAACACAAAAGGATACTTTTAGTATAGAGAAGTTGGAACATGCAACCAGTTTAGGTTATGCTTATGCGAATAAAAGACTTGCTGATTATTACAGAAAAGGTGAACATGTTCAGCAGAACTTTAAGGAGAGTATTAAATACTATCAGCGTGCTGCCGAATTAGGGAATAGTGAAGCACAAACAATAATAGGAGAAGTTTATAGTAAAGGCATGGTTGAGTATCCTGTCAGTTGGATCGATGCTGTATATTGGTTTGAGAAATCTGCACAGCAAGGTAATTTAAATGCTATACGCCATTTGTTCTTCTGCTATTTAAATGGAACTGGAATAGAACGGAATTATGACAAAGCATTCTCCTTAATTGACTATTATTATGATACTTCAGACTCGGTAATACTTTTTCTGTTGGGATGCTGCTATGAAAATGCTATTGGAACAGCTAAAGACTATCAAGCTGCATACAATTATTATTTAAAATCAGTTCATTCTGTAGGAGGTTACACGTTAGCCGAAGTACGCTTGGAATTATTGTGTAAGCAATATGATATCAAGGATGAGACATTTGTTGAACAGTATGAAATCGCAAAAATAGGTAAATGCGATACTGGAACATATAGTTCCGATGGCCGTAGGTTCTTATGTTATTGGGGTACATATGGAAAAGAATATTCTGTGACAGATGGAACAGAAGTTCTATGTGATGATAGTTTTAATGACTTGTATTCTGAGTGCGATGGACATTATTTAGAAAAGCTTATCCTGCCAGAATCATTAGTGAGAATTGGAAATAATGTTTTTTGTGCTAGTATAACAAATATTGAATGTAATTCTCTTAATTTTGTCGTTGAGAATGGTTTTCTGCTTTCTAATGACAAGAAAACATTATATAG
>ENA-UEQH01000246-UEQH01000246.1-human-gut-metagenome-genome-assembly--contig:-NODE-246-length-32904-cov-16.388918_pt1 | contig 32904 bp, 35 predicted proteins | sample MGYA00242945_ERZ507943 | MGnify/ENA primary metagenome ERZ507943 (study PRJEB26167, sample SAMN06115418) | human gut metagenome | host: Homo sapiens | place: China:Hubei | collected 2015-03-06... | reverse complement strand
TCGTTTCATGGTCTTTTTATTGGCAAAGTAACGGAAGAGTGGATGGCTTTACAATGTGTACTTTATCGGATGCTTACGATTCAAACACATTCTTATTCTTCCCATACCAGATAAGCAGACACCAGCCAATGGTTCAACTCATCCTTATTTACAGGCTGGGCTTCAGGTATGCTGACAGTGAAAGTATGTTTTCCTGCTTGCAAGCCTGGAAGATCAATTACCTCCGGCAATACATCCGACCCGGGACACCAGTTAGAACGCGATAAATCAGAAGATGCCAATGGTTCCTCTACCTCCTTGGTCTTATAGCCATCTTCACTAATATAGGCCGCCAGGCGTTTGATAAGCCAGACACCAGTAGCCGGATTGAAACGACGGAAAGAAGCACAGTCATCTCTCCAAGGAACGAAACTATAAACCTCTTTTCCATCCACGGAAAGAATATTGCGCTTCTGCACAAATTCATCACCACCGGAATGGCCTCCATGACCGGTTACAATGTATTTCAAACGCACATTTTTCGCGTTCTTCGGAAGCACAAAATCAGTAGAAACAGATTTACGGGCAAAAATGTCCGGATAAGACTGACCGATATAATATACCGTGTTCATCAGCGGTTCCACATGATGGCGGATAAGCTTTTCACATGTTACCGGAGTTTCCTTGATTTTCAACTCCATACTGGCCACATATCCTTCTTTTGTCCACGTGTCAATAAAGATACCGACATACACTTCACCTTTAAGGGCCGAATATAAATCGGTAATGTCCTGCTCCCATTGCACACATTTCTCCCACTTAGGAATATAAACCGGACGACGCTTGCTGGACAAAGAATCATCATCTTCACTGAAATGCCCTACTCCGAAAGGTGTCATGAAGCGCATCAGCTCTATTGTAGGCAAATAGTCCTTTCCCGGTACAATTCCAATCATATTTTCCAGTTTCAAGCTGTCAATTGCCGGAAACTGTTTCTTTCCCTGTGCAATACTCAGCAGATTCACATCCGAATTCTTGGGAAGCACAAAACAAGAACCGGATTTATCCCAGCGGTCACCATTAGAAGCTACGGTCACCTTCAAACTGACCGTCACATCCCGCTGGTAATCGGGAACCTGAATCTTCTTTAAAATAATACGACCGTTCACCAGATGAATGACTCCATCCGCACCCGCTGCAGAATACCCTGCATACGTATCTGGTACAAAATGAATATTCTCCTTGTCAAATACCGTCAAATTCAAATCTCCTTTTGCAGGAAGTTCCTTATGTCCTGCCGCACATACGTTCAACGCCACGAATAAGGAAACAAACATACTAACTATCTTCATATACTCATTTTATTATTTTGCAACCTCAAAACCTCTTTTATCCAAATAAGCCTTAAACTTATGCAAATACTCTTCGTCCGGCCCGTCAAAGAAGGAAACCCCTGAAGCTCCATTGTTGAAAGCCTCATCCAATGCCTGCTCAAAGGTATTCTTAATATCAGGGAACATCAATCCGGCATAAATTTTAGCCCGGCCATTAATCGTCTGTACACTTTCCTTCACCGAACGACCAATCCACTCCGGTCCTTCATAATAAAAACCATTGTAAATCATCGGGAAGTATGCATCGAGCGACCACTGTCCCCAATCCTGACGCACCATCTTGCGAGCCATAGAAGGTCCCGGGAATACCGCAGCAGAGATACGTTTGCCATCTGCCTTGATGGTCTGCGTAATCTTATTGACTACACGTGTAATGGCATCCAGACGGAAATTTATCCATGACTGGTCTTCCATCGGATACTTCAATTCCAGCGGGTCTTTACCGGTCTGCTCCTTAAACATCTTCCGGCATACCTCACAATAACAATAATCATATTCCGGCAATTCAGAAGTCTGCTCAATTCCGTAATTCTTCCATAAGCTTACCGGTAACACTACATCCGGGAAACGTACATAATCCAGATGCACTCCATCCACATAAGGCAGATTCGCTTCTTTCAGATAATCAGCAGCCAGATATTCAGCCACACCTTCATGGTTCGGACACAAGAAACGGTAATAATCTACATAAGCAGGTTTGTCATAGCATGACTCCCCTTTGCGGTTCACGGCAAACCAGTCGGGATGTGTCTCACGTACTTCTCTGCGGTTCATAGTCCACTTCCAATAATGCGCCTCCAGCCCCGCTTCCTTACACATCCGGTAAGTAGCCTCATCATAGCCTTCAAACATAACTCCACTGATGCCACATTCTTTCATCAAAGCAAAGTATTTCTTATAATACGCATCTCCCTTTTCCTTATTAATGCGCATCCATACCCAGTTCTTTACCTGACGGGGAGTAATGGCTTCACGAGTAAACCTACCGTTATGGTCTACCACATAACGCACTTTTTCTTCAGGCACGCTCACCGACATACAGAATGTACGCTGTGTAGCCTCTACCAAGATTTCAGCACCAGCAGGCAAGTCCTTCAATTCTGCCTCGGTCAGGAAGAAATTCTCTTTGGAACGAATGTAGTTTTTCTCCTTGGCATAATTATCCAATTGTGCATAGAACATGGCCCAAAGCAACTTATAGGCAGCCATATTGTAAGGATACTGGAAGGAATCAGTACCCGTTCCTATCACCTTATCGGAAAGATACAAGAATCCCCATCTGTCGGGCATGTGCATATCGATGCGTCCGGTAGGCATCCATACCCAGTTTTCTTCACGCTGTCCAGGCTTCAACCACTGCACACGTGAGAAGTTGATACGCCAGCAGTTTCCAGCCTGAGCCGGGTTGGAGAAATTCACTGTCAACGCTTTATGAGGAATAGCCATTTCCACGCTCCACTGTTTGTCCTTATCTTTCGACTTGTTCAAGGTTCCTTCACGATGAATAGCCAGCTGAAGTCCCGGACAATCCCACTGAATCATAAAATTACCTCCCGAACGGTAAGGTTTGTCCAGCATCAAGTCAAAAATAACTCCCTTCGCATTGGTTTCTATTTCAAAGTAATTCTGCCCGTCCCCATCCGGATCCAGGAAAACTTCAAAGTCATTGTCATAATAGATAATTGTATCCCGCTGACTGAGTTTTGCCTTGATATCATCCTCCTGCAACACGGCTCCTACATAGAGATAATTATCATCCCACAACATTTTGGCAGAAGTATCATAACAAGGTTTGGCAAATCCTTCCCCACTTATATCTACAAAAGAAGAAGTGGACTGCGCCTTTTGCCAGTCTGCCTCATTCAGTTTTCCATCTACTTTAATTTTTCCATCCACACGATAGCATACATAACCTTCGGGAAGCGTCAGCATACGTTCATACTTTTCATATAGCCCCTGCCCCCAAAGCTGTCCTGCCACTGCAAGTGCAAACAAACTACCTATCAATTGTTTTCTCATAATCCGTTTTTTCATTAATTACTTTCAATAACCTGTCCCGCTCCCCGATACAATTTGACCGGTCCGTCCAACAATACGGCAATTACCGTGATTTGTGAATCAAGTACATGTTCGGGCACATCGATATAAAGATTACCAGGCACTTCACTCCAATAGTTCTTATTATATACCTTATAAGACAACATGGAACCATTGCCTACCACCCATACCCGGTTGACTTTATTCATCAGCCCTTTCACTTCAATAGGACCATTAGGCTTATATGGTAAGTAGAGATACAAAATATCTCCCCCTTTATTCAGTGTTGTATATCCCTGGAAGTGTTCTGTCGGAATACCGGCACGCGTATCATAAATCGCCTCCTTATGCTTTTTCGTCCAACGTCCGAACTCTTTCAAGATAGCTACCTGCTCTTCCGGAATCGTACCGTCCTCTTTCGGACCGATGTCCAGCAACAAATTTCCACCCATACTCAGACAGTCCACAAAAGTCCGCAATAAGATATAAGGAGACTTATAGTTGGTATCCGTATGCTGATAGCCCCACGAATCATTCATTGTCATGCACAACTCCCAATATTTATCTTCCGGACGTACAATAGGAACTCCCTGCTCCGGCGTAGCATAATCTCCATATCCCTGGATACGTGAGTTGATAATTACATTCTTATTGTCCGAGCGCAACAAATCCACGATTCCTTTAGAGTTCCATGCCTCCGCCGTCTGTTCCCAGTCGCCATCAAACCAATACAAGTCCGGCTTCCAAGTCTTGTTCAACTCCGCCAATTGCGCCATATTAAAATTCACGAAACGTTTCCAGCGCACGGAATCATTCGTATAACGCACTTCCGTACGTGTCATGTTCGGATAATCAGGATGCGACCAGTCCAACAAGGAATAATAGAATCCCAACTTCAGTCCCTGCTTGCGGACTTCTTTTACAAAAGGACTGATTAAATCCCTTTTAGCCGGCGTACATTTTACCGTACTCAGCTCACCCGCCTTTGTATCCCATAAAGCCATTCCATCATGGTGCTTCGTCGTAATCACCGTATAGCGGGCTCCACTCTCTTTTATCAAGTCCACCCAGGCTTTAGGATCATACTTTGAGGCAGTAAATCCATCCTTCTGGCTCATGTATTCCTCATACGGAAGGTATTTATTGAAGAAAGACCAGCTTTCGGAAACCCCCTTCACCGAATAAATGCCCCAATGAATAAAAATACCCAACTTGGCATTTGAGAACCACTCCATCCTTTTTTCTTTCTTAGCATCCTGCTGTGATTTTTCCGGTGTCTGACTCATGACAGGCACAACCGCACAACAAAAAGCCATACACAAAGCTATAATCTGCTTGTTTAGCATAATTGGTAAATAAAATATTAATAAAATAACACAATTCACTCAGACGAGGCGCAAAGCATACATGTTACCCCAACAACATACACATAAGGTTAAACAAGTATTTCTCTAAATCTCAAAAAATATTCTATATATTGCAAAGATAATAAAATCTTTCACAATTCTATTACAATATAGAAAAATACAGTCACATAAAAGTCCCCTTCAGAAAGGCACAAAAAAACTCCGTCAATTGACGGAGTTCCATATATAAACTAAAGCAACATGGTCAACCAGCTTTCTTTGCTCAGTTCACCATCCTTATTTATCCAATTCAGCGTAAAACTTCTTTATCTCATTCCAAACATACTTCCTCTCATACCGCTCCGCGACAGATGCCCTGGCCTTCCGCGACATATTTGCCCATGCCTCACCGTCCTCTCTCATTCTTTTCATGGCCTCATACAGCCTGTCCGCATCATGCGAAGGCACTATCACACCGTTCACCCCATCGCAGATAATCTCATTACACCCGTTGATGTCGGTCACAATAGAAGGCACACCCATCGCTGCCGCCTGTATCACCACATTGGGGAAGCCCTCCCTGTAACTCGGAAACACAAACACATCCGAAGCAGCCAGAAAAGGTCTGATATCATCCTGCCATCCCACGAACTCAACCTGCCCGCAATTCTCGAAAAATGCCTTTACCTCCGGAGATACCGGGTCCAACTTCTCCTCAAAGGCTCCCACCAGCAACAACCTGCAGGCCGGATACTCAGCTACCAGTCTCCCGAAAGCCTCCGCCAGCTCATTCATGCCCTTATCCCCCACGATTCTGCCTACAAAACAAAAAGTAAAGCTCCCCTCCTTTCTCCATTTGGCCGCAGCCTCCATCACTTCAGGAGTACGGCAAAAAAACTCCAGGTCTATTCCATTGATATTGCCGTTCCCCACAATCTTCATATCCCGACGGGTAATCCCAAACCTTTTCAAGTCATTCATCACCCCCTTCCCTTCCGGATTAATGGAAGTCGCACAAGCACAAGTCAGCCTGTCCGTAGCCATCAGAATCTTTCTTTTCAGTCCGCAAGCAGTAGGAAACACCAGCCCCGTAAAAGTATGCACCCTTACAGGCACTCCACACACCCATGCCGCCATCATCCCGAGCAACCCGGCCTTCGGTGTAACCGTATGCACCATCCAGGGTTTTTCCCTTCTGATAACCTTTATCAGCCGGCACAGGGAAACCAAATCCTTAAATAGGGAAATTCGTCTTTCCATACCTACGGCAACAGTTCTCACCCCTTCTCTCCCGGCCACCTTCTCCAGTTCCTTGCCCGGCGATGAAACCGCCACCACTTCATACTCCTCGTTAAGCATCCTCAACTGCCCTTTCAGCAACAGATCGAGCGACAAAGGAACAGTAGCAATTCTCAATACCTTCTTTTTCCGATTCTCCATATCCTCAAATATCCCTTACTATCCTACATTTATTTCCAAAAGCCAGCACACCGTCGGGAATGTCATTTACTACCACTGAGCCGGCACCAATCACACACCACCTGCCAATTTTGACCCCCGGAATAACCACCGAACCGGCACCAATCCACGTACCCTCACCCACCTGCACATTTCCGCACAGCGTACAATGAGGCGACACATGCACAAAATCCTCCAGCACACATTCATGATCCACCGAAGCCCCCGTATTCACGATACAATGCCTGCCAATGCTTGCACAACTCTGCACAATAGCCCCCTGCATCACCACAGAACCTTCACCAATCACCGCCGAATCAGAGACCACAGCCGACGGATGCACCGCCCTGCCGAACACCGCATGCACCTTCTCCGAAACCAGCTTTCTTATCCGGTTATTCCCGATACTGATAATAAGAGGAGAAATTCCATCCAACACCCCATGCATCACCTTCACTCCCATCACATCCGTCACATCCGGATTATCATCCACCAAGGCCTCCACACTATCTCCCTGCGCCTTGACAATGTCCATAATCACTTTGGCATGACCGCCGGCACCATATAAAAACATACCCAACAAAATTATCAGTTATTACCATTAAAAGGCTCCGTAGTGGCATGTCCCGATTTAGAGACACCTTCCCTTACAATCACCTTCTTCACTGTCAGAAATAAAATCTTCATATCCAAAAGGAAAGAACAATGGTCCACGTACCACACATCCAGTTCAAACTTCTTTTTCCAGGAGATATCATTTCTCCCGTTCACCTGAGCCCATCCGGTTATCCCCGGCCTTACCTCATGCCTTCTTGCCTGCTCTTTACTGTATAAAGGCAGATATTCCGGAAGCAAAGGTCTGGGTCCTACCAAAGACATATCCCCTTTCAGCACATTAAAAAGCTGCGGCAGTTCATCCAGTGAAGTAGAACGGACAAAACGGCCTATCTTCGTCATTCGTTGTTCATCCGGCAAAAGATTACCTTCGGCATCCCTTTCGTCTGTCATGGTCTTGAACTTTATGACTTTAAAGATTTTGCCTTTGTAACCGGGTCTCTTCTGGAAAAAGAATACATTAGTTCCCTTATTGGCAAAGATAAGAAATAATGCCACAAAAAATATAACAGGACACAGCCCCACCAACAAGACAAAAGCCGCCCCAAAGTCGATAACCCTCTTCAATAAAGCACTATACATAAACTAATTTTCCCGATATTTATAAACCACATACCCCACCCATTCATGAAGCAGCTCAGGCCATTGGGCAAGCGTCCCCAGCGAAGGCCAGAAGCTCACCCCCTGCCCTTTTATGTTCACCCAGGTATCCGTAATATAACAGTCCGGATAAATCCCTTCCGCATGAAAAGCACTGAGCGAACGCTTCATGTGTATGGCAGAAGTAATAATCACTACCGAAGCAGTATCTATATCCTTTCCCAGCATTTTTTGGGTAAAGACAGCATTCTCCTTTGTATTATTGGCAAACACCTCCATGAGCACATCCCCCTCAGGTATCCCCAATTCATCAAGATACTTCCTCATCCCTTTCGCATTGCCTTGCAGCCCCTTTCCATCCTTACTTTCTATGATAGAGCCATCCGAAGCCAATACCAGTTTTTTGATGATCCCCAACTTATACAACCTGACACCTTCTGTAAACCGGTCAGCAATTCCACTGAATTCAGGCCTGTTTCTATCCCAGTCCCAGAAACTGTATCCACCCAATACAATCCCATATTTATACGTCTTACCTTCAGGCAGAGGTTTGTCATAATCCTTATACCACTGCTCTTCTGCAAACCTGAATAAAGGGGTATTCGTAAAAACCAGAAACAGCAAGACCGAAAGTCCATACAGCATGCGCTTCCAGAAAATATTTTTGATGAAAACCGCACAAACCACAGGACACAAGATATAAGTCAGGGGAGTCGTCACTAAAAAAGACAAAAAAGAAATCATACGCTACTCCATTTCACAATATAACAGATGCAAAGGTATGAACTTTAGCCAAACATATTCGAAAAACCACCACAAAAAATGCTACGAGCGGCTACACAGACGATACATTTTGATGAGTAACGGACGTAGCGAAACCAGACGAAGCCATACACAGGCAAAGAACCACCACCAGAAATCTCCCGGCTGTATCAACTTCCCCTTCCTTCTGACCTTCGTGACACGTGCAAAAATTTGCTTCTCACGGAGAGGCCCCTCAATTTCCGTCTGTGCATCCCCCACCATGTAAAAGTCCCTGCCTTTCACCTTGTAAATACGGTGCATCACGTATTGCCCGTCAGCTCGCTGATAAAACACCATATCCCCCTTTTTCAGCGGACTGTCAGGCTTGCTGAAATAGATAGTATCCCGATGATGCACCAAAAAAGGAGCCATACTGCTTCCCGCTACAATGAGGCTGACTTCCTTTCCAGCTTCCGTCAGTTCCCGCAGCATACCCACATACATACGAGTATCAATCACTCTCATACACTATTTCTTAATCAGTTGCTTCAAAAAATCATATTCACATTGCGTAAAGCGGCACAGATACGACACATTTCCATTATGCTCCTTTTCCAAGGAAACAGAAGCATAACACGCCTGGCAGAGTTTCCACAACCTGCATCCTTTACAATCACTGTGTGCAGGCAACCCTTTCATCATTTCCTCCAGATTCTTCCAGGCCTCCTTTGCGCTTACCTCATCCAGATTGACAGCCGGATATTCCATCATCACACACGGCGTCATCTTTCCCTGCCAGTTAATCCATGCAGAACTTTTCCCTGCACGGCACGTAATGACTACCTCATTCTGGTAAGGAGCCGCTTCTTCCGCTTCTTTTAGCGTAGCAGCTATCACCTCATTGAACTCACTGCCGTGCTTATGTTTCTGGTAAAGCGCATCATACCGTCCCCCTTCTTCAGCGTCCAGACGGGCATCAATCGCCCCCACCCCCTTGCGCGTGGTTCGCGAACAAGGGAACATATAGCTGTTCACTTCCGAAGGAATACCAAATCTATCACCGATAGCCAGAATCTCATCAAATTCGTGCTTGTTCTCCTTGACCACACTCACATTCAGCTTCGTATCAATGTCATATTGTCGTAACAGTCTGATGCCATTCATGCACTGATCAAATCCATCCGCCCGATGACAAAGTTTTTCATACGTTTCCCTGCTGGCTCCATATAAAGTCACATTCACCCGTCGTGGACGATACGCATGAAACAGTTGGACAATCTCCTCCGTAATACAAGTTCCGTTTATATTCAGGGTAATGATAAACCCCATCTTCTTCAGTTCCTGATATAACTCCTTAAAATGCGGATACAATAATGGTTCCCCTCCTGTAAGCAGAATGAACAGCGTTCCCATCTCCTTCAATTCCTGAGCCAGTTTCAGCCAAAAATCCAAATCTTTCAAGCCTCCGTGCTCTTTTACTTCTGTGTGTTTCATACTTATGAAACACATATTGCATTGCAAGTTACAGCAAGGCGTCAGCTCAAAAGAAGCTGATATTGGAGTGCGTGCTTGTGTGGCTTTCAGTACCAGATACTTTTCTACTCCTGTTATATCATCTAATGAATCCATTTTATAATAAGTTTTTGATACAAAAATAAGATTTTATGCTGAATAAGATATTTGTGGTACTGAAATAGAAAAAAATAAGATCTGTTAGCCAAATCAAGTACTAACAGACCTTATGTTTTAGTATTAGAATAAAAAATTACGACATGTTAGGATGCCCAGGAATAGTCGGCACTACTGTACCTTGATGATGCCATATTCTCTTACCGGCTTTTGTTGTCCAATAGATGGTTCCTGATTCACCTGTTACAGTATTAATATCTCTTATTCTTGTATAACTACTATTAGTATAAATAGTACAAGTTAGAGTTCCTAATCCATCTGTTCCTCTTTCTGTCATTTCATCAGCTTTTCCATCATTATTATAATCCCTTAGAACTTGATTAGTTAATGCTCCACAATGGTCGGCAGCATGTGAAACATTCCCGTTATCCCAATAACCATTACTTTGTTCATAGATATTTGAAGCACTCCAATCACATGATACTCCCCAACATATTGTACAATAGTTATTGGGAGTAAACTCCTCAATCACCGTTTTAGGTGCAATCCATTTCTCTTTCATATTTTATTCCTCCATTATAAAATTAATTCCAATATAATCATTCACAAAGCATCTTATGTCCCGCTCCATACAACCCTCCTCATCATCGTATTTTTCTTTTGCTTTAGCAAGTACTTCAGGAATAGTAGAGGAAGTTTGAAACTGTTGCCATAAAAATTGAGCTATGGGATTCAAGGTTATTAATCCATTAATGGGAATGTCATTACCCGTAGGAATTAACAAACAATCCCCATCCACTTCTCGCATTACGACATTAGGATTAGCTTTGTAAACTTTTGCATATTCTATCTCCTTGCTTTGCCTTATATATTGAACAAACTCTTCATCTGAAAGCAAAGAAAGCTGATGGCTTGGTAACTTTCCCATATTAGGAAAATGACACAATTTAGGTATTTTGTAAAGTAGCTTCATGTTACAAGTAGTTTTATTTTTACTTAAAATATAAGTTTCTAATTATAAGTTGTTTATATAACAAATATAATATTTACGACCTATAACAGATTGCCACAAATATAAAAATATCAAATAAAAAAGAGAACCTTTTAATGTTAAAATAAAATTATAAAAGTAAATTTACTTATATACAGCAGTAAAATATACATTATAAACAACTATTATGTAACTAAAAACACTTGATTAGTGAGAATGACTACACTTACACCGGAAGATTAATCAGATAATGTTTAAGCTTAAGCACAGCGTCCTGCTCCATGTTACATTTTAAATGTACCATAGACACATTTTGAGCTATCGCTTCTATCAGCCCAACGCTTTTCATCACCGCTTCTTTATTCCATTTATTGATACTCGTTTCTCCAAAGAGCTTGCTTACAGCCTTTATGCCAGGCATCTTTTCCACTTTATTTTGAGGAGCCTGTTCTATAAATACAATGGCCTTAAGCGGCATTATTTTGTTCAGATGAATATTCGAAGATCCACAAAAAGGCAGGCCCGCAACATCAAATTTACCTGTCGCTATATTTTGTACAATGACAGAGCGGTCCCCATTAATAATTTCGCACCCTTCATATTTTTGCCACAGAGCTGCTTGCGTTGATTTCCCGGTTCCACTGGGAGCTGTAAAAACAATTCCAGTTCCTTCCCATTCAATAAAAGAAGAATGCAGAACTAATGCATTCTCTTTCAACAAAAAACGTTCCAATGCAAAAGCTTCCAGCAAAGATGTATTTATAATAATTGCTTCATCATCTTCCTGACAAATCTCAATAATCACCTTATCTTCATCAACTTCCCTATAGTAAGCATTAATAGCTCCCATAAGAATGCGTCTTTCCAGATTTTCATGTCTTAGCACAATACACTGTGGCATTCTGCATACAATTTCCCCCTCAATCTTACTGGAGACTTTTACAATATTCAGTTGTACTTTAATCAGCCGAGCGTGCGCTAAAAAAAAAGCATCAGGCTTCTGCTGCGAACAAAATTCAGCACAACTCGCATCAACATCTAAAACAGCTTCTGAAGTTATTTCAAATATTACGGTAGCAATCGACAGGTAAATTTTCGACTTCATTTATTTTTCAAGTGTTTCTACATTATCCTTCAATTCGGGGATCTCCAACACCATATTTCGTCTGTAAAGTTCTGTTAGAAAACCATAGACATCTCTTTTTGCGATTTCTTCTGTTACTTCATACTTTTCCATTAATTTTTGTATGATTTCTTCCAGGCTGTTAGAATTGTCTACTTCTTTCCAGATAAAAGCAGCCGTTGGAGTTAAATGGATCATTCCATTCAGATGCTCTGACGCCTCTCCTATTGGAATAAGTATGCTTTCTCCATCTATTTCACGCAATATATAGTTCTCGTTCGTTCTCATTTGTTTATTTGCTCTCTTGTTCAAGTTTGTTCAATTCTTCTTTCAAAAGCTTTTCATAAGCCTCATTCAGTTCACAATGGTATGCTGCAGGTAAAGAGAAATCGTGGTTCTCAGCAAACGAAGCGGCCCCACATGCCTTACAAATTTTACGGAATCTGCAATTAAAGCATTTTTTTGAAGTGAAGATTTGTTTGGTTTCTGTTTTTATAGCCTCCCATGCCTCTTTGAATGCATATTCTTTTAGGCTTCTAGTTGACTTTTGGAGCATTCCGCAGGGTGATATTTCTCCTTTCCAATTTACCCAAAAGCTACTAACACCGGCTGCGCAAAGTAAGCCTCCAGGGGGTAAAACCTCTTCTTCTTCTATTTCTTTAATATCATCTAATGTTTCCTTTATATAGTTGATATAATCGGATAAATGAGGATGCCCCATTCGTATGACTTTTAATTGCTCTTTGGCTGCCTGCTGGGGAGAAAGTCTATTGATATTATCGGTTGATATCTTTCCAGGTTTCCTTTCTGGAGGAAACATATAAGTAGGAGTAGAAATCGGAATATTTAAACTTTCTGTTATCTCAATTACTTTCTCCAAATCATGGCAATTTTGCGGAGTTGGAGTAAAGTTTATTTTCACTTGCACTCCAGCATCCAATAGTAAATGTATACCATTCATCACTTGAGTAAACCCTTTCGGATTGCCACATAATTCTTTGTAAGTATTATCCGATGCTCCGTAAAGAGATATATTTACCCGTCGCGGCTGATTATGCTTGAATGTTTCTGCTATCTGTTTGTCTATTAATGTCCCATTCGTATTTAATGTGACAATAATACCTAAATTCCGTAATCCTTCATAGAGTTTCAGAAAGTCAGGATATAATAAAGGCTCTCCTCCAGTAAGCAGCAGAAACATACATCCACTTGCCGCAGCTTCTTTCCCTATATGTAACCAATTATCTACAGATAGCAATGTACCCTGTTGACGCATTTCGTTTGGGGACATACGAATATAACACATCTTACAATCCATATTACAGATTGGTAGAAGTTCGAATGTCCCACAGATAGGAGTTCCTGAATTGAAAGCCTTATTGCATAGGAATTTTTCAAACGAATTGACGGGCTGGAGGGTAAACATATTTTTAGCTCAATACTTTATCTATATATGTACCATCGAAACGATAAGAACCATAGCAGTCTCCCCCCTTACTTTGAGCTACACTCGTTGGTACATAATATGTTCCAACCCCCCATACGTCTACTTTCCTTGTAGCATACTCACTGTGTCCGTCTTTGAATAAGCATGGATCACCGTATGGTACAGTCATGCCACCGTCACTACCACTTTTAGGAGTACTTTTGGTTATAAAAGTGGTACATACCACACTTCCCGGAGCATCAATCCACACATAAGCAAAATATCCACTATCATAGTGATTATGATAAGGGTTTATACAGCGCATACCATTTTTTCCTGTTACTTGTGTTCCACAGTTTGAACAATAACTATTTGCTACAAATGCCTCTTCGATAGCTTGAGGCATGACATACTTTTCTTTTTTCATATCAATTTTTATAAATTAATTCACAACTCTATTTTACTAAAACTTTATTTTTGCTTTGCAAAAATACTATTTTTATCTTCATTGACACATTGTCACCCACTAAAAAATTGCAAAAATGCACATTAAATCTATTAATAATTAAACTATTAATGGATATTATATATTTTTATATGATAACAACTCTACGCCATCTAAATCTTTAAACCATGTATCATAGAAATTTTTATTCTTCCCATAAGAATTATCTAAAATATGATGCTTTTTACCTAATAGCGTACATAAAATAGAGGTATGTAATCTGGTTGTATATATTTCTTTGTATTGGCTGACAAATTTTACACTGTTTTTTATCAAATGCCCTTTATATATATGTTGCGCATACCATAATGATAAATTGTACAACTTTAACCGTAAAAGAATTTTAAACAGAATTTGTACAAAATCATTGTGAGTCATACATGGCCAGTCATATACATCTATAGAAAGATTTTCAAAGTTATGCTTTATTCCATTCTTAAACTCCTTGTCTTCCCTTTTTAAATATAATGTTTTATTAGTTTGATTGTGTGATATTTGGGAGAGCAGTTGTTTAGGAGGAATACAAAATGCCATATCTGGCACCAAAAGAATATTATTGTTAAAATACTTTTTCAGAAGATTATAGGAAACCATATCACGAGCACATATTGTAAGATTTTTATGTTGCTTCATAATTTCAGCATCCCGCAACATTGTTTCATGATTTTGATAATAAACAGTTTGAGGAAATATAATGATTTTATTATTAGGATATTTTTGTATGATTTTTAGTCTAAACTCTTGATGCATTCTCCATAAATCGCCGAAATTTCCACCTCCTTGTAACAGTATGATAATATCGGAAGAAAGATTTTTATTTTCTTTATAAGTACAAATAGAGCAACAATCTACCATTTTATACTTTACACTTTTAAGAAACTGATTTTCTCCTTCCCAGATTAATAAATCACCAACATTATCGTAAAAAGGCACTTCATAAAGTACGTAATCATTATCTATTAATGAGTATAGTCTATCATGAATGATCTTTTTGAGTTCTATTTTCTTACTTCTAAAGTTCATAGTTAGATTATTTATTTTGTTTTAATTCAGATTGAAATAGTTGTATCCATTGATCAATGATATTATTGATAGAAAAATCATCTACTCTTTTTAATGCTTGATTACTCATTTCTTTTCTGACATCTAGATGTTGTATTAAATAAATTAATTTTTCGCTTAAAGATTTTATATCTCTATTGTATATTAGCAATCCATTCTTTTCATCTGTAATAATATCCTTAGGACCAAATTGACAGGCAAAAGCAACTGGGGGTAATCCGCATGCCATTGCCTCTAATAGAACTAAGCCGAATCCTTCATATAAAGATGTTAGAACAAAAATTGATGATTCTGACATCTCTTTCTTTACATTATTGGAATATCCTGTTAGTATGACACTATTACCAAGATTTAATCTTTTGATTTCTTCCTCTAAATTATTTCTTTCTGGACCTTCACCAACAATCTTTAATTTCCAATTAGAGCATTCTCTTTGCACAAGATTCCATGCTTTTATTAATGATATAAAATCTTTTTGCGTATTTAATCTGCCTACCCCAATCACATAATTGGAATTGAAATTACAATTGATGATATTTAAAGGTTTAAATGTGACAGGGTTATGAATATAAATGAATTTATTATTGTTTTGGAAAAAAGTATCTTTATCTTCTTTCGTTAGTAAAACTATTTTGTTATATCCTTTTGACATAACTTTATAATCTAAATAATTTAAGAAAGTAGCTAATTTCTTCGATTTATAGGTAAAGTTACGATAATTGGAATTGAAATGTATTTCTCTAATTTTTATAGCGTTCGTATGAAGTAAAGGTATTATATATTTTTCGCTTTGTCCTACACTAATAATTATATCAGGTTCTATTTGTGAAATAGCCTTTTGTAGTTTGAAATAATGGTTTATAATCTTAAAATTAGATATTATCTGATGGAGCTTAGATTTATAGTCATTTTTATAATAGTTAATTTGGAGATTGATAAAGGTTATTTTAAGAGATAGATCGTGAATCAAAGGGTGATTCATCCAATTATCTGTAACAATAATATATACTTTATTTTGAGGAATCTCAGCTAAAGTATTGGCTTTTAACAAGGTAACTTTTTGTATACCTCCTAAACCACGGATACTATTTATAGCATAAACAATTTTCATATATTCACCTTCTTAATTTATACATTAACTCATTTATAAACATGAAACAATTATATGTTTCAGGTATATAAAGGAATAAAAGTAGACCTATTTTTTTAGATAAACTTATATGTTTATTTCGGACAAATTCTTTTATTGTTTGTTGCTTTAATATCAAAGTGTGACTAATTGCATAGTCATACAACTTATTTTTTTTAGATCTATATCGAACATTTACGATTGTTTTATACAGTTTTTCCAAACACATTGCCCTATACAAATCATTTCCTATTGGGATTTCATATAAACATAATATGTATGAATCTGCACGATTGATGAAATTTTTATTTATAGGCTGTTTAGTTATAGAAGATACTCTCTGTACCCAATAATATAAAGGAACATTTACTAATATGCAAGATTTCACTCTAAGATATACCCTATTATTAAATTCAATATCTTCTGATGATGTCTGTTTAAACCTTAAATTGCTTATAAGACTCCTTTTATATAATTTATTCCAGACAACTTGAAAGTTAACTTCAGACCATTTCAAACTTGAATCATTAACATTATATAGTCGTTTCATCAAACTTGAAAGTTTAACAATAAGAGTGTTCTTATTATTAACAGTTACTGCAACATCTTCTTTACTATACTTCTCAACCTGTTTAAATGTTATCATTGAAAAATCGTAATCCCCTTTTTGTAATGCCTCATAAAGAATTTCAAGCATTTGTGGGTGAATATAATCATCCCCATCAATAAATGAAATATACTCTCCAGTCGCATGGTTAAGACCTGTATTTCTTGCTCCTGACAGTCCTTTGTTTTGTTGATGAATAACGACACATCTATTATCTCGTTTGGCATATTCATCACAAATTTTTCCTGAATTATCCGTAGCTCCATCATCTATTAAGAGTATCTCTAAATCTTTATAAGTCTGATTAAGAATACTTTCAATACAGGTAGGTAAGTATTCTTCTACATTATATATGGGGACTATAACACTTATCATACTATTGATATTTTATATTATTTTTTTAATACATAAAATTAATAGCATCAGCACTATTTTCAGATTGTGCTTAACTGCAAAAAAGAAGACTTTCCAATGTATCGGAAAGTAGGTCAAATCGAGTTTTTTATACGCTTCTTGATAATGTGGCTGCTTGATAATCTCAGTTATTTTATTTGTTTTCGCTTTCAGGGTATCTGGGGACAAACATTCATTTAATCCTAATCCGATAATGCTGAGTGCAATGCGGTTGCGCAGGGCTTTCTGACTAATTTCATCAGTCGCAGTAGTTTTCATACAGTCAAACAGTCTGTTCCATTGTTGAGATAATTGGGGTTTGTATTTTTTTGTTTCTGCGCCGGAGTTGAATTTACGGTAATGGTAAAATACCTTATTTAGATAGATTGCTTTTTTTACTTTTCTAAAGACATTGCAATTATAAAGTGAATCTTCCGCCGTACCAATTATTTTTAAATCTATAAATTTTGTATCGTTAAGAATTTCTTTTTTATAAAGTTTTCCCCAAATAGTCCCTAACGAATCTAACATACCCGGATTGGCAAGTTCCTCACCTATTGGTCCTATCATCCTCCGCTGAAGCCGCTTACACTCTTCTTCAGAGAAGATATGTGTTTGTGGAAATAGAGGTTTAGGAAGTGATCGATTTGCAAATTCTCGTATGTATGCAAAAAAACAGACATCTCCATCTCCTATTGCTTGAAGGCATTCTTCTATCGTAGATAAATCTATCCAATCATCCGCATCTACAAACATAATATACTCTCCTGTTGCTTTACTCAATGCCAAATTTCTGGCAGCTGATACTCCTTGATTAGGCTGAGAGAATACTTTCAACCGACTATCTTTTGCTGAGATATCATTTAATATTTTCAGACTATTATCCGTACTACCATCGTCAACAGCTATAATCTCGATATGAGCATAACTTTGCTGTATCAAGGAATTCAAGCATTCGCTAACATATTTCTCTGTATTATATACCGGTACGATAATAGAAACTAAAGAATTGTTCATGATAGCTTGTTTAAATAAAAATTTGTCAGCCATTCTGCATTGTTACGAATATCAAAACCAGCATCTTTTATCATAGAGGTCGTATCTGTATGTGGCATCTCCATACACCTTTCCAGTTGAGCGACCCATTGTTCCGGTTTTTCTCTAAGGGATAAAGGATTATAAGCAGGAGTAAGTCTGGTCTGGTTAGATATAGTATCTGATATCACACAAGGTAATCCACTAGCCTGAGCTTCAATCAACGAAACAGGTAGACCTTCGTAAAAAGAAGGAAAAAGAAATACATCAAAGGCTTGATAAATGTCAGGCATATCTGCCCTATTTCCCAAGAAATAAACATCTTTCTCCAGTCCAAGATTCCGGACTTTCTCCTGTATCTTTCCTTGAAGTTCTCCACTTCCTATGAGTGCCAATATACTTTCAGGCTGTTCGGAATGAAATTCATGGAAGATTTCAATCAGAAAATCATGGTTTTTCTGCGGGCAAAATCGCCCTACATGACCTATGACAAATTTATCTGTCCAACCAAAATCCGCTTTTACACGTAACGCTCGAGTTGCATTATATGCAAATAATTGAGCATCAATCGCATTTCGCATGAAAATCAGCTTTTCACTGTTTTTCTTACCGAACAGCCATTCTCCGGCAATCTGACTACAGGTAAAGTAATCAGTTGAAAGTTTGCGCATTTGTCTTGCCAAGAGTTCCCTGGGTATTCGTTTAAGTTTTTCTAGCGCTGTTTCACTGCTGAATACAGGTGCATTATGCGCATGGCAAATCCGTACAGGCACATCGTGTCGGATAGCTTCCTTGAAAGCAAAATAACCTAATTCGGACATATGCGAATGAAGAATCTTATATTCCGAATGATTATCAAAGAAGGTTCTCAGCATCCGTTGATAACTGAACAGGTTCTGTGGATAAATGGGACACATCCTGAATATCCTTCCTCCCATCGCTTCTATTTCATCATCGTAAGCTCCCCGCTCCTGTCGGTGTACCATGAAATCGAATTGTATTTTACTTTTGTCAATAGCACGATAGTAATTCATGACCATGGTTTCCGCTCCTCCCCTATTCATAATGGTGAAAAGGTTCAATATTCTGATAGGTTCACTCATTTTACATTCATTTTTTGATTGGATTGTACTTTGTATTTGGTTAGCAGGTATAATAAACAGCCTGGAACGATAGCGAGTACTGTCAAAACTGGCAATGGAGATTCTACAATGAAACGTGTATTCTTAGCTCTGATAGAACTTGAAACATAATGTATGCACGATTCAAATTTCCGCTTCAGACTGCCACACAGTTTCATGTCCACTTTGCGGATGAAAGCGAACCCCTTAGGGTTGTTCCAGTATTGTCGGTACATGTTCATGCTGGAACCGTCTTGCTGGTATTCAACTACGACAAGCGGTTTGTTCAGCGTAAGCAAGGTATAATCCTGATCAATAAGCTGGTATTTGTAACCAAGGCTGACATACTTCTCTCCTTCAAATATCGGATATTCCGGATATTGCTTGATAACCTCAGTCCTATAGACCAGTTTTTTGTCACCCTTTCCACCTTTCGCATAAAAACCGTTTAGAGTGGTTTCTTTCATATCCTTCGGGAAAGAAGTTCCGATAATGTTTCCACTTTCTGTACAATCCAATCCGATAATGCCTGCATATTTATCCGAACCGTATGCTTTCCAAAAGTTGACAATGGTCTCTATGGCATCATCAGGCATGTAATCATCCGAATCAATACACGTATTGAGTTTCGTATGTATATTCTGGTATGCAGTATTATGAGCACCATGCATACCCTGATTTTGCTGATAGATGTACCGGATACTTATTTTGCCCTCCTGCATCCAGCCTTCTACAAGTTCTTTGGTAGAGTCTTTTGAACCGTCATCTACTATCAGCCATTCAAAATCATCACATGTCTGGCGAAGCAGGCTTTCATACGTTCTGCCTAATGTGTGTGCCCGGTTATATGCTGGAGTAAATATGGTAAGTGTTTTCATTTATTTATTTTTTACTTCTAAACTTCGTTAAAATCTCTCTTCCAAATATTCTTCTTATCAACCGTTTCAAAGAAACAATAAGAGGATGTTCTGGTTTCATCCATGTTTTGGAATACCAGTGAATACTCCTTGTATTGGTTGTTTTGTTTAATTTACCCAATGCATCATCCCAGGGATTAAAATAATCCGGTGGATAAATGGTAATACCCTCAATTTGCTGAACACCGTGTTGTTTGACTAATCCGTGCTCTATCAATATTTGAGTGGTTAGTCTGACAACAGCAAAAGGATTAATTTGGTGATTTTCGATGTAAAAAGGCAATCCCCGATACTTTTCGATTATTTCTTTATATAAACTATGCTTTGGCTCTACTGCTAATCCCAACCCTGGAGCTACGGAATAGTTCTCTATGTTATCCACTTCACAACCCATAAAACTACCCTTTACCAGTAAATCGTCCATGTTACGAATAACCTCTACATCCGTATCGAAATAGACTCCTCCATAATGGTACAAGACCCAAAACCTGGCAAAATCACTCACAAAAGCATATTTTCCTGCTTCGTAAGCAGCCTTTGTATATGGAATCATATTTACATCAAAATTACTCTCATTCCACTCCTTGATTTCGTAATCTGGGAAAAACTTCTTCCAGCTCTTGATGCATTTTTGTGCCGATTCCGGCTTCTCTTTCCCACCGAACCAGCAATAATGTATTATTTTAGGTATCATATCATAGAAATTTTTCACTCATTTCCGTAAAAGCCTTTTGCCGGCTTATATATCGGATTGTGAGATGTATTGACATTTACCAGCCTGCCTTCATCCAGCAACCTCTGCAGATGACGTTGGGCGGTTGTTTTCGTAAACCCACAGAGCCTTTCAAACTTGGTTCTTGTCAGAAAATCGTTCTCATAAAAGTAATCCACAAGCAACGCATCTATTTCATAAATGTCCAGTCGGGATGAATGTACCTTAATGTCGCTTCTCTCAAACCTGGCACGGTGCTTCAACCGTGTTTTCAGGATACTGTCTGCCCTGAATTCCACGGCTTTTATTCCGATGCTCTGTGAACGAGTGGTTTGGGGATTGGCATCTTTGGGAGCCGAAAGCGAAAGGTAGAAATAACCTATCCCCGGCAGGCACACCCGGTCACCTTCACACAAGTTGTACACTAATTCATCTCCCAACTCCTCCAGTACCGCCCGGATATCTCCCTTCGAAAGCGTACAGCGCTTGCTGATGTGATTCACTATATCTTCTATCTGCACGGTCTGGCTTCTTACCACCCGTGCATGGTATTTTTCCTTTTCTCCCTTCTCCGGATCGGACGGAGACGTATAAAAATCAAACAGAATCGGCATGTGGCATGTAGTTATATCGGTCTCTTTTCATTCAGGTGAATCGTTCGCCCAACTCATATAAAACATTAGCTTCACATAAGTAAAACGACATTTTCACCTCTGTGTAACTGTTCAAACGTCCGCATGTTTACTTATTATCCCTGTACTATCCGAAGTTTTGGAAACAGTCAAACCAGCTTGTTGCAAGATTTTACCCTACAGCATTACAGAGTATTGCAAACAGTATTCATGCACGTTATATTTGCCAAAGTTATAAATTAAAACAATATGAAGACATTTCTAAAAAACATTTTCAGTAAGTTCCGTCATCGTTTTACAACTGAAGATTTCAACAGTAAAACTACATCCATTCAAGCAGTAGCACCATTTGTAACCAAATCCAACCGCTACAAGCCTGATGAACTGAGCCGTTTCCTGAATGATAACTACCGGTTCCGGTTCAATCTGCTTTCCGAAGTAACGGAATACCAGTCCGTACATTCCACGGCATCTGAATTTACTTTTTTAGGGGAACGTGAAATGAATACAATATGCATTGAAGCATTCAATGCTGGTATATGTTGCCGCGACCGGGATGTCAAACGGTATATCTGCTCCACCTATATCGAAACTTATCATCCTTTTCACATGTATCTGGACCGTCTGCCGGAATGGGATGGCACCGACCGCATGACCGACCTTTCGGCACGTGTTTCTACCCGTCCGTACTGGAAAAACTGTTTCCATCGCTGGATGCTTGCACTGACCGCCCAATGGATGGGACTGAACCAGGGCATTCATGCCAACTGTACTGCTCCCCTGCTTATCAGCACCGAACAGGGACGGCACAAATCCACCTTCTGCAAGTCACTTGTTCCCCCTACTTTGCAGGCTTACTATACCGACCAGCTTGACATGTCAGGAGGAAATTCTACCGAGGTCAAACTCGCCCTGATGGGACTGATAAACTTAGATGAGTTCGACCGGCTTTCGGTGCGGAAAATGGCACAGCTGAAAAACCTGATGCAGATGCCTTCGCTCAACGTGCGCAAGGCATACAAGAAAAATTACTGCCAGCTGCCTCGTATCGCCTCTTTCATTGGTACCTCCAACCGTAAAGACCTGCTTACCGACCCTACCGGCAGCCGCCGATTCATCTGTGTGGAAGTAGAAAACATGATAGACTGTACAGGTATTGACCACGACCAGCTATATGCCCAGCTCAAACATGAACTGCTCTCCGGAGCACGTTACTGGTTCACTACCGACGAAGAAACAGAAATCCAGCGTCACAATGAGGAATTCTACCGCATCATGCCCGAAGAAGAAATCTTCCGCAGCCATTTCCGTGCTGCTGCACCCGACGAGGCTTGTGAGTTGCTTTCGCTTGCTGAAATTCTCGAGGTACTCCGGGAGCATCACCGGGGATTGATGCGTAACATCAACTTAGCACATTTCGGCAGTGCATTGGTGGCTTCCGGTGTAGAACGGCTGCATACGCGTGAAGGCAACCGTTACCGCGTGATACGACTCGGTGAAGGGTGTGAAGGGTAAAAACAGGTAATTAATTCATTAAACGATACAGTTTTTGCACCTCCTTCTCGTTTCCATAATCATGTTCCTTCAAGTAACTGATTATATTCTGTTGCAGTTCTTTATTCTTTATGAATTGAGCTATTTCATGGGCACAGTCGGCATTGTCCTGCGGAACTATTATTCCATCAATACCCTGCTTAATCTGGCTATGCGCTGTGGGATAGTTTGCCACGATTACCGGCTTGCACAATATCTGTGCTTCGCGTACGGTAACTGCATTCCCTTCAAACCGGGAAGGCTGCACATATATGTCGCATCCCTTAATAAACGGATAAGGATTTTCCTGTTTTCCCAATAGGATAACACGACTTTCCATGCCAGCCTCTTTAATTTTCTCCTTTATCAGATGCTCATCTCCACCATAACCTACGATATACCAGTACACATCACATCCTTCCCGCAATATCCGTCTACATATATCCGGTACGTTATCAAAATTTTTGGCAAAAGTAAAACGCCCCACAGAAAGCAGATTTACCCGTCCATTCTGAACAGGAAAATCAACCTTCCCTGTTAAAGCCTTTTCCCGAACCGACTGTGGAGAAAGGATATTAGCTATTTCGACAATCTTTCCTGCCAAGGTTGGAAACACCTGCAGGAACGCACGTGTCACATCTTCCGATATCGAAACGATGTAATCGAACTGACTCCATACTTTTATTTCCTTTTCCACATTCACACTGATTTTTGTGTAATCCGTATGAATCCATGCTATTTTTTTCTTGGCCTTTACCTTATTCAAAACAATGTTATGTGGCGTCAGGAAGCTGATAGCAAGATCATATTCCGTGTTCGGATTGATATCTGACAACAGCGGAGTAACCGCATCAAACACATATTGCAGGATAGCCGAGCCTTCTTTCAGTTGTTTTTTCTTTGCATAACGAGCAAACTGATACTTTGCCCATAGTCTGGCCAACGCAATATCGGGAAATCCTTTCTGTATAGCTTCCTTTATCGGCTTTTCAATGACATCATACTTCTTTATTTCCGGCAATAAGTTTATCTTATGCGGTACCTGTTTCAATAGTTCTCCCCGATGACTGTATAAAAACAAATCCACATCGTATAACTCTGTATCTATTGCGTTGAGTAGGCCTATCAGGCTTATTTCCGCTCCTCCGATTTCTAAATAATGTATAGCTATGAAAATACGGTTTTTCATGTATTCGTTATAATTAATACCTTTGTCTTTTTTCCGTGTAGCCTATTATATATTGAGAATAAGGTATATATGAGATTATTCTACAAACGACATAGCTACCTACAAAAGTAAATACAGCAACAATTATCGTTTGTAAATAATAGTTTGGAATCTCTGTGATCATACTCCAATTCCACAATAACGTACGCATAATAAAAATATGAATAAGATAAATGCCAAATGAGAGATTTGAAACTGTTGAGAGTCTTATGTTAAAAACAAACGTATCACAAAGTCTTTTTATGCCAACAAACCAAGTTGCTGTTATTATAGCAACGGGTGCTGACAGATACCAGAATGCAGAATAGAAATCTAGGTTCCACTCGAAGATTTTGTTTAATAAAGGTAATGGTAACATTAATATGGCTAATGGTAATAACAGTTTGAGAGAAACAGGATAACGGTTAAGGTAATATCCTAATAGAAAATAGCCTGCATATCCAGTGAAGTAATACAATATATTCATTTCATTATCATTTATCTTCAGGATTAATCCGATATAAGGATAAAGCATAGTAACAAACCATAGTAGAAGATAAAACTCAATTTCTTTTTTTGATGCATTTTTAATCCATGGTGAGATTACTGGAATTAGCAAATATAATCCTATAAGTGTATACATAAACCATAAGATACCATGTCCTTGTGCACTAAATGGAATTGATAAAAGATTTTGTATAAGCTCTTTTTTTATTTATATGGTTGGTATTTAGTAAAAAATAGAGAAGTATATCGTAGGTCCTAATATTTTACCGATTCTTTTTGTAAGATATTGAGAAGTCGTAATTCTGTCTACACATGGAAGCAATAATGCTCCACTTACCATAAAGAACAATGGTACACAAGGAGAAGTAAGATAACTGTTTAAAGTAAGGAATGGTCCATGTGGTAATGCTCCCTTTCCTGGAATTGGAGAATGCATCATAATTACCATTAAACAGGCTAGGATGCGGATTATATCAAGATATGCTTTGCGTTGCTGTTCCATTAATGTTTAGCTTTTGTTTATGTTACTATTATGACGGCTATATCTTTGTCTTATAGTGAGATAAGTAATTACTTGAAATTGTTGTTACTATACATGTTTTCCTGAATTGCAGTGTCGAAGGATATTGTTTTAAATATATAATGAGATTATTAATATTTTGATTTTAAAACAAACCTTACCATTAAAAAATTAACGGGAATAGCAGTACAAAATACAGGGATAGGTGCATATTTTTCTGGCATACCTAACTTGATGAATATGCTTAGTAAGATAACCTGTAGTAAATAGTTGATAAAATGACTTAAGCCAAATCCTATTCCTTTTTTTATGGTTGGTTTAGTTTTGAATGTAAACTTGTTCGATAGATAAAAATTACATAGAAAGCTTATTCCATAACCAATGGAATAAGCTATCCATGAAGCTGTTATAAGATTTAATGCGAGATAAATTCCATAGTGTATAATTGTTGCTATTATACCTACTATTCCGAATCTGATAAGTTCTTTAATTTCCGTTTTCATTCTATGAAATTATATATCCGGCTTTATTTTTCTTAGGTAAAAATATTATAGTAGAAATAGGTGAATTACTCATAGCTGGGATAAAACAGTAATATTTTCTATTTTTATAAAATATATAGTAATCTAGGACTGTTTTGTTGTCAAGTGTTTTTAGAATTTTTCTAATAAAAATTTGCCTTTTGGATAAATGGGTATTATTTGATTTGCAATATGAGATTATTTGAATGTTTTGTTGAGCTATTTGTTCAGGTATTTCAAAAAAATACATATTAGATTTTTCATGGAAATAAAGAGGATATATTTGTTTTTTAGAAGTTATGAATTTTTTGTGTGTTAATTGTGATTCTTTTGTAAAATTACTAATATATAAGTTGTGTATATTATGTTTTAGTACTTGTATAAAATCTTTATCATAATACATTGCTATTGCTTTGTTTGTTACAGAGTTAAAGTTTGATGATATTTTCTCTGGATAAACTAATCTTGAATGTTGCTTATAATCAACGTATTTTATTACTACTTTCTTTTCTGGTGAATTCATAATAAATGTTTGTAACTTATATATATATTTATAATAGTTATTACAAATATAGACTCCATAGATACTACTTGATATTGTTATAATGATAATTATGAAATCATAGGCAGAACGGTACTTAAGTTTTATTTTATCAATAAATGTACGTGTAACTAAAATGTATGAAATGATAGATAAGAAGAATGTAACTCTTTCTTCACCAAAACCTAATAAGAAAAAGAAACATACATTAACACACCATAACACAATGTATGTTTGATTCTTTTTATAAAATAGATTCTTAGATGTTTTAAATGAAACAGCAAGAATTAGTATTATTGACATCCATAAAATATATAAATTCTTAAAAGCTGCTAAGGTATTCAATAATTTGGATGCCAGAATAAATATTATTCCTCCAGAATGAACAATCTCATTTGTTGATAATCTTGCTAATGTTCCAGGAGAAAATACAATTAAGCTAGTACCTATAAAATAACCGATAATTATTATATAATTTTTTTTCGTTCGTAGGGTCTTATTTATATAAATAAGAATTATCGAAGATATTAAAAATGGAATAGATATTGCTTCTTGGAACCAAGCACTTAATAGTGAGATAATAAATATGAATATAGTATTGTATTTGTTATTTCTGTTTTCAAAAATATTCAGTAGATAAAGAGATAATGTAGCTGGCCATAAATAATTTAATGAGCCAGCCATCCAAAACATCGTTTGACCGGGATATGAAAAAAGAAATAAAGTTGCAATGAATGTAATAAGTATTAAACTATTTTTATTTCGGGAATTCTTTGTTAGTCTATTTGTAATTAGAATGATTAACCATATTAGAAATAGAGTGTTACATACATTGAATAGCCATTTACCTGTGATTCCTGCAAATATTTGTTCTAATATATGAGGTATTGTTCTACCATTTATAGTAAAATAATGGGTAATTTGTGATTCTAAGACGTCAAATAAGTTTTCTATTCTATCCCAATTGGAATAATTGAAAGCATATCTATAATCATCTCCATTAAAAGGGGTATAAATATTTAATAGAAAAATGATTATAGATAAGGATATATAAATAGAAATATTATTTCTGATTGCAAATCTTTTCATGAATAATTTTTATTTGTAATAGATTTTACTGTCTTTTATTCTTGATTCTATCACTTGATTTTTTGTATAAATAGATATTTATCAGGAATTTTTTATTTGTTTGTTGAGGTCAATATTTCATCTGAATATATTAATAGTTATATTCTCTTACAATGTATACAGACCTTCCTTTAGTTTTATGGAATGTTCTTCGACAATACCTAAAGCAAGTAGTTGAATGCCACCTATAAATAATATGACAAATAACAGAGTTGGAAAACCTGATACTAGATCTCCCCAAAGTATAGCCTTTATAATGTGACGTAAATCATATTTTTATCTAAAATTATTTTTATCTGTAAGTACAACTCCAACAGCTTCACGGACTAAATAAATTGGTCGCTTTTTTGTTTCATTAAATATGCGTGCAATATATTCTCCTATAATACCTAAAGATAATAATTGAACACCTCCAAGGAAGATTATTATTGTTATTAATGAAGGATAACCAGCTACAGGCTCACCATATATTAACGTTTTAAATATCACTTTACAAAGAAACCCTAGCCCTATTAAAGCTGTTGCAAAACCAAAAATAGTAGCAAAACGTAGCGGTAATGTTGTAAACGTTAATAACCCTTCAATAGACAAAGCAAAAAGTTTACGAAGGTTAAAAGAAGAATGACTTGCCACTCTATCTTGTCTGTCAAATAATACTTCCTTTTTCTTAAAGCCAATTAGACAAAAAAGTCCTTTAGTATATCGTTCGCTTTCGCGATACTGTTTTAAGGCATTAATACATTTACGGTCAAGTAAACGAAAATCACCAACATTCTTTAATATATTCACTGTTGTGGTTTTTTGAAGTAACCAATAGTAAGTTAAAGACAGTTTCTTTCGTAGCCAAGGTTCCGTACCTCTATTCCTGCGTTTGGCATATATATCCTCATAACCTTGTTCCCAAAATTTAATCATCTTTGATATTAGTGAAGGTGGGTCTTGTAGGTCGGCATCCATTATCACCATACAGTCACCTGCTGCATAATCAAATCCAGCTAACATGGCTTTTTCCTTTCCGAAATTTCGAGAAAGGTCAACATAACAGATTCTATTATCTTTGTTTCGTAAATCTTTTATAATTTCTAAAGTCCGGTCTTTAGAACCGTCATTTATCATTAGAACTTCCCAAGCATATTTAGAGTGAGAGTTCATCAGTTTTACAAGCTCCTTATAAAGTAAGGGCAGTGAAGCTTCTTCATTATAACATGGTATGAGAATTGATATTTTTTTCATGATAAAATTAATGAATTACTTGATTGGAATTCATGAGTAAATATATCCCAAAAGAATATTTATCAGTTTTGTTATTACATTACTTAAAGTTTATATTAGCATTAGACTTTATATATTTCTAGGAAAATAAATCATAAAACTTATTTATTTCTTCTGTATTACCTTTTTTTTCTTTTTCTAAATAGCATTTAATAGACTGATATAATTTTGAATCATTTAGGAGTTTTTCAATAGCTTCGGCCACCATTTGAGGATCTTGCTGGGTTACAATTCCATTCTTTCCTTGAACCATTTGATTATATACTGCATCAAATTCTGTAGTTACTACTGGAATATTTAACAGACGTGCTTCGGCTATGGTAAGGCCAAAACCTTCATGACGAGAAGTTTGGACATAGAGATATGCATCCTTAAAAAAAGGATAAGGATTAGGGGTTGTGCCAAGAAGAATAAAATGTTTTTCCAGTCCATTGTCTTTTATATATTTTTTCATTTCTTCCTTGTATGGCCCTTTACCTATAGCGTACCATCTGAAATCTATTCCTTTCTCTTTTAATATTTTACATGCTTTTAAAGCTATATCATATCCTTTTTGGTGTTTATTTAATCTGGCTACTGTTAGGATTCTTTTTCCAGTATAGCCGTCTGTATAGCTTTTACCATTTTGTGACATGTTAAAAATAAAATTATAATCTGTAATGTCCCAAATGGTAGTCATGTTCTTTTTTAGTGTGGGAAATACTTCACTAAAAACATTAAAGGCGGAATCGGATACTGTTATTATTTTATCTAATTTTTGATAATACTTTGATTGAAACTCTTTTTCTTTGCCATTAAGCTTATAACTTACATTTACCCATCCCAATTTTTTCTCTGCATGGATTTTGTCTATTACGTAAAATGTTGGAACGCCTTGGGCATATGCAATAGCATAGTCGTACTTTACAGAACTTTTTTCAATACAATTCCCTATAGTTTGCCAGTATATTCTGGCAATCATGATATTATTTAAGTTTTGATTAATTCTCAGTAAAATAGAATATAAAATACGCATCAAAAACATTCTGATATTTTTGATGTATATAAGTCCAAGAAGTTGTTTGGAAATTGGTTTTTCAATAAATGTTGTATATTGAAATGGAGGCAATAAATTTACATTTTCATTGAGATATTTTTCAAATTCTCCACCGTATTTAAATAACTGAATATCAACATCATATTTGGAGTAATCGATTAATGACAACAATGTTATCAGACTTTTTTCAGCTCCAGCACATATCAATGAATCTATTACAAATAAAATTCTTTTTTTCATTTTATTTTATCAAGTTTTTCTCTTAAGATTGTAGATGAAGTTGTTTTAGTATAAGGGAAAAATACTATTTTTACTCCTACATCCTTAAATCTATTTTCCAGTTCTGTAAATAACGGTGAATTTTTCCAGTCATCTCCTACAAACATAATATCGAACTTAATTCTTTCCCATGCAGCGAATTTATTCCTGTCTGTTTGTGGAACTACTTTATCTACATATTTAATAGCTTCGATAATAGCCTTTCGTTCTTCATAGGGAATAATGGGTTCTTTCTTTTTATAGCTTTTGCATAATTCATCTGTTGAAACTCCTACAATAAGATAATCACATTGCTCTTTAGCTCTTTTTAGGATGTTAAGATGACCAATGTGGAACATATCAAATACTCCAGTGGTATATCCTATTATTTTCTTTTTTTCCATGATACTATTTACTGCATTCTTGGTTTATGTATTCTATAATTCTTTCACAAGCATTTCCGTTTTCATAACTTCCTATGTTATTATTAAATGCTGTCAGTTCTGATAAATATTTTTTTTCATCAAAAGTTGATATTGCTGATAGTAAATCATTATTTGATGATGCTTTAATAAATGGTAGTTGCTTTATATCAAAGTATAATGCTCTTTCTTTTTGGATATATTCATTTAAATCTGGGACATATAGAAAGCATGGTCTTTTTGTTAAAGCAAAATCGAATATGAGTGAGGAATAATCACTTATTAAAATATCAGAAACAGCTAATAATTCTTGTATATCATCATAATTGGTTACATCAACAGTCTGCTTTCCATGTAATAATTGTTGAGAATATTGTCTTAAATGTGGATGCAGTCTAACTAAAATGGCCCATTCATCTCCAAATCGATTATGAAGCGCATCTTTTAGTCTGATATAATCGATATTATAATATTCCAAATTGTAACTTTGCCTAAAAGTTGGAGCATAAAGAATTAGTTTGTTGGTTTGAGGAATATTATATTCTTCTGTTATTTTTATTTTTAGATTTAATTCGTTTGAGAAAAATAAATCATTACGAGGAGTTCCGCATTCTAATATTAATCCATTATACCAAAATGAAGATTTAAAAATATCAGTGCTGAATTTACATCCTGAAATTAGGCAGTCGATATATCGAGAATCTTGCTGAGCCATTTTAATATAATATGATGGAAGATTGGCTATTGCATCTTGTTCAATAGTTTTTAAACGTAAGGAACTATGCCATGTTTGAATATACAGTTGGCACTTACGTTTTTTAAATAAAGTTATCATTCGATAATTCGTTATTATAACTTTTGATGTACACAATTCATAGAAAAAACGGAAAGAATAATATTTGACTTTTTTAATTCCAGATATATTATATTTTTCAGGTTTGGTGAAAGCCCATATTACCTTATAGCCTAAATTCTTTTTTACTAAATACTGACTGATATACTTGGGGTTGCACCCATATTGGTTTCCGTAATAACTAAAAAATAAAATCTTATTTTTCTTTATAGGTAAAAAGGAAAAAAGACCTATAATGAAGTGATAAAAAAAATCTTTCATGATTATTTAGAATAAGAGTATTTAAGATAATGCTTCTTTTTTAGTTTGCTTATTCCCCTTTTTATAAAGGTTATAATACAAAATAGAGGATAAAATTTGTTATACAATATATATATCAATTTTAAGCGTTTATTTAGATACTCTTTGTATTTAAAATTGGTATCCACAATATAATCTCTATAAGTTTTTTTTATATTTTCATTATGAAACTGTTGAGCTATAAGCATGCTATGAAATGCCAAAATCCAGTATTTATTTAATGCCAAATTGAATAATTGTGGATATTTTTTCTGTATGAATTGTAGCCGTTTCTCCGTTCCTATTAACAAATCAATATTTTTTAATGTAAAATTGCCAGATATACTTTCAGATCTTTGCCGATAATAGAAAAGTGGATTCGCTACGTAAATCAACTTGCTAGATAAGTCTATTACTTGATATTTCCAAAAAGAATCTTCGAAATATTTACCTTTAATAAAGGGAACTTGTAAGGCTAACTCTCTTTTAATAAGGCTGCCCCATGCGAAATTCTTTATTCTTCCATTCGAAATGAGTTCCTTTAGAGCGTTTTCTTTGTTGTATTCTATTATATTAGCAAGTTCATCATAGACTAAAAGATAGTCCTTATACGCATAATAGTAGCTCGATTGTATAAAATCTGCATGATATTTTTGGGCAGCATGCACTAATTTTTCTACAGCATTTGTAGCAATCCAATCATCTCCGTCTAAGTATATTATATAAGAACCTGTGGCTTTTGATAATCCATAATTTCGTGCATCAGATAAACCACCATTTTTTTTGTGATATACTTTTATTCTGTTATCTGACAAATTCCATCGATCACATACAATAGCAGAACCATCTGTAGAACCATCATCAACTAAAATGATTTCTAATTGTTTGTAGGTCTGGTCGCATACACTTTCAAGACATTTATCAAGAAATGATAGGATATTGTATACAGGTATTATAATTGATACTGTAATGTCCATTTATAATAAAGTTAATAATTTATCTATATCTGTAGAATGACTTTGTGCTGTAGTTTTCTCTTTATTCATTGTTAATGCTTGCATGATACCTGCTGAGATATCTTCCTCTGAAAATCCTGTAACAATTCCGTTATTTCTATTTGCTAATTGTTCTTTTGCTCCTACAAAATTAGTAGCTACAATTGGGGAAGCAAATAGTCTTGCTTCCGCTAATGTGATACAATAACCTTCATGCCGAGAAGGTTGTACATAAATATCACAATCTCTCATATAACCGTAAGGATTTTTTTCTACCCCTAAAAAAACTATATGATTTTGTCATTACTGTCCCGTTAAAAATGGAAATTGGTCTTTGAAATAATTGAAATATAGTCTTTTACAAGCATTTTTAGGGT
>ENA-UEQH01000245-UEQH01000245.1-human-gut-metagenome-genome-assembly--contig:-NODE-245-length-32910-cov-14.460878_pt1 | contig 32910 bp, 30 predicted proteins | sample MGYA00242945_ERZ507943 | MGnify/ENA primary metagenome ERZ507943 (study PRJEB26167, sample SAMN06115418) | human gut metagenome | host: Homo sapiens | place: China:Hubei | collected 2015-03-06... | reverse complement strand
TGACAAACATCACAGCCGACATATCATCCGGATGATTCACCCGTGTTTCTATAACATGCTCGTGATTGGCCTGAATTTCATTCTGATTGAAACGGTATTCCTGAGATGCTGTCTCTTGTCTGTAGTCTTGAGTAGTAACAATAATGCTGCCGCTCAGTTCCGAGTCTGTAGTCAATGGCATAAACAGATAATCGGATTTCTCATCCAGCGAAATTTCTGCTGTTTGTCCGCTGCTTTTCCCGCTGTAGCTTCCACTGCCGTTCAGGGTAGTGAAGAAGCACACTCCATTATCCAGTTGCATTCTTTTCGAAGTGACAGCCGTGTTTACATACGGATTGTTGTAGACAAATGAAAAATCAGTTTTTCCAATGATGCGTTTTTGTACGATTTTCTCTACAACAGTAGCCGAAGTTTCGGTTCCGTCGGCCGTTTCTGTATCTGCGACTGTGAACGGTGTCTGCGAATAAAAGTATTCGGCCTCCAGTGGTTTTCCCAAATCAGATGGAAATACCAGCCAGGCATCGTTTATCGTGGCAGGTTCGTATATGGTGGCATTGTCTTTATCAGGATTCCCTTTAATGCCGAGAATCAGCAGACGGTAGTTTCCTGCGTGAAGTCCCTCTGTACGGATTTCAGATGTCGTATAATCGTAATAACTTTTTAGATTCTGAACTTTGTTTCCATCCTCGTCTACAATGTAGTGTGATACGTAGTCATAAGCCGAAACCGTGCTTTCAGCTGTACGGCTTTCTTGTTTTTGGTATCCTTCTTCATACAATTTGAAAACGATACCAGACTTAGGACTGTCGGATAATGTATCGTGTGTATCCTGTTCGGTACACGATACAGATAAAATACTGCACAGTAAGGCAATAAAAACAAATTCTTTAATTCTAAATCTCGTAAACATCATTTCTATTAACTTCATTAATTGACTGCATAACAGATTGTGAAATGATTTTGTTCAGTGTTTTGTTTTTTTTAAGAAAATACTTGTCGCAGCCCATTAATGAAATTACAGTTCGTTTTCTTCAATCAGTTTTCAAAAGGAATTCAATGTCTTTATTGATATAGTGTGTGATAATGGTATGAGCTGTTTCACCACATGTATCGAAAATAACGGAAAGAAGTGCATTCGTTCTGCAGTATGACGTTGTGTCTGTTCGGTACGGCTGTGGGAGTACTTGTCCAGGGAGTTGATTTTGGTATGACCTGCACTTTGGGTATCATCAGTTTGATGGGTATTATTGTGCGCAACGGAATTATCATGATTGACTATGCTGAGGAATTGCGCGTGTCGGAGAAACTCTGTGTGCGCGATGCCATTTATCATTCCGCACGTCGACGCATGCGTCCTGTTTTCTTGACATCGGCAGCGGCATCCATGGGAGTTATTCCTATGATATTGGGTAAGAGTGGCTTATGGATGCCTATGGGTACGGTGATATGCTATGGAACGCTTATTACAATGATTTTCTTACTGACAGTATTACCCGTAGCCTATATGTTAATGCTGAGAGGAAGTACCCGTAGACGTGTCCGAATGGAAGCTCTGGAACAGTTGTAAGGATAATATATGTGTTGAAATATAAATATGAAAACGAACATGAATATAAAAAAGATACTTCTTTTGTCTACAATGTATGCATGCCTGTTGCCTGTTTTCGGGCAGCAGCGTGCATACTCTTTATTACAAGGCGGGTACTGTTACCATGAGTGAATTGCTTGAAGCCCAAAGTTTATACAGGCAAAGTCGCGACAAGTATGTAGAGGCTTATACGCATTATGAGTTGAAGAAGCGTGAGTATTTGCAGCTTACCGGACGCTAACGGTTGCACACTCTTACCATCTACTCCAAATATACTTAAGCATTAACGCAATAGTTTTCAAATAACACCATCTTAAATTCTTTTTGTTTTGTACATATCCATGTTTGCATTATCTTTGAATATCAGTAAAAACAAAAACGTGTTTGTATGAAGTATCCCATAGGAATCCAGAGTTTTGACCGGTTGATGGAAGACGGTTACGTTTACATCGACAAGACAGATATGGTTTATTCGTTAGTGACTGAAGGCTCCATTTATTTCCTGAGCCGTCCGCGCCGTTTCGGTAAGAGCCTGCTTGTGTCTACGCTGAAAAACTATTTTCTGGGGCGGAAAGAACTTTTCAAGGGCTTGAAGATAGACGCACTGGAGAAAGATTGGAAGGTGTATCCCGTATTTCATGTGGACTTTAACGGTTCAAACTTTACGAAACAAGGTATTCTGGAAAACCGTCTTGGCAGTTATATTTCGGACTGGGAAAAGCAATATGCTTTGGATTCCGCAAATATAGAAACCGACTTGGGCAACCGTTTTATGAAAGTGCTTAAAGCAGCCCACGAGCAGAGCGGTCGCCGGGCAGTGGTGCTGGTTGACGAATACGACAAGCCTATTCTGGATGTTCTTGATGTGGACAAGAATCTGGAGGAGGAGCACCGCAATATTCTGAAAGCCTTTTACTCTGTCTTCAAGGGTGCCGACGAGCATCTGCAGTTTGTCTTCCTGACGGGTGTCACCAAATTCTCGCAGGTAAGCGTGTTCAGCGGATTCAACCAGCCGTTTGATATCAGTATGCATCGCAAGTACGAAACACTTTGCGGTATTTCGCAGGAGGAACTGGAAGTTACCTTCCGTGAGCAGATGGAAGCCATGTCGAAGGACTACCGTTGTACGTACGAGGAAATGAAGGCAATGCTCAAGGCACAGTACGACGGCTATCATTTCAGCGACGCGATGACCGATGTGTACAATCCGTTCAGTCTGCTCAATGCTTTTGCCACCAACCGGATATCCGACTACTGGTTCAAGAGCGGTACTCCGACGTATCTTATTCGTCTGCTGACGCATACGGACGAAAACATGAACGAGATAACGGGTAAGTATTATTCGGCAGAAGAATTCATCGATTACAAGGCCAACGTAGAGCAGCCGCTGCCGATGATTTACCAAAGCGGTTATCTGACGATTAAGGATTTCGACCTGGAGGAAAACACATTCCTTCTGGATTATCCCAATAAGGAAGTAAAGCGTGGTTTTCTTACGATGGTTGCTTCTACTTATTTTGACAATGGAGAAACCCCTTCGTGGATACGGAATGCCGTGTCCTGCCTTAAAAAAGGTAAGCTGGATGATTTCTGCACGAGCCTGACTGCTTTTCTGGCAAGCATTCCCTATACGATGCGTCGTAAAGAGAATGAGCGGGAAAGAGAGCGTTACTTCCATTACACGTTCTACCTCATTCTGCGTCTTATCAGTGTGTATACGGTCTATACGGAAAAAGTGCAGAGTCACGGTCGGGTAGACTGCATCGTGGAAACTCCGGATTTTGTTTATATTTTTGAATTCAAGCTGGACGGTACGGCTGATGAAGCCCTGCAGCAGATTCAGGAAAAAGGTTATGCACGGGAATACGAAACGGACGGAAGAACACTCTATCGGATAGGAGCCGTATTTTCTTCGGAAACAGGTACGATAGAAGACTGGAAAACGGAATAAAAAACATTGCAAATCTAAAAAATGATGATTCTGCCGTTATTATAGGTAATTTGTAAATACAGAATGGCTGGCAAAAAATAGTGTCGCTGCAAAAAGAAGGCTATCTTTGCAACTGATATTAGAGTAAAAACTGGATAGCAGGCAAAGATAAAATGGAAAATAAGAAGACAATCTTTTTAGACGTAGACGGAACTTTGTTGAGTTTTCAGACCCATAGCGTTTCTCAAGCTACAGTCCGGGCCTTGCAGTGCGCCCACAGCAGGGGGCATAAGCTGATTATTGCAACCGGACGGGCTTGGACAGACCTTCGTGAAATAGCTGATATTCCCTATGATGCTGTGATAGCCGGCAATGGGGCAGAGTGTGTATTGCGCGATGGTACGGTTGTTTCGCAGCAATTGATACCGGAGGCGGACTTTCGCAAATCGCTGGAATTGGGAGAGAAGTATGGCTTTCCCGTCGCTCTGGAACTGAACGAGGGAATTTTTGTGAATCGGGTGAATGCGCTGGTAGAAGAGTCGGCACACATTGTAGAGCATCCTGTTCCGGAAGTTGTGGATTTGGAGGTACTTTTCTCGAAGCATAAATGCACCCAGATGTGTTTTTATTTTGATGAAAAGACTGAGCAGGAGGTGATGGCTCAGCTGCCCGACCTCAGTGCTACCCGCTGGCATCCGAATTTTGCTGATATAAATGTGAAGGGAGTCAGTAAAGCGGCAGGGATGAAGGTGATGGTGGACTATTTCGGACTGGATATATCGCAGACAGTTGCTTTCGGGGATGGTGGAAACGACATTGCCATGCTTCGGGCGGCAGGTATCGGGGTTGCAATGGGAAATGCTTCGGATACCGTAAAATCGAATGCCGATTATGTGACGGTATCTGTGGATGAGGACGGTGTAGCGCATGCATTGCTTGAGTTGCGGCTCATCTGACGTTAATTGTCGGGTGTGTCTTTGCTATGATAAAGTCTTGGTATGGAAGTGGCGAACTTTTATTATATATGTGATAAAGGTTCGCCATTTTTGTAATCAACTAAAAAGACACCGTTACGTGAAAAGGAGAGGGGGCTTGAGAATTTTGGGAATGTTGTATGGTGGAATAAGTGGTTTTGTGTGGAGATAGAAAATAAAAAAGCTCTGATTCCAAAAAGAAATCAGAGCTTCAGAATTCAGCGGTGCGTACGGGACTCGAACCCGTGACCCCATGCGTGACAGGCATGTATTCTAACCAACTGAACTAACGCACCAGAATTTCATTTTGTTAATCTGCATCTCTCTCGATTGCGGGTGCAAAGGTAGTTGTTTTTTGTAAATCTGCAAGCGTTTTGAGAAAAGTTTTTTTCAAGAAAAAACGAGAAGAACGTTTAGTGCCTCATTTTGAGTACTTTTGTAATGAAAAAAAATATTGTTTTTTCTTCTCTCAGGATAATGACGCTATCCGGTTGTCATAGTGACGCCATTATAATGAGATAGTGACGTTATCCGAAGACAATAGCGTCACTATCCTGAAGTTTGTCATCCTCTTCATAGAAAATAGTTCCCGATTTCTTTCTATCTGTAAGAAACCACCGTTTTTATATCAACTTTCTGCTTGAATAATTCGTAATTTTGCAATAAATCGTTATTTTTGCGGACTAAAATAAGAAAGGTGGAAAATATTCTGCCGGGAATCGTAAATTAGTAAAAAGAATGATGACAACAGCCAAACTGTTATTGCACTGTCCCGACAAACCGGGAATCCTTGCGGAAGTGACAGACTTTATTACGGTAAACAAAGGAAATATTATCTATTTGGATCAATATGTAGACCATGTAGAAAACATCTTCTTCATGCGTATTGAATGGGAATTGAAAGACTTTCTGGTTCCCCAGGAAAAGATTGAAGATTATTTCAGAACACTTTACGGCCAAAAGTACGAAATGGATTTCCGCCTTTATTTTTCGGATGTAAAACCGCGTATGGCAATTTTCGTTTCTAAGCTGTCGCATTGTCTTTTTGATATGCTGGCTCGCTATACAGCCGGAGAGTGGAATGTGGAGATACCTCTTATAATAAGCAACCACCCCGATTTGCAACATGTAGCCGAACGTTTCGGTATTCCTTTCTATCTGTTCCCTATTACTAAAGAGACAAAAGAAGAACAGGAGCGTAAGGAAATGGAACTGCTTGCCAAACATAAAATTACATTTATCGTACTGGCACGCTATATGCAAGTGATTTCCGAACAGATGATTAATGCTTATCCGAATAAGATAATCAATATTCATCATTCTTTCCTTCCTGCGTTCGTCGGTGCGAAACCATATCACGCCGCTTTCCAGAGAGGTGTGAAGATTATTGGTGCAACAAGCCATTACGTAACGACAGAGTTGGATGCAGGTCCGATTATCGAACAGGATGTAGTGCGTATCACTCATAAAGATTCTATTGAAGATCTTGTAAACAAAGGAAAGGACTTGGAGAAAATCGTTCTCTCGCGTGCGGTACAGAAGCACATTGAACGTAAAGTTTTGGCCTATAAAAATAAAACAGTAATATTTAGCTGATGAAAGTAGCAGTCGTAAAATACAATGCCGGCAATATCCGTTCTGTGGATTATGTATTGAAACGGTTGGGGGTGGAAGCAGTGATTACTGCCGATAAAGAAGAACTCCAGTCGGCCGATAAAGTAATTTTCCCCGGAGTAGGAGAGGCGGAAACTACCATGAACCACTTGAAAGCGACAGGATTGGACGAACTGATAAAGAACCTGCGTCAGCCTGTGCTCGGAATTTGTCTCGGTATGCAGTTGATGTGCCGTTATTCTGAAGAAGGAGGAGTGGATTGCCTGAATATTTTTGATGTGGATGTGAAACGTTTTGTTCCGCAAAGGCACGAAGATAAGGTGCCGCACATGGGGTGGAATACAATCGGCAAAACGAATAGCAAACTCTTTGAAGGATTTACCGAAGAAGAATTTGTCTACTTCGTGCATAGCTTTTATGTGCCGACTTGCAACTTTACTGCCGCTACGACTGATTATATTCATCCGTTTAGTGCTGCCTTGCATAAAGATAACTTTTATGCCACCCAGTTTCATCCGGAGAAAAGCGGTAAGACGGGAGAGAAGATTCTGACGAACTTTCTGAATCTATAATAAACTATGTCACCGTTTATAATAAACTCCACCATATTTATAATAAACTCGTTCATCGTTTATAATAAACTTTTTGAGGGGATAAAAAGCGGTGTTGAACAGATTGGAAAGAGGTAGTAATAAGAGAACTGTAAATTGTCAAATAGCAAATAAATAATAGATGATAGAAATTATTCCAGCCATTGATATTATTGACGGAAAGTGTGTACGCCTTTCCCAGGGAGATTACGACAGTAAGAAAGTATATAACGAAAATCCGGTGGAAGTTGCCAAGGAATTTGAAGCGAACGGTGTTCGCAGACTCCATGTGGTGGACTTGGACGGAGCTGCTTCTCACCATGTAATCAATCATCGAGTATTGGAACAAATCGCTACCCGTACTTCCTTAATAATAGATTTTGGCGGCGGAGTAAAGAGTGATGAAGATTTGAAAATAGCTTTCGAAAGCGGTGCGCAAATGGTGACGGGCGGCAGTATTGCCGTGAAAGACCCCGAACTGTTCTGTCATTGGCTGGAAGTGTATGGAAGTGAGAAAATCATATTGGGAGCGGACGTAAAGGAACATAAGATAGCCGTAAACGGTTGGAAAGACGAAAGCGCCTGTGAACTTTTCCCGTTCCTCGAAGACTATATAAATAAAGGTGTCCGGAAAGTGATCTGCACGGACATCAGTTGCGACGGGATGCTGAAAGGACCCTCTATTGACTTGTACAAAGAAATGCTGGAAAAATTCCCCGATCTCTATCTAATGGCCAGCGGCGGGGTAAGTAATGTCGATGACATTATTGCTTTGAACGAAGCCGGAGTGCCCGGAGTAATCTTTGGAAAAGCTCTTTATGAAGGACATCTCACCCTGCAAGACTTGAGAATCTTTTTGGATTGAGACTTTTGAAAGTCTGATTTTGAATTGTCAAACAGTAAATAAAAATAGGATTGTGTTAGCAAAAAGAATAGTACCTTGTCTGGACATCAAAGACGGACAAACCGTGAAAGGAACGAATTTTGTAAATTTGCGCCAGGCCGGTGATCCGGTGGAATTGGGACGTGCTTATAGTGAACAGGGAGCTGATGAACTTGTTTTCCTGGATATTACTGCCAGCCATGAGGGGCGTAAGACTTTTACGGAATTGGTAAAACGGATTGCTGCCAATATCAATATTCCGTTTACCGTAGGCGGTGGAATCAATGAATTGAGTGATGTGGACCGTCTGTTGAATGCCGGCGCCGATAAGATTTCTATCAATTCGTCTGCTATCCGCAACCCGCAGTTGATTGACGAGATTGCCAAGAATTTCGGTTCGCAAGTTTGTGTGTTGGCAGTAGACGCCAAGCAAACGGAAAAAGGCTGGAAATGCTACCTGAATGGTGGACGTATTGAAACTGACAAGGATCTGTTTGACTGGACAAAAGAAGCACAGGAACGTGGGGCCGGAGAAATCCTTTTTACGAGCATGAATCATGACGGAGTAAAGACCGGATATGCGAACGAGGCACTTGCCGCTTTGGCTGGACAACTTTCGGTTCCTGTGATTGCTTCGGGAGGTGCAGGCTGCAAAGAGCACTTCCGTGACGTTTTTTTGCAAGGAAAAGCAGATGCGGCACTGGCTGCCAGTGTTTTTCACTTCGGAGAAATAAAAATTCCCGAATTAAAATCGTATCTTTGCGGCGAAGGAATTACCATTAGGTAATTGTTGCGTTGCAAAAACAGGTTTTTAGGCTGCGGCGAAGGATTTGTCATTGGATAATTGCACATAATTAGCGAATAAGTAAATTAAGAACTTAAAATAAAATGGAATTGGATTTCGATAAGATGAACGGACTCGTTCCGGCTATCATACAGGACAACGAAACACGTAAAGTCCTGATGCTGGGCTTCATGAATAAAGAGGCTTATGATAAAACGGTAGAAACCGGAAAAGTAACTTTTTTCAGCCGAACAAAGAACCGTCTTTGGACGAAAGGCGAAGAGAGCGGCAATTTCCTTCACGTCGTTTCTATCAAGGCCGATTGTGACAATGATACGTTATTGATACAGGTAAATCCGGTAGGTCCGGTTTGCCACACAGGTACGGATACTTGTTGGGGTGAAAAGAATGAAGAACCGGTCATGTTTCTGAAAGCATTGCAGGATTTTATTGACAAACGTCATGAAGAAATGCCGGAAGGTTCTTATACGACCAGTCTGTTCGAATCCGGAATCAATAAGATAGCACAGAAAGTGGGCGAAGAAGCAGTAGAAACTGTCATTGAAGCAACAAACGGCACCAATGAGCGTTTGATTTACGAAGGAGCCGATTTGATTTATCACATGATTGTATTATTAACTTCAAAAGGTTACCGCATCGAAGACCTTGCACGCGAATTGCAGGAAAGACATAGCAGTACATGGAAGAAGCATTAAACAATTAAAATTTAATAATTAAAAATTAAAACGGGAGTCAGTATGGATGACGAGGCGTTGATTCAATATAAGAACGTAGAAATCCATCAACAGGAACTTTGTGTATTAAGCGATGTAAATCTGGAGCTGCACAAAGGAGAGTTCGTCTATTTGATCGGAAAAGTAGGCTCGGGAAAAACGAGTTTGCTCAAGACTCTGTATGGCGAACTGGACGTAATTGACGGTGAAGCGGAAGTGTTGGGTTATAACATGCGTTCTATCAAACGTAAGCATATCCCGCAACTGCGTCGGAAATTAGGCATTGTCTTTCAGGATTTTCAGTTGCTCACAGACCGTACTGTATATAATAATCTGGAATTTGTGCTTCGTGCCACAGGCTGGAAAAACAAACAGGAAATCCAAGATCGCATTGAAGAAGTGCTTCAGCTGGTGGGAATGTCCAACAAAGGTTATAAGCTCCCGAACGAGCTTTCCGGTGGCGAGCAACAGCGTATTGTGATTGCACGTGCCGTACTCAATTCTCCGGCTATTATTCTGGCGGATGAACCGACCGGAAATCTGGACGTAGAGACCGGTAAGGCTATTGTAGAATTGTTGCACAATATCTGTGAATCCGGTTCATCCGTAGTGATGACAACGCACAATTTGCAATTGCTGAAAGAGTATCCGGGCAGGGTATATCGTTGCGCCGACCATCAGATTGTAGATGTGACAGCCGAATACATGCCCAGACAGAGAACAATAGAAATAGATTTAAATATAGATAACTAAAACAGTAACGAAAATGAAAGTTTTAAAGTTTGGAGGAACTTCCGTAGGTTCTGCTCAGCGCATGAAGGAAGTAGCCAAATTGATTACCGATGGTGAACAGAAGATTGTTGTCCTTTCAGCTATGTCAGGTACGACAAACACATTGGTGGAAATTTCGGACTATCTGTATAAGAAGAATCCGGAGGGTGCCAACGAGATTATCAATAAGCTGGAGGCTAAATATAAACAGCACGTTGATGAACTGTACGCAACTCAGGAGTATAAACAGAAAGGTCTGGAAGTCATCAAGTCTCACTTCGACTACATCCGCTCCTACACTAAAGACCTTTTCACTTTGTTCGAAGAGAAAGTGGTTTTGGCACAGGGAGAGCTTATCTCTACGGCTATGGTGAACTTCTATCTGCAGGAATGTGGTGTGAAGTCAGTATTGCTTCCGGCTTTGGAATTCATGCGTACTGACAAGAACGCAGAACCGGACCCTGTATATATTAAGGAGAAACTGCAGGCACAGCTCGAACTTTATCCGGATATGGATATTTATATCACGCAAGGTTTCATCTGCCGCAACGCTTATGGCGAGATCGATAACCTGCAACGTGGTGGCAGCGATTACACAGCTTCCCTGATTGGTGCAGCCGTGAATGCTTCCGAAATCCAGATATGGACAGATATTGACGGAATGCACAACAACGACCCGCGCATTGTCGACAAGACTGCCCCGGTTCGCCAGTTGCATTTTGAAGAAGCAGCCGAGTTGGCTTACTTCGGTGCAAAAATTCTGCACCCGACCTGCATTCAGCCTGCTAAATATGCCAATATCCCTGTACGTCTGTTGAATACAATGGATCCGCATGCTCCGGGGACATTAATTTCTAATGACACAGAGAAAGGGAAAATCAAAGCTGTAGCTGCAAAAGATAACATTACGGCCATTAAAATCAAGTCAAGCCGTATGTTGCTTGCTCATGGTTTCCTGCGCAAAGTATTCGAAATCTTTGAAAGTTACCAGACTTCGATCGATATGATTTGTACTTCGGAAGTCGGTGTGTCTGTCACGATAGATAACACGAAACACCTGAACGAGATTCTGGATGACTTGAAGAAATACGGTACAGTGACCGTCGACAAAGAAATGTGTATCATCTGCGTCGTGGGCGACTTGGAGTGGGAGAACGTCGGTTTCGAAGCAAAAGCGCTTGACGCCATGCGTGACATACCGGTACGAATGATTTCATTCGGAGGAAGTAACTACAACATTTCTTTCCTCATTCGGGAATGTGACAAGAAGACAGCATTACAGTCGCTGAGCGATATGCTTTTCAACAACAAATAATTCCACAAATTATATTGAGCGCTTTTACCAAACTGATAAAAGCGCTCTTTTTTAACTAACTAAACAAGTTTTTTGAGTTATGAAAGGAATATTTCCAATCGATAAGTTCCGTACTTTGCAGACACCTTTCTATTATTACGATACGAAAGTGCTGCGTGATACATTGTCGGCTATCAACCAGGAGGTTGCCAAATATCCTAACTATTCCGTACACTATGCAGTAAAAGCAAACGCCAATCCGAAAGTGCTTACCATTATCCGTGAAAGCGGTATGGGAGCAGATTGTGTGAGTGGTGGAGAAATCCGTGCTGCTATCCGTGCCGGATTTCCTGCAAGCAAAATTGTCTTTGCGGGAGTAGGCAAAGCCGATTGGGAGATTAACCTCGGACTGGAATACGGAATCTTCTGTTTCAATGTAGAATCTATTCCTGAACTGGAAGTGATAAACGAACTTGCTGCTGCTCAAAATAAGATAGCCAATGTGGCTTTCCGTATCAATCCCGATGTCGGTGCGCATACTCATGCCAATATTACGACCGGCCTGGCCGAGAACAAATTTGGAATCAGTATGCAGGATATGGATAAAGTGATAGATGTGGCAGTAGAAATGAAGCATGTCAAATTCATCGGACTTCACTTTCACATCGGTTCTCAGATTCTGGATATGGGTGACTTTATTGCCCTTTGCAACCGTGTCAACGAATTGCAGGATAAGCTGGAAGCCCGTCGCATTCTGGTGGAACACATCAATGTAGGCGGTGGCTTGGGCATTGATTACGGACATCCCAACCGTCAGCCAATTCCCAACTTTAAGGATTATTTCTCAACCTATGCCGGACAACTGAAACTGCGTCCTTATCAGACTCTGCATTTTGAGTTGGGGCGTGCAGTCGTTGGCCAATGCGGTTCATTGATCTCCAAAGTGTTATATGTGAAACAGGGAGCGAAAAAGAAATTCGCTATCCTTGATGCAGGCATGACGGACTTGATCCGCCCCGCCTTATATCAGGCATACCACAAAATGGAAAACATCACTTCTGAAGAACCGGTAGAATCTTATGATGTAGTAGGGCCTATCTGCGAATCGTCGGATGTTTTCGGAAAAGCGATCGATCTGAACAAGGTGAAGCGAGGCGACTTGATAGCTCTTCGCTCAGCAGGTGCCTACGGTGAGATTATGGCTTCCGGTTACAACTGTCGTGAGTTGCCGAAAGGATATACTTCTGACGAGTTGGTGTAAATAAAATGTGAATGTAGTTTAAAAATACAGGGGAGTCGGAACAATTTTAACTGAAATCTTGTTATTTTTGTAATGAGTTCAATAAGAAACTACATTAACAACTTAATAAAAAGATACGATTATGATTTCAGAAAAATTACAAAAGGCAATCAATGAACAGATCACAGCAGAAATGTGGTCGTCTAACCTGTATTTGGCAATGTCTTTCTTCTTTGAGAAGGAAGGTTTCAGCGGTTTTGCACATTGGATGAAGAAACAGTCTCAGGAAGAAATGGGACATGCTTATGCAATGGCTGATTATATTATCAAGCGTGGTGGAACTGCAATGGTCGACAAGATTGATGTCGTTCCTAACGGCTGGGGTACTCCGTTGGAAGTGTTTGAACACGTTTACAAACACGAATGCCATGTATCTGCATTGGTAGACAAACTGGTTGACGTGGCTGCCGCTGAGAAGGACAAAGCAACTCAGGACTTCTTGTGGGGATTCGTTCGCGAACAGGTAGAAGAAGAAGCTACTGCACAGGGAATCGTTGATAAGATCAAGAAAGCCGGTGACACCGGTATCTTCTTTGTTGACTCACAGTTGGGACAACGTTGATAATAGTCTGAAAATATATTTATAATATATAGGAAGCTGTTTGGATTTATTTCCGGACAGCTTCTTTTTCATTTCATGTGTAATAGTGTGCGGATTTGCAGATGAATAATCTATTTTTTGTGTCCTTTTTCCATTGCCCCGAGATAGATCTCCAGCGAACGGGTAGAAATCTGTATCTCGCGGAAAGATACGCCCAGAGATGCGATCAGCAGAATCAAAGCCAGTCCGAAGACATAAGCGGATAATAATTGCAGTCCGATATAAATCAGAAACATACTCACTACGCAGAAAAACAGGCTTGCAATGCCCAGCCCTTGCATGGTACGTGTCAGGTTCAGTCGTTTCCGCAAGTTTTCAATCTGTGCCACGGTGATGTCCGAAGGGTTTTCCATATAGCGGTCTCGCAGCTGGCGTACAAGTTGTGCATACGATAAGAAACGATTGGTGTAAGCCAATAATATCAGTGAAACTGCGGAGAAAAGCAGAGCAGGGGTGGTGAGAGTAAGTTCTTCCATATATAAATTAAAAATCTTCCATTGTTATTGTCGATAATCAAATCCTTATGATTACAATAATAACAATGGAAGAAAAGAAAATGTTTTTTATTTCAGTACACCGAGTTCTTTACCTACTTTGATAAAGGCAGCGATACACTTGTCGAGATGTTCCTTCTCGTGTCCGGCAGAGATTTGTACACGGATACGTGCCTGGTCTTTCGGAACTACCGGATAATAGAATCCGGTTACGTAGATACCTTCCTCCTGCATACGTGCGGCATAAATCTGTGACAACTTCGCGTCATACAGCATGACAGCGCAAATAGCACTTTGTGTCGGTTTGATATCGAATCCGGCAGCAGTCATCTTGTCGCGGAAGTAATTTACATTCTCCACGAGTTTGTCATGCAGCGCATTGCTTTCTTTCAGTATCTTGAATACTTCCAGGCTTGCACCGATAATGCCCGGAGCCAATGAGTTGGAGAACAGATACGGGCGGCTGCGTTGGCGCAGTAAGTCAATAATCTCCTTACGTCCGGTAGTAAATCCTCCTAAAGCACCTCCGAAAGCTTTACCCAGCGTACCGGTGTAAATATCCACACGACCATGAGTTTTGTAGAGTTCGCTTACGCCGTGTCCGGTAGCGCCTACCACGCCGGCAGAGTGTGATTCGTCTACCATAACCAGTGCATCATATTTCTCGGCAAGGTCACAAATCTGATCCATAGGAGCTACGTTGCCGTCCATAGAGAACACGCCGTCTGTGACGATAATGCGGAAACGTTGAGCTTGTGCCTCTTGCAGGCATTTCTCCAGCTCGTTCATGTCAGCATTGGCGTAACGATAGCGTTTAGCTTTGCAAAGACGTACACCGTCGATAATAGAAGCATGGTTCAGAGAATCCGAGATAATGGCATCCTGATCCGAGAAAAGCGGTTCGAACACACCACCGTTTGCATCGAAGCAGGCAGCATATAGAATCGTGTCTTCTGTTTGGAAATAGTCGGAAATAGCGGCTTCCAGTTCTTTGTGTATATCTTGTGTTCCACAAATGAAACGAACGGAGGACATACCGTATCCGCGTCGGTTCATCATTTCCTGGGAAGCTTTGATCAATCGGGGGTGATTGGACAGTCCCAGGTAGTTGTTAGCGCAGAAGTTCAGCACTTCTTTACCTTTTACAGTGATGGCAGCTTGCTGCGCACTTTCAATTAGTCGTTCTTCTTTATAAAGACCGGCTTCTTTAATTTCAGCCAATGTTTGGCTGAGAAAATCTTTCATTTTACCGTACATAGTGTTTGAGTAATTAAGTTCGATTACAAAGGACACAATTTTTATTGGAATAACCATATCTTTTTGATTAAAATCTGAAAAAAAAGTGCTTACTTTGCGCACTATTTAGCTTAATAATTTAAGTACGAAGAAAAAATGAAACACATTTTGATTATTGGAGCCACCGGACAGATCGGCTCCGAGTTAACGATGGAGCTACGTAAACGCTATGGTAACACAAACGTGGTAGCTGGTTATATCCCGGGTGCAGAACCTAAGGGAGAGTTGAAAGAATCAGGACCGGCGGCTATTGTCGACGTGACCAATGGGGAAATGATTGCGTCTGTGGTGAAAGAATACCACATTGACACAGTGTATAATCTGGCTGCCTTGCTATCAGTGGTAGCCGAATCGAAGCCGAAGCTGGCTTGGAAGATTGGCATTGATGGGCTATGGAATGTATTGGAAGTAGCGCGCGAACAGGGATGTGCCGTGTTTACACCCAGTTCAATCGGTTCTTTTGGTGCAAGTACACCTCATACGAAGACGCCGCAGGACACCATTCAGCGTCCGCGTACCATGTATGGAGTTACTAAAGTGACAACCGAGTTGTTGAGCGACTACTATTTTAATAAATATGGTGTCGACACTCGTGCAGTCCGTTTCCCGGGCATTATCTCGAACGTAACCCCTCCGGGTGGAGGAACAACTGATTACGCTGTCGACATTTATTATTCGGCTGTAAAAGGTGAAAAATTTGTGTGTCCTATCAAAGAAGGCACTTTAATGGATATGATGTATATGCCGGATGCGCTGAATGCAGCGATTACGCTTATGGAAGCTGATCCGACAAAATTGATACACCGCAATGCTTTCAATATCGCCTCTATGAGTTTCGATCCGGAGACGATCTATCAAGCTATCAAAAAGCATGTGCCGGAGTTTCAGATGATTTACGATGTAGACCCGTTGAAACAACGCATTGCCGATAGTTGGCCCGACAGCCTGGACGACACCTGTGCTCGTGAAGAGTGGGGTTGGAAGCCGGCTTATGACCTGGAAAGCATGACGGTGGATATGCTTGAAAAGCTTAGAGAGAAATTAAAATAATGAAAAAACTAATTGCAGGGGTCATATTACTCGGTTTACTGGGTGCTTGTAGCAATAAAAAAGCTAAGATTGACCCCTTCGCATCTATTACTCAAGAGGTGGATTCTATCCGGCACAAAGCCGATTCAATCCACCTGGATGAATTGCCGGAAGATCCGCAGCCTATACAGGCTGACGAATCTTTCGACGATTTCATCTATAATTTTGCTTCCGATGATGTGTTGCAACGTCAGCGTGTGAAATTTCCGTTGCCCTACTACAACGGAGATAAAAAGGCGAATATCGAGGAACGTAACTGGAAGCACGACAACCTGTTTACCAAACAGCATTATTATACGCTCCTGTTTGATAAAGAGGAAGACATGGACTTGGTAGGAGATACCTCTCTCACTTCCGTGCAAGTGGAGTGGATATTCGTGAAGACACGGATGATGAAGAAATATTACTTTGAGCGTATCAAGGGAGCGTGGATTCTGGAGGCTATCAATCTGCGTCCTATCGAACGGGATGAAAACGAGGACTTTGTGGAGTTCTTCGGCCATTTCGCTACCGACAGCCTTTTCCAGAGCCAGCGTGTGTGTGAGCCATTGGCTTTTGTTACTACCGATCCGGACGATGATTTCTCTGTGCTGGAGACTACTCTCGATTTGAACCAGTGGTTTGCCTTCAAGCCGGCATTGCCTGCCGAACGCCTTTCGAATATCAATTACGGGCAACGGAATGATGACGGATCGCCAACTAAAATCCTGGCACTGAAAGGAATCGGAAACGGGTTTTCGAATATTCTTTATTTTCGCCGGAAAGCAGGCGAATGGGAGCTATATAAATTTGAAGATGTAAGCATCTGATGATAGCGAATATAACAGTCTGCATTTATCGACATATAACGAATAGAATAACTATATAACTTTAAACGATGTATTCTCTTTTACCCTACAATACCTTCGGCATTGACGTCAGTGCCAACCGTTTCATTGAATATGCTTCGGTGGAAGAACTGAAGACGTTGATTGAGCAAGGTGCCGTTACGACACCTTTTTTGCATATTGGCGGCGGCAGCAACCTGTTATTTACCAAAGACTATGAAGGAGTGGTGTTGCACTCCCGTATCGAAGGAATCGAAGTGGCGGAGGAAGACGAGCGCTCTGTTTCCGTGCGTGTAGGCGCAGGTGTGGTGTGGGATGATTTTGTGGCATATTGTGTAGAACACGGGTGGTATGGAGCTGAAAATCTTTCACTCATTCCCGGCGAGGTAGGTGCAAGCGCTGTGCAGAATATCGGAGCCTACGGCGTGGAAGTAAAGGACTTGATAGCAACCGTGGAAACGGTGAACATTCAGGGGCGGGAACGCGTTTATTCTGTTGAAGAATGTGGCTATGCCTATCGCAACAGTATCTTCAAACGTCCTGAGAACAAATCCGTTTTTGTGACTCATGTCTGCTTCCGGCTTAGTAAAGAGGAACATTATATGCTCGATTACGGAACGATTCGTCAGGAACTTGAAAAATATCCTGCGCTGACTTTGCCTGTCGTCCGGAAAATCATTATTGACATTCGTGAGGCTAAGTTGCCCGACCCGAAAGTAATGGGAAATGCCGGTAGTTTCTTTATGAACCCGATTGTGCCGAGGGAGAAGCTGGAAGCTTTACAGCAGGAATATCCGGGAATGCCCTACTACGAACTGCCGGAAGGACGGGTGAAGATTCCCGCCGGCTGGATGATCGATCAGTGCGGGTGGAAAGGGAAAGCCTTAGGTCCGGCGGCTGTACACGATAAGCAAGCCTTGGTGCTGGTGAATTGCGGTGGAGCGAAAGGTAGTGATATAATTGCGCTTTCGGATGCGGTGCGGGCTTCTGTCCGTGAGAAGTTCGGCATAGATATACATCCGGAAGTAAATTTCGTCTGAAAGAAATGAAAATAAGAATACTTGGAAGTGGAACATCGACGGGAGCCCCTCAGATTGGCTGTACGTGTCCGGTCTGTACTTCTGCCGACCCGAAAGATAACCGGTTGCGCACGTCTGCTATTGTAGAGACAGGCGATGCACGGATACTGATTGACTGCGGTCCCGATTTTCGGACGCAGGTCTTACGCCTGCCTTTTGAAAGGATAGACGGTGTGCTGATTACTCACGAACATTATGACCATGTGGGCGGGCTGGATGATTTGCGTCCGTTCTGCCGTTTCGGTTCTGTGCCTATCTATGCGGAACAATACGTGTCGGACGCTTTGCGCTTGCGTATGCCCTACTGTTTTGTAGATCATCGCTACCCGGGTGTTCCCGATATTCCTTTGCAGGAAATATCGGTCGGGCAGAAATTCTTTATAAATACTACGGAGGTCATGCCTTTGCGTGTGATGCACGGGCGGCTGCCGATTCTGGGTTACCGCATCGGACAGCTCGGCTACATCACCGATATGCTGACTATACCCGAAGAATCGTATGAACAATTAGCCGGAATAGATGTTTTGATAGTGAATGCACTACGGATAGCCCCGCATCCCACACATCAGGATTTGGAGGAGGCGTTGGCGGTTGCGCAGCGCATTCGGGCGAAGAAAACATACTTTATACACATGAGTCATGATATGGGCTTGCATGCAGAGGTGGAACGGAAACTCCCGGAGAATATTCACCTGGCATACGACGGATTGGAAATCCTTCTTTGATTTCCGGTGAAATATTTAGCAAAAGTTTTGTTTTCTTTGTAGAAATTATTATTTTTGCACTTAGCCGATAAACAGCGAATATTATGAAACTTCGTACGATAGTGAAAATAGCGATCACTTCTTCTGTTGTACTTTTGTGCGCAGGTTTCGCTTTGTACTCTTTTTTCAGGCTGTCGGCCGCCGAAGGAAAAAAGGATTTCAATCTCTACGAATTGGTTCCGCCCTCTGCTTCGGCAGTTTTTGTCACTGATGACATACTGGAATTTGTGGCGGAAGTAGACGATCTGGCTTGTAGTAAAAATCAGCAATATCTTCATGTATCCAAACTGTTTTCGTATCTGAAACAGTATCTTTATACCCTTCAGGAAGAAGCGCCTCACGGATTGAGCCGGCAAATGAATCAAATGTTGATTAGTTTTCATGAGCCGGACAATATTCATAACCAGGTGCTATATTGCAGATTGGGGGAGGGCGACCGGCAACTGATTGACCGTTTCGTGCAGAAGTATGTCTCATCTCTTTATCCACCGAAAACTTTCAAGTATAAGGGAGAGGATATAACGATTTATCCTATGGCGGACGGGGATTTTCTGGCATGCTACCTGACATCCGATTTTATGGCTTTGAGTTATCAGAAGAAGTTGATAGAAACCGTTATTGATGCTCACAAGACCGGAAAATCATTGGCGGACGATCCTACCTTTGCAGAAGCGGCCGCCCCGAAGAAAAGTCCGGCGGTTGCCACTGTTTATGCCCATTTGGAAGGTATGATGGGCTGGACGGAGTTTGATATGAAGCTGCGGGATGATTTCATTTATTTTACGGGTGTCTGTCACGAAACGGATACTTGCTTCACGTTTATGAATGTGCTTCGTCAGCAGGAATCAGTGGAAGGATTTCCGGGTGAGGCATTGCCTTCCACCGCTTTCTATTTCACTAAACAGGGAGTCACGGACTGGGCATCTCTGCTTTCTTATGGAGATATGCAGGAGACGGGCGTTCGTACCAGTGACGTGCGGAATAGGAATCGGGAGTTGTCTCATTATCTAATGGAGAATGCCGGACAGGAACTGGTTGCCTGTCTTTTCCAGCGTGAAGATACGTTGCAGGAAGCGGCGGCGGTTCTGAGCCTGTCGGTGTCGGACGTGACGGAAGCGGAACGGATGCTGCGATCTCTTATCAACACCGTTTCTGCCGAAGAACGGGGAAAAACACCCCTGATAACTTTTTGTTATACTGCCAATAAAGCTTACCCCGTCTATCGCCTGCCTCAAACAACGTTGTTTACGCAACTAACTGGTTTTGCCGAACCGACATCGCATACATACGCCACATTTTATGAAGGGCGTTTGCTGTTGGCGCCCGATGAAAATAGTCTGTCCCGTTACATACGCCAGTTGGATAAAGGCGAGGTGCTCAATGGAGCGATAGCATACCAGACAGGAATGGATAACTTGTCCGATTCCTACCATTTCATGTTAATGGCAGACTTCGATCATCTGTTTCATCAGGCAGCAAAGCAAATTCATTTCGTGCCGGATTTCTTCCTGCGCAACTCCGAATTTTTTCGTAATTTTATACTCTTTGCCCAGTTTACTTGTGCTGACGGAGTGGTATATCCCAATATTGTTTTGCGGTATAAATCGGAGTAAAATCCATTCGGAAAACTCATCTGAAAGGCTGTTTTTCTATACGGAAAAAGGACGTTCTCGAACAGGAATATCCTGACTGGAAGAGTGGAAAAAACTATGGAAAAACAACGGAAAACCTGCAAAAAACAAATAAAAAAAATATCGCTCTTTTTTCGAAAAATAAAACTTCTGAAACGCCTTCTGGCAGGGCGCGAAAACCGAACCATAACCGAACCATAAGCCAAGAGAAGAGAGTATAAGAGAAAGAATAGAAACAGAAAGAAAAAGAAAGATAAAACTGCTGTTGCTGTTGCTGGTTGAATTTTTTTCGGGGGAACTGCTGTTGCTGATATTGCTTTGTTTCTTCCGTAAGTCATGGGCGGATTTTTCCCGTCCCGCAGCGGAGCGTCGTCCGGCCCCGGGATGAAGAACGCTTAGCCCACGGCGGAATCTTTACAAAGTGCGGGTATAAAAAAACTCCCGGCAAGAATCATTCTCACCGGGAGTTTTTTATCTGTATCGTCAAGCGGAATACTTTCGGCTTAGAAAGGCAGATCGTCCTTGGCATCACCCGGAGTAAATTCCGGAGTAGCGGCAGGAGCCGGAGGAGGAACGGGAGCACCCGGAGCCATTGGAGCACCTGCGCCTACACGCTCCACTTTCCATGCACGGATACTGTTGAACCAACGGTCGTTCCACTGGCGGGCGTCAACGTCGAATGATACGGTCAGTTCTTCGCCCATTTGAATGTTGAACTGCTCGATTTTGTCTGCGCCAAACACGTCGAAACACATTTTACGCGGATATTGGTCATGGTTTTCGATTACGTACTCTTGTGATTTCCACTCGTTGCCGCTAGTTTTTGAAACTCCGCCTCTCGGAGAGAGGATAGCGATGATTTTTCCTGTAAATTCCATTGCAATAATTTTAAATTCTGCGGCGAAGTTACAATTTTTTAGTAATATCCTTCACACAAAGCCTGTTTTTTTCTTTTGTTTTTATTGGGTAGCCCCAATCTTTTTTCGTAACTTTGTGCGATAGAACATTTAAAACTTAAAAACACGAAAATATATGAAATTTATCGTTTCAAGTACTGCTCTTTCCAGCCATTTACAGGCTATCAGCCGTGTGATTAATTCAAAAAATGCGCTGCCTATTCTCGATTGTTTCCTCTTCGAACTGGAAGACGGAACATTGTCTGTGACTGTATCTGACAGTGAAACTACAATGGTTACTACCGTAGAAGTGAATGAAAGCGATACCAACGGGCGTTTTGCCGTAGTAGCGAAAACTTTGCTCGACGCACTGAAAGAAATTCCGGAACAACCTCTCACGTTCTTGATCAATCCGGACAACTACGAAATAACAGTGCAGTACCAGAATGGGAAATACAGCCTAATGGGACAGAATGCGGACGAATTTCCGCAATCGGCTACATTGGGTGACAACGCAGTTCGTGTGGAAATGGAAGCGGAAGTGTTGCTGGGGGGAATCAACCGCTCGGTCTTCGCTACTGCCGACGACGAACTCCGCCCGGTGATGAACGGTATTTATTTCGATATTACAACAGAAGATATCACAATGGTGGCTTCGGACGGCCACAAGCTGGTACGTTGCAAGACGCTGGCTGCCAAAGGTAACGAACGTGCTGCTTTCATCCTTCCCAAAAAACCGGCTACATTGCTCAAAAACCTTCTGCCGAAGGAACAAGGCTCTGTGACGATCGAATTTGATGAACGCAACGCTGTGTTTATGCTCGATAGCTATCGCATGGTATGCCGTTTGATCGAAGGACGCTATCCGAACTACAACTCTGTAATTCCGCAGAACAACCCGCATAAAGTGACGGTCGACCGGCAACAGCTGATCGGAGCTTTGCGCCGTGTGTCTATTTTCTCGTCACAGGCCAGCAGCTTGATTAAACTTCGTATGCAGGAGAACCAGATCGTGATTTCCGCACAAGATATCGACTTCTCCACTTCTGCCGAAGAAACACAAGTCTGCCAGTATGCAGGTGCGGCAATGAGCATCGGATTCAAGTCTACATTCCTAATCGACATTCTTAACAATATTTCGGCAGACGAGGTTGTTATCGAACTTGCCGATCCTTCACGTGCCGGTGTCATCGTACCGGTGGAACAGGAAGAAAATGAAGACCTGCTGATGTTGTTAATGCCGATGATGTTGAACGATTAATATACATTTCACGACAGAGGACACGGAGGACACAGAGGATAATTTGAATGACATTCCTTTCATTTACTCTCTATGTCCTCCGCGTCCTCTGTTGTGAAACAAAATGAATAAAAATGAAATTAAATCTGAAAAACCCTATTGTCTTTTTCGATCTTGAGACGACAGGAACCAATATCAACACAGACCGAATCGTTGAAATCTGTTATTTGAAAGTTTACCCGAACGGGAATGAGGAAGCGAAAACTCTGCGTATCAATCCCGAAATGCACATCCCCGAAGCATCTTCCGCCGTGCATGGCATTTATGACGCTGACGTGGCAGATTGCCCGACTTTCAAGGAAGTGGCAAAGAATATTGCCCGCGACATTGAAGGATGCGACCTGGCCGGATTCAATTCCAACCGTTTTGATATTCCTGTGCTGGCAGAAGAATTTCTGCGTGCCGGGGTGGACATTGATATGAGCAAACGTAAATTTGTGGATGTACAGGTGATATTTCATAAAATGGAACAACGTACCCTGTCCGCAGCCTACAAGTTCTATTGCGAGAAAAATCTGGAAGATGCGCACACTGCCGAAGCGGATACACGGGCTACATACGAGGTGCTGAAGGCACAGCTCGACCGTTATCCGGATCTTCAGAATGACATCGCATTCCTTGCCGATTATTCCAGTTTCAGCAAAAACGTAGATTTTGCAGGACGTATGGTTTACGATGATAATGGAACGGAAGTGTTCAACTTCGGAAAGTATAAAGGAATGTCGGTAGCCGAGGTGTTGAAGAAAGACCCCGGATATTACAGTTGGATTTTGAATAGTGATTTCACGCTGAATACGAAGGCGGCCTTGACTAAGATCCGCTTGCGTGAAATGAGTAACTTGATTACGAAATAATGCTAAAAGGAAAAAAGATAATTCTTGGAATTACCGGCAGTATTGCCGCATATAAGGCTTGCTATATCATCCGCGGACTTATCAGGCAAGGAGCGGAAGTGCAGGTTGTGATTACTCCGGCGGGAAAAGAATTTATTACTCCCATTACTCTATCGGCTTTGACCAGCAAACCGGTCATCAGTGAATTCTTTGCCCAACGTGACGGAACGTGGAACAGCCACGTTGACCTCGGACTGTGGGCAGATGCGATGCTGATAGCTCCCGCCACTGCCTCTACCATTGGCAAAATGGCAAACGGGATAGCTGATAATATGCTGATAACGACCTATCTTTCGGCGAAAGCTCCGGTGTTTGTAGCTCCGGCTATGGACCTCGATATGTATGCTCATCCTGCCACTCAGAAGAATCTGGAGATACTTCGTTCTTACGGCAATCATATTATCGAGCCGGGTACGGGTGAGCTTGCCAGTCATCTTGTAGGGAAGGGACGTATGGAGGAACCGGAGAATATCATCCGTGTGCTGGATGAATTTTTTTCTGCAAACGGTGAGCTGCAAGGTAAGAAAATAATGATTACAGCCGGGCCGACTTATGAGAAGATTGACCCTGTCCGTTTTATCGGCAACTATTCTTCCGGAAAAATGGGGTTTGCCCTCGCGGAAGAATGTGCACGTCGTGGAGCGCAGGTGACACTGATAGCGGGACCCGTGCAACTGAAAACACAACATTCCCGCATTCGTCGCATTGATGTAGAGTCTGCCGGCGAAATGTTGGTAGCGTCGAAAAAATACTTTGCCGAAGCCGATGCAGGTATTCTTTGTGCGGCAGTAGCCGATTTCCGTCCGGAGGTGGTAGCCGATAAGAAAATTAAACGTGAGAAGGAGGAAGAACTGACTCTGCATCTTCAGGCAACCGAAGATATTGCGGCAAGTCTGGGAGCGTTGAAAGGTAAGAATCAGTTGTTGGTAGGCTTTGCCCTCGAAACGAACAATGAACAGCAGAATGCCGAAGGAAAGCTCGAACGCAAGAACTTCGACTTCATTGTACTTAATTCGCTCAATGATGCGGGAGCCGGATTCCGTTACGATACGAATAAAATAAGTATAATAGACAGAAAAGGCCGTACTGACTACCCCCTGAAATCAAAAACGGAAGTAGCTCAAGATATTATCGATCGTCTGTCTGATGAATTGAAACTCTTAATTCTCAACCCTTAACTTTCACTGATTCAAATGTTACGTTCATTATACATTCAGAATTACGCATTGATAGAGAAACTGGACATCAGTTTTGAAACTGGCTTTTCCGTTATAACAGGTGAAACGGGGGCCGGAAAGTCAATTATTCTGGGAGCAATCGGTCTGTTGCTTGGGCAGCGGGCGGATATGAAGGCCATTCGCCGGGGGGCTTCCAAATGTGTAATAGAGGCACGTTTTGATATTTCAGCGTATGGTATGCGCCCGTTCTTTGAGGAGAACGAGCTGGAATATGATGAGGAGTGCATCTTGCGCCGTGAAGTGCAGGCATCCGGTAAAAGCCGAGCATTTATTAATGATACTCCCGCATCTTTGGTGCAGGTAAAAGAGTTGGGCGAACAGTTGATTGATGTACATTCGCAACATCAGAACCTGTTGCTCAATAAGGAAGGGTTTCAGTTGAATGTGCTCGACATTCTTGCACATAATGATGCGGCACTGGAGAAATATCACTCTCGTTATGCCGGGTGGAAACAGACTGAAAGAGAGCTGTCCGAGTTAATGGAACTGGCTGAGAAAAGCCGTGCCGATGAAGATTATATCCGTTTTCAACTGGAGCAGCTTGAAGAAGCTCATCTTGCCGAAGGAGAGCAGGAGGAACTGGAACAAGAGGCTGAAATGTTAAGTCATGCGGAGGAGATCAAGGCGGGGCTTTATCGGGTGGAACAGTCTTTTGCTTCGGACGAAGGAGGATTGCTTTCCTATTTAAAGGACAGTCTCAATACGCTGAATAACTTGCAAAGAGTTTATCAGCCTGCCAAGGAACTTGCCGAACGTATGGAAAGTGCCTATATCGAACTGAAAGATATTTCGCAGGAGGTATCTTCGCAAGGTGAGTCTATCGAGTTCAATCCTACAAGGCTGGATGAGGTGAACGACCGTCTGAACATGATCTATTCCCTGCAACAGAAACACCGTGTGCAGACACTTGAGGAGCTGATTGCTTTGACGGAGGAATATCGTGGCAAGTTGTCCGATATCACTTCTTACGATGAGCGCATTGCCGAACTGACAGAACGTAAGGAAGAACAATATAAACAGGTCAAGCAGCAGGCGGAAGTGCTGACCAAAGCCCGTGCAGCGGCTGCGCGTGAGGTAGAAAAACAGTTGGCAGCCCGGTTGGTACCGTTGGGAATGCCGAATGTCCGTTTCCAGGTGGAAATGGGGTTAAAGAAAGAACCCGGATTACAGGGAGAAGATACTGTCAGCTTCTTGTTTTCTGCCAACAAGAACGGTGTGTTGCAGAACATTTCTTCCGTCGCTTCGGGAGGTGAAATAGCGCGTGTCATGCTGTCTATCAAAGCAATGATTGCCGGAGCCGTGAAACTGCCGACTATCGTATTTGATGAGATTGACACCGGAGTATCCGGTGAAATAGCCGACCGCATGGCAGACATGATGCAGGAAATGGGCGAACAGAACCGTCAGGTTATCAGTATCACTCACCTGCCGCAGATAGCTGCCCGGGGAGGGGCCCATTATAAAGTATATAAGAAGGACAGCGATACGGAAACCAACAGCCACATCCGACGTCTCACCGACGAGGAACGGGTAGAGGAGATTGCACACATGTTAAGCGGTGCTACATTGACCGAAGCTGCCCTTAGCAATGCCAAAGCCCTGCTTGCCCGCAACTGATAAATAGTAAATTATAAAACAGTAAATTAACATAGATGCTTGATAAAAGTGAAATGATTTTCGGCGTTCGTGCCGTGATAGAGGCCATTCAGGCTGGTAAAGAGATTGATAAGATTCTGGTAAAGAAAGACATTCAGAGTGATCTTTCCAAAGAACTTTTTGCAGCTTTGAAAGGTCTGCTGATACCCGTTCAGCGTGTTCCGGTGGAGCGTATTAACCGTATCACCCGGAAAAATCATCAGGGTGTGGTGGCTTTCATTTCATCCGTGACTTATCAGAAGACGGAAGATCTCGTTCCTTTCTTGTTCGAACAAGGGAAGAATCCGTTTTTCGTCATGCTTGACGGAGTGACCGATGTACGCAATTTCGGTGCAATTGCCCGTACCTGTGAATGTGCAGCCGTAGACGCTGTGATTATTCCGGCTCGTGGCAGTGCTTCTGTGAATGCGGATGCTGTGAAAACTTCTGCAGGGGCATTGCATACCCTTCCGGTATGTCGTGAGCAAAATCTGCGTGCGACTCTGCAATACTTGAAGGATAGCGGTTTCCGTATTGTTGCTGCTACGGAAAAAGGAGACTACGACTATACGAAAGCTGATTATACAGGACCGTTATGCATCATTATGGGTGCGGAGGATACGGGAGTCTCTTATGATAACCTGGCACTCTGTGACGAATGGGTGAAGATACCGATGTTGGGAACAATCGAATCCCTCAATGTGTCTGTTGCTGCCGGTATCCTGATTTACGAAGCTGTGAAACAAAGAAACAACGACTGATATGAAGAAGATTTTAATCCTACCTTTGGTGCTTTTCTTTCTGGTACAGGGAAGCATGGCACAAACCCCTAAATGGGTGGAGAAGGCGAAACGCGCAGTTTTCTCTGTGGTGACTTATGACAAGAATGATAAGATGCTGAACACCGGGAACGGATTTTTTGTATCCGAAGACGGATTGGCTTTATCTGATTATAGCCTTTTTAAAGGAGCGGAACGTGCGGTGGTTATCACGGCGGACGGCAAGCAAATGCCGGTAGACGTGATACTTGGAGCTAATGATATGTACGATGTTATTAAGTTCCGTGTAGCCATTACCGAGAAGAAAGTTCCTGCGTTGAACGTGGCAAAAGCTGCTCCGGAAGTGGGAGCCGATGCATGGATGCTTCCTTATTCGACACAAAAGAGTATTGCTTGTGTATCCGGTAAAGTGAAAGATGTCTCCAAAGTGGCCGGAGAATATCATTATTATACGTTGGGTATGCAGATGAAAGATAAAATGGTTAGTTGCCCGGTGATGAATGCGGAAGGACAGGTATTCGGTATTTCCCAGAAGTCCTCCGGAATTGATACGGTGACTACTTGCTATGCAGCAGGGGCCGCTTTTGCCATGGCACAAAAAATCAATGCGCTTTCTTTGGGTGATGCTGCGCTGAAAAGTATCGGAATCAGGAAAGGACTGCCCGAAGTGGAAGATCAGGCATTGGTTTACTTGTTTATGGCTTCTTCACAAATGACGGATGAAGAGTACGGCAAACTATTGGATGATTTTATCCGCCAGTTCCCGAACAGCACGGACGGGTATATTCGCCGTGCCAATTATTATGTAACTAAGGGACAGGAAGACCAATCTTGGTTTGACAAGGCGGTTGCCGACTTTAATAAGGCATTGAAGGTAGCACAGAAAAAGGATGATGTGTATTACAACATTGCCAAGTTGATGCATGCTTACCAATTATCGAAGCCTGAGAAGACGTATAAAGACTGGACGTATGACACGGCTTTGAAGAATCTCCGCCAGGCAATCGCTATTGATCCGCTTCCTGTTTACACTCAGCTGGAAGGGGATATTCTGTTTGCCCAACAGGACTATGCAGGTGCTTTGGCTGCTTATGAGAAAGTGAACGCCAGCAATATTGCTTCTCCTGCTACCTTCTTTAGTGCCGCTAAAACCAAGGAATTGCTGAAAGCGGATCCGAAAGAAGTTATTGTATTAATGGATAGTTGTATCGCCCGTTGTCCGCAACCGGTTACTTCCGCGTTTGCTCCTTATCTTCTGGAACGTGCACAGATGAATCTGAATGCCAATCAGGCGCGTAATGCGATGCTCGATTACGATGCTTATTTTAAAGCAGTCAACGGACAGGTGAATGATATGTTCTATTATTATCGAGAACAAGCTGCCCTGAAAGCACGCCAGTATCAACGTGCATTGGATGATATTGCCAAGGCGATCGAACTGAATCCGAAAGACCTGACTTATAAGGCAGAGCAAGCAGTGGTAAACCTGCGTGTGGGACGGTATGAAGAGGCTGTTCAAATATTGAATAATATATTGAAAGAAGATCCGAAATATGCCGAGGCCTATCGTCTGCTCGGACTTTGTCAGATACAGTTGAAGAAAACGGATGAAGCTTGCGGCAATTTCAATAAAGCAAAAGAACTGGGTGATCCGAATACGGATGATCTGATAAAGAAATATTGCAAGTAAAGATTGCTTTTTTCGAAGATATAAAAATGAACCCCTGCCAGCTTTCTCAGTTGGCAGGGGTTCTTCGTTTTTTGGGGGACATTTCTTTAAAACTCTCTCTCTCTTTTCTGTTTTTCCCCACACTTGTTAAGTTCAGGTTATAGGTCTTAATGATATATAGGTTTGATCATTCTACGTTTGCTTTTTATATAATAAATGCAGGGGATTGGGAAATACTGCATCGTATTAATTATTTTTTTAGAAAAAATCTTTTTCTTATATTTGTGCTATATAAAAATTGATAGTCAAATGAAAAAACCTTTGTTGTTATTATTGTGCCTGTTTACTGTAATAGGCTATGCCAAAGACCCGCACATTAAGGCTGTTTATGCCTTAATAGAGCGAGTCACACCCGGATATGGGAAACAGATCAAACTGCAATTGATCGACCCCGCCAATGGAGAGGATGTGTATGAAATCTCATCAGAAAAAGGGAAAGTCCTTTTGAAAGGGAATAATGCCATAGCCCTGTCCACTGCATTTAACCAATATCTGAAATATACGTGTAACGCGCATGTTTCATGGTTGGGTAATCAATTAAACTTACCTGAAAATCTTCCGCTTCCCCAAAAGACTATCCGTAATACGATCAATGGTAAATACAGGGTATACATGAATTATTGTACGGTCAGCTATACTGCTGCCTATTGGGATTGGGAACGTTGGCAACGCGAAATAGATTTCATGGCTATGAATTCTATCAATATGCCTTTGGCAACAGTAGGATTGGAAGCTGTATGGTATAACACGTTATTGAAACATCGGTTTACGGATGAAGAAGCTCGTCGTTTTTTAGCCGGTCCGGGACATGCTGCCTGGCAATGGATGCAAAATCTGCAAAGTTATGGAGGTCCGCTGCCTAAATCTTGGATCGATAAACATATTATCTTAGCTAAAAAGATAATAGACCGTGAAAGGGAATTAGGTATGACACCGATCCAACAAGGATTCTCCGGTTATGTTCCTCGTGAATTGAAAGATAAATATCCTGAAGCTAAAATTCGCCTGCAACCCGGTTGGTGCGGATTTAAAGGAGCAGGACAGCTTGATCCTACCGATGCGTTGTTTGCAGCATTAGGCCGTGATTTTTTAGAGGAAGAAAAGAAACTTTATGGCACGTATGGAATATACGCAGCAGATCCGTTCCATGAGAGTGCACCTCCTGTCAATACTCCGGAGTATTTAAGCGCAGTAGGGCATGCCATATATAAATTAATCAAAGATTTCGACCCGAAAGCTAAATGGGCTATGCAGGCATGGAGTTTGCGAGAACCGATTGTAAAGGCTGTTCCTCAGAATGACCTGATTATTCTGGACTTAAATGGAGAAAAGATAAAGGGCCGCAAAGGCTTTTGGGGATACCCGGCTGTGGAAGGAAATTTGCATAACTTCGGCGGGCGTATTAATATGCATGGAGATTTGCGTTTGCTGGCCTCCAACCAATATATGACGGCTTTAAAACAGTATCCCAATGTATGTGGCTCCGGTTTGTTTATGGAAGCTATTGAACAGAATCCTGTATATTATGATTTGGCATTTGAGATGCCTTTGCATAAAGGGGAAGTAGCCATTGAGGAATGGCTTAAGCAATATGCCAACCGACGTTATGGGGCTGTCTCTCCCTCGGCTCAGCAAGCTATGATTTGTTTATTGGAGGGACCTTATCGTCCCGGTACAAATGGTACCGAACGAAGTTCTATCATTGCTGCACGTCCTGCTCTTAATGTAAAAAAATCAGGGCCTAATGCGGGATTGGGAATTCCATATTCTCCTTTATTGGTCATTCAGGCCGAAGGTTTGTTACTCAAAGATGCCGATAAACTGAAGAATTCTGAACCTTATCGTTTTGATGTGATAGATGTCCAAAGGCAAATGATGACCAATATGGGACAAGTTATCCATAAAAGAGCTGCCGAAGCTTTCCTGAATAGAGACAAAGAGGCTTTCGCTTTGCATAGCAAACGCTTCTTGCAAATGCTGGAAGATGTGGATGAGCTGCTTCGTACACGTCCTGAATTTAATTTTGACCGTTGGCTGACATCTGCACGAAGTTGGGGGGATACGGAAGAAGAAAAGAACCTGTTAGAATATGATGCCACTTCCTTAGTCACTATTTGGGGGGCAGACGGAGATCCTTCTATTTTTGACTACTCATGGAGAGAATGGACGGGACTTATTAAAGGGTATTATTTGCCGCGTTGGACGAAGTTTTATGCCATGCTTCAGGAACATCTCGATAATGGAACAACCTATTCGGAGGAGGGATTACGTCAGACGCATGGACGAGAGGCTTTCCGTGCCAATGATTTTTATAGTAAACTGGGGGATTGGGAGTTGCAATTTGTATCTACCCCCAATAAGGCACGTACTCCAATTGTACAAGGGGATGAAATAGAAATTGCCGGTCGGATGTATAAGAAATATACTGCTTTGGCCAAAGAATATTACCAGGACTTCAAAGCAGATGCAATCAAAGACGGTAAAACGTATGAGAATCTAGGGGAATAATTTCTATATACCCACACATAAAGAGAGAGGATAAATCATTTCTTAATAATGTTTATCCTCTCTTTGTTTATGATATTATAACTGAATAAGGCAGGGGTTATTGAGATTACAATTTGCATATTTTCTGGAAGAATATCTGATTTTCATGTAAAACAGTAAGTATTCCATAAATAGTATGTTCGGTTTAATGAAAATCTTGTATATTCCGTGATATTTTCACTCATTAATATAATATGAAATGAATTATGAAGAAAAATCGATTTTCTACTTGTGCAAGTAACTATATTGATTGTTTGCGAAAGGAGGGCCGTTATTCTACGGCCCATGTGTATAAGAATGCGGTCCGTTCTTTTTCGCAGTTTTGTGGTACGCAGTCTATTGAGTTTACCAAAATAAACCGCGAAAACTTAAAAAGGTATAGCAATTACCTGACGGCCTCCCGTTTAAAGCCAAATACGATATCTACGTATATGCGTATGTTGCGTTGTATCTATAATAGGGGAGTGGATGCTCGTCAGGCTCCGTATGTACATGGCTTGTTTCGTGATGTGTTTACCGGAGTTGATACCCGCCAGAAGAAAGCACTTCCTTTGAGTGAGCTTCATACGTTGCTTAACAAAGATCCGCAGACGGAGACACTTCGCCATACGCAGGCCATTGCTAATTTACTGTTTCAGTTTGGTGGTATGCCTTTCGTTGATCTGGCTCATCTGGAGAAGTCAAATTTGAATCAGGGGCTCTTGAAGTATAACCGTATGAAAACCGGTACTCCCATGAGTGTGGAGATTATAGATTCTGCTTATGAGTTACTTTCTTTGCTTCGTAATAATCATAGTTCATCTTGTTCCGACCGTCCCGATTATCTTTTCCATATATTGAGTGGAGAGTATAAAAGGGGGGAAGAAGGTGCGTATCGCGAGTATCAGTCTGCATTACGGAAATTCAATAATCATCTGAAAAGTTTATCCCGTAAGCTGAGGTTGCATTCGTCTGTAACATCTTATACTTTACGGCATTCCTGGGCTACTACTGCTAAATATAGGGGTGTTCCTATTGAGATGATCAGTGAGTCACTAGGGCATAAATCAATTAAGACAACTCAGATTTATTTGAAAGGTTTCGAATTGGAAGAACGCACAAAAGTAAATAAACAAAATTATTATTACGTTAGAAGATTTAAAATAGCCTGAAGGAAAAGGTTTAAAATGCTAAGATTTAGGGGCTTAGTATTACTGTTACTTCTTAAGTAACGGAAATTTATTCGGTGCAAAGATAGGTAAAAATACTAATAGCATACAAGTAAAAACTTCTTTTTTTCCTTTTTCTCTTAAATACATAATAAAAAAGTATCTGAACATGAAGATTTTGCTTTCATGCTCTATGACCTTTTATTGCCTAATTTCGGAATACTTTCATATCGAATATTAGGTTTCCATATCGTCCCACCCTCATCGCGGTTCATTTTCCTTTTTTTGTTGTTAGCTGCTGTCTGCAAATGCATGATCCGTTACTTAAGAAGTAACAGATAAACATGGGGTAAAAAAATATGATTTTTCAAGAAAAGAAATCAGTAAATGCCGGGCCTAGTTGTGGGACAGGGGAAGGCGTAGCACACTCAAAACGTTGGTATGTCGCTCTCGTTCGTATGCATCACGAGAAGAAGGTATCCGAACGTTTATCCAAAATGGG
>ENA-UEQH01000241-UEQH01000241.1-human-gut-metagenome-genome-assembly--contig:-NODE-241-length-33307-cov-34.048360_pt1 | contig 33307 bp, 26 predicted proteins | sample MGYA00242945_ERZ507943 | MGnify/ENA primary metagenome ERZ507943 (study PRJEB26167, sample SAMN06115418) | human gut metagenome | host: Homo sapiens | place: China:Hubei | collected 2015-03-06... | reverse complement strand
TTATATAATTTTGAACCGGCTAACACCGATTCTATTGTTTAATTTTAATTTATCGGTAAAAATTTACCGAAGTATTGACTATATTTGTACTTTAAAAAATTGGTATTATGGCATTTGAAGCAACAAAAAGAGAATGGGGAGAAGTTTATGCGTTTTTCCGTCTGCTTGCAGATGGGTATGTGTATGCAGGTACTCCTGATGTGAAAAAGAATGATTCGTTATGCATCCCTGTAGCAATGATTCAGCGTGAAGAACACGATGGTACACGCCGTTATGTGGTAGAAGATGCTGATATTCATATTGTGGGTGAGAATATTGACAAGCGGATTCCCCGTGAGGATTTTGCTGTTGTAGCCGATTTGATTTTGAACGGAATACGGTCTTCAAAGACGGATGATGTGACTTCACCGGATGGGGTAGAAGAGTTTCTTGATGAAATAGCGTTATTTGACTTGGAGGCTAAAACTGATGACCGGACCGATTTCAGTGTTGCATTTTATCGGGAAGATGCTCCTCTTACAGGTTTTTGTGTACGTTCCCGCTTGGGTATGATGTTGCCTTTGCTGGATGGAGGCCGCTCGGCAAACTTGAAGTTTGAACAAACCGGTGTCAAGTTTGCATCGCCAACGGTAAATAAAATCAATGCTTTCGGCGAAGAAGATGATGTAGTAGGCAGAATGTTAATGATTGAGCGTTTGGGAGGAGTTTTGAAGTATAACGATGTGGCTGATAAAGTATTCAGAAGCAATCTGGGTATGATTGATTTGCACATGGCCCGTGTTCTGGCGGAGATGGTACGGCTGATGCATCTGGATGGTGTAACCAAAATTTCGGATTTGGTGGAGCTTATTAAACAAAGTAATCCGTTGAAAATTAAAGATGAATTGATTAATAAGCATGGCTTTTATGAATATAAAGTCAAAGAATTCCTGCTTGCTTTGGCAATGGGTATGCGTCCGGCTAAACTTTATAACGGAATCGAATCGGCTATATCCGGATTTTTATTTGTAACGGGAGATGGGGAAGTGCTGTGCTATCAGCGGGCTTTCCGTCAGGTATTTGCCGATTTCCTGTACCAGAATTCCCGATTGGAGAAGGGCTCAACTGAAAAAGATAAATATGGTTATCTGGAGCGTGAAAATAATGCTTATTATTTTAAGCTGAATTTGAAAATAGGTTTGCTGAAACGATAATTTTAGAACCCCTTGCTGTTTCGGACAGACAAGGGGTTTATAATTATATAGAAGTTGTTTTATTTTTTACGGCTTTCCAATACGTCCAGTGCTTTCTGATAACCTATCTGGAAAATATCTTCTGCTTTGTCCAGTTCATGATTGGCAAAATGTTCCAGTCCGTCTGGAGCTATAATGCTGTCTGCCTGTTCCAATTCATGCAGGGTATTGGCTTGGAACATATAATGATATGCTCGCAAGGCGATGTGTATCAGATTGTCATCGTATTCTTCATTCATCATCTTGTAGACATTCAGGGCGATAACTTCTTCGCATAAGTTGCGTATGGGACTCACAGGCATGTTCATGAATACGCCTCCGTCCACGTAATGTGTATTTCCGATTACGATGGGCTTGAATAACACAGGGATGCAGCAGGAAGCTGCTATGCGTTTGGTTATTTCTCCTTGGGTAAAGTGTATGCATTTTCCATGGTCGAAATCGGTGGCTGTGATGACTGTAGGGATTTTCAGATCTTCTATTTTTTGTGCATTCAGATGTGATTTCAGAAAATCAATGAATTTGTCCATTTTCATCAATCCTTCTTTTCCGGGACTGAATCTGGCCAAGTCGGTAAAAGACTGGTCTTCGAACAGTTCCATGATTTCAAAAGGTTCTTTGCCATCGGCTATAAAAGCACTTACGATAGCTCCGGCACTGGTCCCAGACAGAATATCCGGTCGGATATCATGTTCGAATAAAGCTTGGAGCATTCCTAAATGTGCAAGTCCGCGTATGAATCCACCGCTGAGTGCAATTCCTGTATGATACGTGTATTTTTTCTGCATGATTTAGAGGGTTAGAGCTGATATGTCTACAGCCATGTTATGTTTTTTTATTCATAGCATGGCTGTTGAGATGGGTTATAGTTTTATTTTCAGTATTTTACCGCCCCAGGCAGGAACTTCTACGGTAACCGGTTTGGTAGGAGAGAAATTTAATGTTTCGTTTTTACCTGTCAGTAATTCACGGGCACTGAATTCTCCTCTTTGAGGTATATTGAGATAATCGAATGCGTGTTCGGGAATATTTATTGATATTCTACTGGATATTTCGTCGAAGTTGCAGACAATAAACAACAGTTCTTTTTCATATTTTCTGAAAAAGGCATATTGCTTGTGTTCATTCATCTGCCAGCTTCCCTGATTTGCATACATCAAGTCGAAAAACTCTCCTTTAGCAATTGCTTTTTCACTGTTGCACAGATTCAGCAGTGAAACGTAGAACCGGCGGATGTTTTTTTCTTCTTCATTCAGTAAGCGGTTGTCAAATTTATTATTGTTTCTCCATCTTCTGATAGAGCTGATGCTCCAATAATCGAAAATAGTAGTGCGTCCGTCGCGTCCGCTGAAACCTTCTTCATCCATTCCGGGTTCACCCAGTTCCTGTCCGAAGTAAATCATCAAAGGATTGGTATTCATGCATGCACTTACAATCATGGCTGGGAAAGCTTTGCTGGCATTTCCGGCAAAAAAGTCGGATGCAATGCGCTGTTCGTCATGATTCTCCAGGAAGTTGAGCATGTGGCTCTGTATATCGTTCACTTCCTGCCATCTGTTGGTAATGGTAGTTGCAGATGCATATCCGCAGGTAACGGCACGTAATGTATCGTATAAGCCTACTTTGTCGTATAAATAGTCGAAGTGACCGTTGAACAAATAGTTTCTGTATTCGTTAGGATTGTAAACTTCTGCTATGAAAATAATATTGGGATAAACTTCTTTAATTTGAGGTATTACCCAGCCCCAGAATTCTACAGGAACCATTTCAGCCATGTCGCAGCGGAATCCGTCGACGTTTTTAGATGCCCAGAACAGTAGGATATCTTTCATTTTCATCCAAGTGTCGGGTACTGGATTGAAATGGCAGCCGGTATTGTTGATGTAGTCGACACCATAATTCAGCTTGACGGTTTCGTACCAGTCGTTTATGTTAGGATAGGCATCAAAACGGTTATTCCCGGTTGCCTTTGCAGGTTCTTCGATATAGGGTTCCTCTTGATTGGCATACAGGTCAATTTCTCCCTGAAGCTTTTGTCCTGGTATATAGTAAAAGTTATTGTTGGCATTGAAAGCCTGTGTCGGATCATCATCCTCCCCTAAATCTTTTATTCCTGCAGGTTTTACATCTGATACGTATTGTCTGGCTACGTGGTTAGGTACGAAGTCGATGATGGCTTGCAAGCCGGCATCGTGTGTACGCTTAATCAGGTGCTCAAATTCTTTCATTCTGTCCGGTATGCTGGTAGCCAAGTCAGGATCAATGTCATAATAATCTTTTATGGCATAAGGTGAACCTGCTTTTCCTTTTACAACGGCAGGATGATCCGGCTGAATGGAATATCGTGTATAGTTGGTTTGTGTGGCATGCTCTATGACACCGGTATACCAAATGTGTGTGGCTCCAAGCTTTTTAATTTCATTGAGCGCTTTTGGAGTAAAATCTGCTAATTTTCCACAGCCGTTTTCCTGCAATGAACCGCCACATTCGTTTCTGAAATTCGTATTTCCAAAAAGGCGGGTAAAAACCTGATAGATAATAATTTTTTCGTAGTTCTTCATATTCTGTGTGTCATCCTATAGTTATCAGAGAAAACTCTGATGGTATTAAACATCAAACAATAAAATTGTAAGTCACCGCAAACATAAGTTTTTTTTGTAAAAAAAACTATACTATATTTTGAAAAAAATAGGATATAGAAAAAAAGTACGGATTTACATGTGTTATTGTGCAAATCCGTACTTTGTCAATACTTTGTAGCGTTGTATTTAGGCAATGCCATGAGCATTGGCTGTTTTGTCTATTTTCTTGATGAGGCCTTGTAATACTGCACCTGGTCCGCATTCAATAAATTCGCTGGCACCGTCAGCAATCATGTTTTGGATGGTCTGTGTCCAGCGTACAGAAGCTGTCAGCTGTGCAATCAAATTTTGTTTGATTTCAGCAGGGTCTGTATGTGGTTTTGCATCTACGTTCTGATAAACAGGGCATTTAGGCGTATGGAACTCTGTAGCATTGATAGCTGCTTCCAATTCTACTTTAGCAGGTTCCATGAGTGGTGAATGGAAGGCACCACCTACTTTAAGAGGAAGTGCTCTTTTAGCTCCTGCTTCTTTCATTTTTTCGCATGCTTTTTCGATACCTGCCATTGAACCGGAAATAACGACCTGTCCTGGGCAGTTGTAGTTTGCTGCTACACAAACTTCTCCTTCTGCACTGATGTTTTTACAGATTTCTTCGATGGTTTCATCACTAAGAGCGATGATAGCCGCCATTGTTGAAGGATGTGCCTCACATGCTTTCTGCATAGCCATTGCACGGGCATATACCAGTTTAAGTCCATCTTCGAAAGTAAGAACACCTGCTGCAACCAAAGCTGACAATTCACCCAATGAATGACCGGCTGTCATTTCTGGTTTAAAGTCTTCGCCCATACACAGTGCTGAGATAACAGAATGCAGAAATACTGCGGGCTGTGTAACCTTAGTCTGCTTAAGCTCGTCGTCAGTTCCTTCGAACATAATATCTGTAATGCGATAACCCAAAATCTCGTTGGCTTTTTCGAATAATTCTTTAGCTAGTGGAGAGTTTTCGTAAAGGTCTTTACCCATTCCTACGAATTGTGCTCCTTGGCCTGGAAATACAAATGCTTTCATAATAAGTTATTTTGAATTTTTATTTCGCAAAGGTAATGATTCTTTTTATAAATTACTCATTTTTGGTGAAAATGTGCATGGGTTGAGGAGCAAAGAAATGGTTAAGAGGACCATGTCCATTCCCTATTTGTACATCTTTACCAGCCATAATACCTTGGTATACATATTCTTTAGCTTTCTCTACGGCTACGGGTAATGGAGTTTCTAGTGCCAGAAAAGTGGCAATTGCTGATGAAAGAGAACAGCCTGTTCCGTGGGTGTTTTTACTTTCTACTTTAGGAGCTTCGAATAAATATGGAGTTTCTGACTCTTGGGTGAGTAGTAAGTCACACATGCGGTTCCCTTCCAAATGACCACCTTTTATTAAAGCGGCTTTGCAGCCTTGGCTTAAAAGAATTTTGGCGGCCTGACACATTGTTTCCTGGTCGTGAGCATGTATACCTGTTAAGATTTCTGTCTCACTTAGGTTAGGGGTAATGATTTCTGTTATGGGTATAAGTTGCCGAGTTATAGCAGTAATAGCTTCATCCGAAATCAATTTGCATCCGCTGGTGGAAACCATAACGGGGTCGAGTACGACATGCTGGGGTTGGTAGTGGTTTATAGCCTGAGCTATGGACTTGACTATCTCTACATGATTGATCATGCCTATTTTCATGGAAGAGGGACAAATATCTTCCATTACCGCTTGAATTTGTTGGGTTACAAAAGCTGAAGGCACAGGATATATACCTGATACTCCCATTGTATTTTGAGCTGTTAATGCGGTTATTACAGTAGCAGCATATCCTCCTAAGGCAGAAATGGTTTTGATGTCAGCTTGTATACCGGCACCTCCACTACAGTCGGATCCGGCTATGCTAACTATGCAAGGGTATTTTTTTTTCATGATTCTTTGATTTGTATTCAGTGTATTATAAATACAAATTTAGTAATAATCTTATTTACTCTGAAAAAAATATTATATTTGCGAAATAACATAATAATCTGTGGGAAACATTATGGTTCAGAATAATAAGAATAATCATGTTGTTATAATGGCTGGTGGCGTTGGAAGCCGCTTTTGGCCTATGAGTACACCGGAATGTCCGAAGCAATTTATTGATGTATTAGGGTGTGGACGCACGTTGTTGCAGTTGACTGCTGATCGTTTTAAGGAAATTTGTCCTCCGGAAAATATATGGGTTGCGACTGGAGATATTTATGCTGACTTGGTAAGACAGCAATTGCCGGATATAGCAGAAGACCATATATTAAAGGAGCCTTGTCGTAAAAGTACTGCTCCATGTCTGGCTTATGCCAGTTGGAAAATAAAGGCCCGTAATCCAAAAGCTACGATTATTGCAACTCCATGTGATCATGTTATTTTAAATGAAACAGAGTTTGTTCGAGTAATTCGTTCTGCTATTTCGTTTACAGCAGATTCGGATGCTGTGGTGACATTAGGTATGAAGCCAACCCGCCCTGATACAGGATATGGGTATATAGAAGCAGATATGAGTATGGCTTCACCTCGTAATAAGGAAATGTTTAGGGTAGATGGTTTTCGTGAAAAGCCAGATAGAGAAACTGCTGAAAGGTATTTACGCAGAAATAATTATTTCTGGAATTCGGGAATCTTTATATGGAATGTGAGTACGGTAGTAGCTGCTTTGCGCGTTTATCAGCCGGCTTTGTCGAAGATATTCGAACGCATTTTGCCATATTATTATACGGATAAAGAGCAAGAGATGGTAAATGAAGGGTTTAAAATGTGTGAGAATATATCTATAGATTATGCGATTATGGAAAAAGCAGACGAGATGTTTGTTTTTCCGGCCAATTTTGGTTGGGGGGATTTAGGAACATGGGGGTCGCTGTATGAGCGTTTTGCTAAAGACTCTCAGGGTAATGCTATTGTTGGGCATGGAGTTAAACTTTATGAAACACGTAATTGCGTGATTCATGCCGCAAAAGAAAAGAACGTAATAGTACAGGGCTTGGATGGATACGTAGTAGCCGAAAATAATGATAATTTGCTGGTGTGCAGATTAAGCGAAGAACAGAGACTTAAAACCTTTTTGACTGAGGAAGAATAAAATTGGTGTTTTAGAAGTAAAAAAGGCATGTGAAATGAATATTATAAATCATTACACATGCCTTTTTTGTTGGAGCCGAAACCGGGACTCGAACCCGGGACCTACTCATTACGAATGAGTTGCTCTACCAGCTGAGCTATTTCGGCTTGTTTTCTGAAAGCGGTACAAAGGTAATTATTTTTTTGAATATAGGAACACTTTTACTTTCTTTTTTATAGGAAAATCATTCGGAAGCCATAAAAGTGTTCCTTGGGGTGTTTTATCAGAATTCGAATTTTTCCAATTTCATGCTGGCCAGTGACTGTATTTTAGGAACTAGTGTTGTAAAGTGAGAAGCCTGTTCGTGTGCTGACAGTGAAGCTTCATCTTTCCAAGTTTCACAGATTAAAAGTACATCTTTTCTTGTAGAGCTTTCGAATACATCATAAGCAATGCATCCATTATCTTTTAGAGAAGCTGCTACCAGTTCTTTTGCTGCGTTTAAAACTTCATTTTTCTTGTCTTCAGATACCTGAATAAATACATTTAATCTAATCATATGTTTTTAGTTTTAAAGTGTTGATGAAAAAAATCGCCGTTACCTTCCTTTAAGGCTGTAACGACGATTCTTTATATTTACCATTCTACAAATTTTCCTTTAGCTTTGCGTTCTTCCAATAACTGTTTTAAGCGTTTGTTTTTAGAAGTCGCAATGTATTTTCGTCCGAAGATATTCGGAATCGCAACTCCGATGGCAATACACATGATAACCAGTCCTGATACGATGCCGCTTTCCAAAGCTTTCATCAGTGGGGTTACTTGTGTCTGTACATTTACATTGATAAGACCGAACAACATGCGGTACATCAATACTCCGGGAATCATCGGAATAACCGAAGGAATAGTCAGCACGTGGTTAGGAACGTGGAACCAGTGAACTGCCTTGATGGCTATCAAACTGACTACTACAGCACCCGAGAATGAGCCGATTACAAGTCCCATATCTAAACCGATATTGTTGGTGCTTGGACCTAAATTTACAAAGTTACGTGTACATACGGCTATGATACCACCGATGGCTACTACCCATAAGAGACGGCGTGGGATATTGAAAATCATGGAGAAACCCATTGCTGATATGGCAGCGGCAATCGCATATTCCCAGTAACTGTGGTGAGGTACCATGCTGATGGTTGGGAAAAAGTCATCAATTGAACAGATTTTTACAGCGAAGGCTATACCAAATGCCATGGCCGACACCATGAGTAGTGTATTTACAGCTCGGACAATACCCACTTGGATATAATTGTCCATCATATCGTCTACAAAGTTGATAAGAGGTACTCCCGGGACAATAAACAGGGCACATGCCAATAAAGGATGCCACGGGGTGCTGGTCCACTCGGCTGGGAGGAAGGTGCTGGCCCAAGCAATCATAGTAGCCACAAAAGCTGCTATTGCTATACCCATATAGTGATTTAAGCCAGATTCGTTGCAGTGTGCACGTACACGCATACCGATGATAGCAGCAATAGATGCATAGAGGAATGCCATCCAGTCGCAACCGAACTGAATACAGAATCCACCACAGGCAAATCCTGCACCGATGGCTACCTGCCAGGGGGTGTAATTTCTTTTTCTGGTGCGGATTTCCTCCAGTTCCTGTTCATACTGGTCTAACGTGTAGTCGTTTTCGAGCGCTTTCCAGGAAAGTTTACTTACAGCAGAAATTGCTGTCATGTTCACTCCGTGACTTTCAATGCGCTGGAATTTCGTAAAAGAGTAATCACCGTCACTGACGTTTACCATCAGCATGGTAAAGCTTACATTGATGTGTAATTTGTCTTCTGCAATACCCAGAAAGGCGGCTGTGCGCTTCATGTTTCTTACCACTCTATTGGTATCTGCCAAACTTTCCACTAAAAGTTTTCCTGTACGAAGCAACAAGTCCACCCGGCGGTGTAATTGCTGATTGTCTGCTTTTGCTCTTGCTTCCGAATGTTTCTCCATTTTATAAAACGTATAAATTCATCTTAAAAAAACCGGTTGCAAAATTACGAAAAAAATATATACCAGCAGTGAATTAAATAAATATTAATAATTGTTATTGTTTTCTCCAAAAGTCAGGGAAGCACATCAATAATACGGCGTAGATTTCCAAACGTCCTATGAGCATCAGGAAAGATGCAATCCATTTGGCTACATCAGGCAGTGCATTCCATGAATAGGCAGGGCCGTAAATACCTAATGCAGGTCCTACGTTACCTAAGCTGGAAATTACAACACTAATAGCTTCCATGAAATCAACTCCTACTGTCATGAGCAATACCCAACCAACCAGCACAATGGCGATGTATACAGCAAAAAAGGTGGTAACTCCGCTTACCAGAGAAGAAGAAATAACTTGTCCGTTTACACGTACCGGGATAACGGCATTGGGGTGGAGCAGGCGTTTCATGCTGTTTTGGATGTTACGAGCCATAATCATAACACGCATGCTTTTTACACCTCCGCATGTCGAACCTGTACAACCTCCGGCTGTCATGACGAATAACAGAAGTGTCCATGTAAATGGAGGCCAAAGCATGTAGTCGGCTGTGGCAAATCCACAAGACGTTTGGCAAGTAACTACCTGAAAGAACGCCAGACGGAATGCTTTCTCCAGATTCATTTGGTCGGTGACCATCAAAGATGCTGTAATGATTATCGTAACAGCGAAAACCACAGAAAGGAACCATTTAACTTCATCGTCTTTTAATATACGAAGGCTACGCTTCTTTACACACATGAAATAGAGGGAGAAGTTTATACTTGACAGTAACATGAAGATAGCGACCACATATTCTATATAAGGGGAATTCCAGTGTGCGATACTATCTTGTTTGGTAGAATATCCGCCTGTAGCCGTTGTTGTGAAAGAATGGCATATCGCATCGAACATAGACATACCTCCACAATACAGCAGGATAACTTCGGTGATGGTCAGTACCAGATAAACGCCCCACAATACTTTTGCCATCATTCCGATTTTAGGGTGAATCTTATCATGTTTTACCCCTGTCGATTCAGCAGATACCAGCTGCATGTTGCCTACACCAAATATCGGTAGAATAGCTATGGTGAACAGTACAATTCCCAATCCGCCAATCCATTGTGTAAGACTGCGCCAGAAAAGCATACCGTGCGAAAGCGATTCTATGTCATCCAGAATCGTAGCACCGGTCGTGGTAAATCCTGACATGGTTTCGAAAAAAGCATTGGTTACCCCATCGATGGATTTGCTGAAGAGAAAGGGCAGCATGCCAAATACAGAAAATAGCAACCATGAAGCACTGACGATTATGTAACCGTCGCGCCGGCCTAATTGTCGGTTGGCTCCTCTTCCAAATAATAAAAATAAAGATGCTGCTCCTGCATTAATAAGGATACTGTACAAAAAGAAGATAGCATCTTGTTCGTTATGGTAAAGTGATACTCCTGCGCAAATCAGGAACATGCCGGCTTCGATACAAAGCAGTAGTCCCAGCACATTAAATATCATTTTGCGGTTTATAAAGTTGTTACGCCTATTTTCAATGGTTAGATTACTAGCTATTTGCTCCATTATTCTAAAAATTTTTCCGTGCAAAGATATTCTTTATTTCTTGTTGTACAAAAGATAATGTATAGTTATGTGTGTTTTATTACCTCAAAGTATGAATTGTAAAAATGAATTCGGGGGCTTTCTATACTTTTTTTTAACGAATACTGTTCCTGGTATTTTCTTGATTCTTACTATCTTTGCATTAGTTTTTAAAGAAACGTCGGTTTGTTATGGTGTATTGTGAAATAATTTATGAGGTTTTGTAGAAAAATTCTACAGTTTGTGTTGAGCTCTTTCCACATTCTCTACATGCTTTTGTGGTGTCTTTATTCTTTATTGTTTTGATTTTCAGTGCTATTGCTCTTTTTGTAAAACTTGGCACGCTATTTGGATGTCTTTTATCGGCATCTAATATTTCTAACTTTTATTTTTATGAAGAAACGATTCCTTACTCCGAAAGAATTCAAGTTTAAAAGAAAACAGTTCATTTCTGCTTTAGTCCTGGTGGCTTTAGTCGTTGTAGTTTATTTTGTAGTATCCAACCGTCCTGCTCCAGCGCCTGAGGCTCCTATCGTATCGGCAGAGCCCGTTCAGCAGAAAGATGTTGAAATATATGGCGATTATGTGGGGCGCATCGGAGCACAGCAATTTGTGGAAGTACGTGCTCGTGTGGAAGGCTTCCTGGAACAAATGTTATTCGAAGAAGGTACGTATGTACAGCGTAATCAGGTTTTGTTTGTGATAAATCAGGATCAGTATCGTGCCAAGGCTGACAAAGTGCGTGCCCAACTTAAAAAGGATGAGGCGCAGGCTAGAAAGGCCGAACGTGACTTAGCACGTATCCGCCCTTTGTATGAACAGAATGCTGCCAGCCAGCTTGACCTGGATAATGCGGTTGCAGCATACGAAACTGCCGTAGCAAGTGTAGGCATGAGTCAGGCCGACCTTGAGCAGGCTGAACAGGAATTGGGATATACCATTGTCCGTTCTCCGATTTCCGGACATATCAGTGAACGTCTGGTTGACTTGGGTACGCTGGTTGGTAGCAGTGGAAAGTCTTTGCTGGCTACTATCGTAAAGAGTGATACCGTTCAGGTCGATTTCAGTATGACAGCGCTGGACTATTTGAAGAGTAAAGAACGTAACGTTACTTTCGGTCAGAAAGATTCTACGCGCTCTTGGCAGCCTACTGTTACTGTGACTTTGCCGGATAATAGTATATATAAGTATAAGGGGCTTGTTGATTTTGCATCTCCCCAGGTAAATCCTAAAACAGGTACATTCCAGGTGCGTGCAGAACTTCCTAATCCAGAGCATGTGTTGCTGCCGGGACAGTTTACTAAAGTAAAAGTCTTGTTGGATGTGCGCGAACAGGCTACTGTCGTACCTCAGAAAGCACTGATTATTGAAAAGGGTGGAGCTTATATTTTTGTAGTCCGCCGAGACTCAGTTGCCGAAAAACGTTTCATCGAACTTGGACCTGAGTTCCAGAATGATGTAGTCGTAGAACGTGGTTTGGCTCCCGGAGAGATGATTGTATCAGAAGGTTACCACAAACTGACACCGGGTATCAAGGTGCGCCTGTCTGCTACAAAGAGTGAAGAGAAAAAGGATTAACATAACCCTAAAACCTTGTGACGCATGAAAGTGAGTTTTTTTATTGACAGGCCCGTCTTTTCGGCTGTCATCTCCATACTTATTGTCATAGTTGGTTTCATCGGTCTGATGATGCTTCCTATTGACCAATATCCGCAAATCACACCGCCGGTGGTGAAAATCAGCGCTTCTTATCCGGGAGCAAGTGCCGTAACGGTATCTCAGGCTGTAGCTACGCCTATCGAGCAGGAGTTGAACGGTACACCGGGAATGATCTACATGGAGTCTAACAGCTCCAACTCGGGTGGCTTCTCAGCAACTGTTACTTTTGATATTTCTGCCGACCCGGACTTGGCTGCTGTAGAAATTCAGAACCGTATCAAGCTGGCCGAATCACGTTTGCCGGCCGAAGTAATCCAGAACGGTATTTCTGTAGAAAAGCAGGCACCCAGCCAGCTGATGACAATCTGCCTTACCTCGGATGACCCGAAGTTTGATGAAATCTATCTGAGTAACTTTGCTACCTTGAATGTGATAGACTTGCTGCGCCGTATTCCGGGAGTAGGCCGTATCTCCAATGTGGGTGGCCGTTATTATGCAATGCAAATCTGGGTGGACCCGGCTAAGCTGGCAAACTTCGGATTGACAATCCAGGATTTACAGTCGGCTTTGAAAGACCAGAACCGTGAGTCTGCAGCCGGTGTTTTGGGACAGCAACCTGTTACCGGACTTGATATCACTATTCCTATTACGGCACAGGGACGTCTTTCTACTGCTGCTCAGTTTGAAGAAATCGTACTTCGTGCTAATCCTGACGGTTCTATTATCCGTTTGCGCGATGTAGCTCGGGTATCGCTTGAGGCATCATCCTATACGACTGAAAGTGGTATCAATGGAGGTAATGCTGCCGTATTGGGTATCTACATGCTTCCGGGTGCCAATGCTATGGAAGTAGCCGATAACGTGAAAAAGGCGATGGAGGAAATTAGCCGGAACTTCCCGGAAGGTTTGGAATACAACATTCCTTTCGATATGACGACTTATATTTCCGAGTCTATTCACGAAGTATATAAGACATTGTTCGAAGCACTTGTACTGGTTATCATTGTGGTGTTCCTTTCTTTGCAGAACTGGCGTGCTACACTGATTCCGGTTGTGGCAGTACCTATTTCGTTGATTGGTACATTCGGTTTCATGCTGATATTCGGTTTCTCACTGAATATGCTGACGCTTTTGGGACTTGTACTGGCCATCGGTATTGTTGTGGACGATGCCATTGTGGTGGTCGAGAATGTGGAGCGTATCATGGAAGAAGAAAAACTCAGTCCGTACGAGGCGACCAAGAAAGCGATGGAAGGACTGGTTGGAGCCATCATTGCGACATCTTTGGTATTGGCAGCCGTGTTCGTACCTGTAAGCTTCCTGGCCGGTATCACCGGACAGTTGTATCGTCAGTTTACGGTGACTATCGTTGTATCCGTATTGCTTTCAACAGTTGTAGCGCTTACGTTGAGTCCGGTAATGTGTTCACTCATATTGAAACCCGAAGACCCCAATAAACCTAAGAACAGAGTCTTTACGCGCATCAATCATTGGTTGAATGTAGGAAACGGCAAATATGTGCAGTCTATTCGTCGAGTTGTGAAAAACCCAAAACGCGTTATTGCCGGTTTTGGCATGGTGGTAGTATTTATCTTTATATTCCACCGTGTGGTTCCTACCAGCTTCCTTCCTATTGAAGATCAGGGATACTTTACCGTGGAATTGGAATTGCCCGAAAGTGCTACATTGGAGCGTACACGTGTTGTAACCGACCGTGCCGTAGATTTTCTGGTAAAACATCCTGCTGTAGCTTATGTACAGAATGTGACGGGTAGTAGTCCGCGTGTAGGAAACAGTCAGGCACGAAGCCAGCTCACCGTAATTCTTAAGGAATGGACGGAACGTGATGATACGACTATTGACCGCATTATGGAAGAAGTACAGAATGAGATGAAAGAATATCCCGAATGTAAAGTCTTCCTGTCTACACCACCGGTGATTCCGGGATTGGGTACCGCCGGAGGTTTCGAAATGCAGCTAGAGGCCCGTGGTGAAGCCACATTCGACGATCTGGTACGTGCTACCGATACGTTGATGTACTATGCTTCCCAGCGTAAGGAGATGGCCGGATTGTCTTCTTCTTTGCAGGCCGAAATTCCGCAGCTCTATTTCGATGTAGACCGTGATAAGGTAAAACTGGCAGGTGTTCCGATGGCCGATGTCTTCTCAACCATGAAAGCTTATACCGGATCTGTTTATGTGAACGACTTCAACATGTTCAACCGTATTTACCGTGTATACATTCAGGCAGAAGCACCTTATCGTGAGCATCGTGACAATATCGGACTGTACTTTGTAAAAGGAAGTGATGGCGATATGATGCCGCTTACCGCACTGGGTACTACCGATTATACCACTGGTCCGGGTAGTATTAAACGCTTCAATATGTTTAACTCAGCGGTTATCCGTGGTACTGCAGCCAACGGTGCCAGCTCCGGTCAGGTAATGGAGATACTGGAACAGATTGCCCGCGAGAAACTGCCCGATAATATCGGTGTAGAATGGAGTGGTCTTTCTTATCAGGAGAAAAAGGCAGGAGGACAGACAGGTATTATTCTCTCGCTGGTATTCCTCTTTGTATTCCTCTTCCTTGCCGCTTTGTACGAAAGCTGGAGTATTCCTATTGCCGTATTGATTTCATTGCCGGTTGCCGTATTGGGCGCGTATGCCGGTGTTGCCATCTGCGGATTGGAGAACGATACTTATTTCCAGATTGGTCTGGTAATGTTGATTGGTCTGGCTGCCAAGAATGCCATCCTTATTGTTGAGTTTGCCAAGGAAGAAGTCGATAAGGGGCGCGACATCGTTGAGGCTGCTATCCATGCTTCCCAATTACGTTTCCGTCCTATCCTGATGACCTCATTGGCCTTCATCCTGGGTATGCTTCCTATGGTGATTGCTACCGGTCCGGGTTCAGCCAGCCGTCAGGCTATTGGTACAGGTGTCTTCTTCGGAATGCTGGTAGCTGTGACAATCGGTATTGTTTTGGTACCTTTCTTCTTTGTGTTGATTTACAAGGCTAAAAATAAGTTGAATACTAAACGTGCATAACATTTTATATTATGAAGAAACGTAGCTTCGTATATATCTATTATATACTCACCCTTGTAGGCACTGCCACATTGCTGGGCAGTTGCCAGTTGGGTAAACATTACACACGTCCCGAATTGCCGCTGCCTGCCCGGCTGGACACGATGGGTACGGATAGTACTTCGTTGGCCGACTACTCCTGGGAGCAGCTCTATACCGACACCACGTTGCAGAGCCTTATCCGCAAAACGTTGAACTATAATAAGGATATGCTCATCGCTGCAGCCCGTGTAAAAGAGCTGGCAGCCATGAAGCGTATTGATTACGCCAACATGTTTCCGGCACTGGGCCTGAAAGTATATGGTGAAAAAGAAGGAACCGATGAAAACGGTACGCACTATAAACCCAGTGATGATTTTTATTTGAAACTCGGAATTACCTGGGAGCTCGACCTTTGGGGAAACCTGCGTTGGGCACGCGATAAGAGTCTGGCCGAGTTTATGGGCTCTATCGAAAACCAGCGGGCTCTGAAGATGAGTATGATTGCGCAGGTGGCGCAGTCGTATTTCGAGCTGGTAGCATTGGATAACGAGCTTTCTATCGTACGCCAGACCGTGAATGCACGTCGGGAAAGCTTGCACTTGGCACGCATCCGTTTCGAAGGTGGTCTGACCAATGAAACTGCTTTCCGTCAGGCGCAAGTGGAGTTGGCACGTACGGTGACGCTGGTTCCGGATTTGGAGAAGAAAATAGCAGTGAAGGAAAACGAGATAGCCTTTATGACAGGTGAGTTTTCTTATCACGTGTCACGTTCCAAATTGCCTGAAGATGTAGTTTTGCCGGATACGTTGCCGGTGGGACTTCCTTCTACTTTGCTTGAGCGCCGTCCTGATGTCCGTCAGGCAGAGCAGAGCCTGATTGCAGCTAATGCGGCTGTGGGAATAGCTTATACCAATATGTTCCCTCGTCTGACACTTACAGCCAACTACGGTCGTGAAAGTACCGATCTTTCCAACATGTTGCAGTCGCCCTATCATTTCTTGAGCGGAACACTGTTGACACCGATATTTGCCATGGGTAAGAACCGTGCTATGCTGAAAGCGAAGAAAGCAGCCTACGAACAAGCCGTGTATTCTTACGAAAAAGTGGTGCTGAATGCCTTCAAGGAAGCCCGTAACGCCATTGTGGAATTCAATAAAACCAAAGAAATCTACAACAGCCGCAAGCTTCTGGAGAAATCTTCAAAGAGTGCCTTGGATTTGGCCGAATTGCAGTATATCAACGGTGTAATCGGTTATATGGACTTGCTCGATGCCCAGCGTAGTTATCTGGATGCCCAGATTGGTCTGAGTAATGCTGTCCGCGACAAGCAGCTCACTATGATAAACCTTTATAAGGCTCTTGGCGGAGGCTGGCAGGAATAATTTTAATTAGAAAAATAAGTCATAAAAAACGCTTCAGCGGAGAAGTCTCCAGCTGAAGCGTTTTTTTATATGGTTTCTGTTTACGAGTGTTTTTGCAAGTTCCGAAGAAAAATATCAGCCTGTTGCAATGTTTCCGGTTTGCCGATATCAATCAGCTGAATATTTTCGCACAGATACCCTCCAAGCAAAAGTTTGTCGCAGTGTTGCAGATAGAAATCCATGATAGGAAACTTACCATCCCACGGTCCGGTCATTTCCCTGAAAATATCCGGTGAAATGACGTGAATGCCACTGAAAGCATACTTGCGGTGAATAGCTTCGTCGACTGTAAATCCGGAAGGCTTGGTCTCACCGGTACTTTCGTTCACCCATCCACACAGTCTGTCCGTATTGTCGAACAGTAAATAGCGCGATGTCTTACGCTTGCTTGCTACCAGTGTTGCCGTATGGTTACTGTGGCAGTGATATTCATATACTTTCCGCAAATCCGTGTCCGAGAGAATATCTACATTGTGTACCAGAAAAGGTTCGTTTCCTTCCAGCAAAGCCCTGGCATGCTTGATTCCTCCTCCCGTATCCAGCAACTCCTTCCGTTCGTCACTTATCTGAATGCGAATACCGAAATTCTGTCTGGCCTTTAAAAAATCAATAATCTGTTCGCCGAAGTGGTGGATATTCACCACGATATCCGTAAATCCTGCATCCTTCAGCTTCAGGATAACATGCTCCAGCATGGGCGTGCCATTCACCGGTACAAGCGCTTTAGGCATACTGTCGGTAAGTGGTTTCAGCCGTGTTCCCAGTCCGGCTGCAAATAACATTGCTTTCATACGTCTTTAGGATTATAGTGCATTAAAAACTTCGCTGATATGCTGTTCCCGGTGTTCCAGTTCTACCCGGATACCGTATTTCTTATGCAGATGTTCGGCTACATGCTGTGCCGAATAGACAGAACGGTGCTGTCCGCCTGTGCATCCGAAGCAGACCATCAGATGTGTAAAACCATGTTTCAGATAACGTTCTACCGAAGCATCCACCAGTGCATCCACATGTTGCAGAAAAGTCGTAATTTCACCGTCCTCTTCCAGAAAACGGATAACCGCTTCATCCCGTCCCGTCAGTGCCTTGTATGCATCATAGCGACCGGGATTATGGACAGCCCGACAATCGAATACAAAACCGCCGCCGTTATCCGTCTTGTCTTGCGGAATTCCTTTGCGATACGAGAAACTCATCACCGTAACCGTCAGCTTTTTCCGGTTCAAGGCGGCAGCAAACTGCGGCAGTCGGCACAAATCCAGCAGAAGCTTGTTCAAATAGGGATATTCCTCGAACGGCTGCTCCAGTAAAGCCGCCAGATTAGCAATGGCAAAAGGCACACTTTCTATGAAATGCAGCTTCCGTTCGAAATAGCCCCTGAAACCATAAGCTCCCAACACTTGCAACGTGCGGAACAATACAAAGTGGCGCAAAGTCTGACGGAACTCCTCGCTGCCAATCGCCTGATAAGGCTGTAAGGCATTCAGATATACATCAATCAGCCTTTCGCGTAAATCCTGAGGCAGGTTTGCCTTGGCTTGCCACAAAAACGAAGCTACATCGTAGTAGAACGGACCTTTTCTTCCTCCCTGGAAGTCAATGAAAAAAGGTTTTCCGTCACTGAGCATCACGTTCCGGCTCTGGAAATCGCGATACATAAAACAGTCTGACGGAACCTGCAGCAATTTGTCGGCCATCCGTTCAAAATCATCTTCCAGCTGCTCTTCCTGAAATTCAAGTCCGGTTGCTTTCAGAAAACAATACTTAAAATAGTTCAGGTCCCAGAGCACAGAACGGCGGTTGAAACAACACGTCGGGTAGCATACCCCGTAATCCATTCCGTCATTTCCCTTAAACTGAAAATCCGGCAATAAGGCTATAGTCTGTTCCAGCAGATTGATTTCTTCGTTGCTGAAGTTTCCGCTGGTACGTCCCTGCTCGATAGCCTGAAACAGCGATACATCCCCCAAGTCCTCCTGCAAATAACACATCCGGTCGTCCGATACCGCAAAAATTTCCGGAACATTCAGCCCCTGACTGCGGAAATGTCCGGCCATGTATAGAAAAGCCTTGTTTTCGGCCTTCGAAGTTCCGGCAACCCCTATCAGCGATTGCTTTCCCGTAAGCCGGAAATACCGGCGGTTAGACCCGGCCTGCGATAGCTGGGTAATTTGTGCAGGCGCTTCGCCCACATAAGTCGTATAGAGTTCTTTCAGTTTTTCTTCCATATCTATTAAAGCTAAATGATTAATACATTAGGTAGCGGGCCCGCCGTTTCAGATAATTGTCCAGTTCGGCTTTCCAAGTCGCGCGTATCTGTGTCTCTGTTTTCCCTGCCAGTATAGCCTTCCGGATCTGGTCGGTACCCATGAGCAAGTCGAACCACTGCGGACGACTGAAAAAAGCCTTTTCCGGCATTTCCTTTTTCATCAGTTCGTAGAACATGTAGACATAATGTAAGGAGAAACCTTTGGGTGCCTCTACCTTTCTTAAGTCCAGACCGCAGCACTTCTGATTCTGGTGCAACGGATGCTTGTCGAATCCGGGCAGTGAAACCGGCGTAAAGCAATACGGCTGACCCTTCAGTCCCGGAAGTCCTAGAACCTGAAAAGGCATACGGGTACCCCGTCCCACACTTACCGGAGTAGCCTCGAAAGCACACAGCGAAGGGTAGAGCGCGATACTCTGGTCGTTAGGCAGGTTGGGAGAGGGCTTGACCGGAAGCGAGTAGGGCTGTCCATGCTTCCATCCCTCCACCTTAATAACCGTAAGTTTGCACTGCTTTTTCCCTTTGAGCCATCCCTCGCCATTAATCATGGCAGCCAGTTCTCCCACCGTACAGCCATGCAGTAAAGGAATAGGCAGCATTCCCACGAAACTTTTAAACTTCGGCTGCAGCACCGGTCCGTCCACATAGTCACAAGGATTGGGGCGGTCCAGTACCAGCAGCTCCTTATTATTTTCGGCACAAGCCTCCATTACGTAAAACATCGTACTGATATACGTATAAAACCGCGCCCCCACATCCTGAATGTCGAAAACTACCACATCCGTCTGCTGCAACTGCGCAGGAGTCGGCTTTTTGTTCTTTCCATACAGCGAAGTTACCGGTACACCTGTACGTACATCCCTGTGATTCTTCACCGTCTCACCCGCATCGGCATTGCCCCTGAATCCATGTTCGGGAGCAAAAATCTGTGAGATACGGATTCCGCTTTGGTACAATGTATCAAACAAGTGTGTCTGTCCCACGGTAGAAGTCTGGTTCACCACCAGCGCCACATTTTTTCCTTTCAGGATAGGTAGCCATTTCTCCATCTGTTCAGCACCCGTACGTATCCGGTCGTCACCGTTACCTGCTCCGGCTGTAAATACCGTGATACTCCATAACACTATCCATAATAAGTTTCTGCATTTCATGTCTGTATAGAGTTTTTTTAGTAAATTCGCACAAAAATAAGAAGAATACCTCTTTTAAACCAATTATCTGATGAAAATGAATATACAGGCTGTAATCGATAAGTTCTATCCCGAGGAAAACGAACTGAAACATATCTTTATGGTGCATAGCCGTAATGTGGCCGATAAAGCATTGGCCTTGGCACACAAGCACCCCGAACTGAAGCTGGACCTTGATTTTGTAGAAGAAGCTGCCATGTTGCACGATATCGGTATCTTTCTGACCGATGCCCCCGATATTCACTGTCACGGTCCGCATCCCTACATCTGCCACGGTTATCTGGGAGCCGACCTGATGCGTGCCGAGGGGTTGCCGCGTCATGCTCTGGTATGCGAACGGCACACAGGCGCCGGCTTGTCCCTGCAGTCCATCATCGAGCGCGATTTGCCCATTCCACACCGCGACATGCTTCCGGTATCTATGGAAGAACAGCTGATATGTTTTGCCGACAAGTTTTTCTCGAAGACCAAGCTCAATCAGGAAAAGTCCATCGAGAAAGCCCTGAAAAGCATTTCCCGCCATGGTACAGAAGGCGTAGAGCGCTTTAACAATTGGTGCCGAATCTTCCTTTAATGCTAAAAATGAATTAATTTACGGAAGCACATCTTTTTTATTGGTGGATAATGTTTACCTTTGTGCACCAGTTATGTACATATATTTAAAATATTGATGACGTCATTAAGAAAATCTACATATCTCTTTTTTCTGCTGATTGTGATAACGTTAGGCTTTTCCGTCTATGCGGAAGCCCAGCGCCCCAGACGTCCGGTATCCGGACGCACAAAGGCAGGGGTTGCCGATACTTTACAGAAAGATTCCGTGCCGGCAGATTCTGTGGCAACCGATTCGGTAGCTGTGAAGAAGCAGGCCATTGATGCCCCTATTCAGTACGAGGCCAACGATTCTATCGTCTTTACGCAGGGGGGATATGCACACTTGTTTGGTCAGGGAAAGGTTAACTATCAGCGAATAGAGTTACAGGCTGATGCCATCACCATGAATATGGACAGCAGCACTGTTTATGCCCGAGGAGTAGCCGATACAGCAGGGGTTGTATCCGGAACTCCGATATTCAAGGATGGAGATACCCCTTATGAGTCGCAGATTATGCGCTACAACTTCAAGACCAAAAAAGGTTTTATCAACGATATCGTTACCCAGCAAGGAGAAGGATACGTGGTAAGTAAGGAATCAAAGAAAGGAGCCAATGACGAGCTCTATCTTCGTCACGGTCAATACACCACTTGCGATAACCACGACCACCCTCACTTCTACCTGAAACTGTCGATGGCTAAAGTCCGTCCCAAAAAGAACGTAGTGTTCGGTCCGGCGCAGCTGGTAGTCGAAGACGTGCCATTGCCCATTGCCGTGCCTTTCGGTTTCTTTCCTTTCAGCAGCAGCTATTCATCCGGTTTCATCATGCCTACCTACGGTGACGAGCTGAATCGTGGTTTCTATTTGCGCGATGGAGGATATTACTTTGCCATCAGTGACAAGATGGACCTTAAAGTACTGGGCGAAATCTTTACCAAAGGTTCGTGGGGACTCTCTGCACAGTCCAATTACAATAAGCGTTATAAGTTTGGCGGTTCGTTCAATCTGAGTTATCTGGTAACTAAAACAGGTGAAAAGAACATGCCGGATTATTCCGTGTCAAAAGACTTCAAGATAAGCTGGAGTCACCGTCAGGATGCAAAAGCTAACCCTAACAGTACATTCTCGGCCAACGTAAACTTTGCAACCAGCAGTTACGACCGTTCCAGCCTGAGCAGTTTGTACGACCCCAGCCAGTATGCCAATAATACCAAGGCTTCCAGTGTGAGCTATTCGCGTACATTCCCGTCTATTGGACTGAACCTGTCGAGTACTTTCAATATCACGCAGAACACACGCGACTCTTCGTTGAGCATGACATTGCCGGACCTGAACATTACGCTGAACCGTATCTATCCATTCAAACGTAAAAACGCGGCAGGCGATCAGCGCTGGTACGAAAAAATATCGTTCCAATATACCGGCCATCTCACAAACAGCATCAACACCAAGGACAATTTGCTGTTCAAGACTCCGCTTAGCCAGTGGAAAAACGGTATGCAGCACAATATTCCTGTAAGTGCCACCTTTACATTGTTTAAATTCATCAATGTAGTGCCCAGTTTCAACTATACCGAACGTTGGTACACCCGCAAGGTGATGCAAAGCTATGACCCCACGCTGAATACTACCGACCATATACGTCGTGATACCATCAACGGTTTCAACCGCGTGTTCAACTACAATATGTCCTTGCAGATGAATACCAAGCTCTATGGTATGTACAAGCCACTCTTTATGAAGAGCAAGGAGATACAGATACGCCACGTAGCCACTCCGTCGGTAAGCTTTACTTATGCGCCCGACTTTGGAGCAGCCCGTTACGGTTATTACGATACCTATACCTATACCGACGAATATGGCGAAGTGCGTATGAAGGAATATTCACCTTACGAAGGAGCTACTTTCAGTGTGCCGGGTAAAGGTAAATCAGAGAGCATCAGCTTTTCACTCGACAACAATGTCGAGATGAAAATGAAATCGGATAAAGATAGTACCGGTTACAAGAAAATCAGTCTGATAGACCAGCTCAGTGCCAACATGTCCTACAATATGGCAGCTGTAGAAAAGCCGTGGAGCGACTTGAGCATGAACCTGCGTTTGAAACTGACCAAGAACTATACCTTCAATATGAACGCCAGTTTTGCTACCTATGCCTATGAGTTCGACGAGCGCGGAAATGTAGTCGTAGGTAATCGTACCGAATGGTCGTACGGGCGTTTCGGACGTTTCCAGGGTTATAGCGGTTCACTTTCTTATTCCTTGAACAATGATACCTTCAAGAAACTCTTTGGAAAGAAAGAAGATGACGAGAAGAAGGGTCAGAAGGATGAAGGTGAAAAGCAAGACGAGCAGACAGAAGAAGAAAAGGAACAGCAGAAAAAATCAGGTTTGCGTAAGACACAGAGTGCTGCCATGGGCAGTGATGGCTATATGGCTTTCAAGATGCCTTGGTCCATCAACCTGAGTTACAGTTACAGCATTCGCGAAGACCGGACCAAAGATATCAACATCAAGCGCATGCGTTATCCCTATTCACTTACCCATTCGCTCAATGTCTCGGGTAACCTGAAGTTAGGAAGCCGCTGGAATATGAACTATTCTTCAGGTTACGACTTTACCACCAAGGAAATGTCAATGACAACACTGAATATTTCGCGTGACTTGCACTGCTTTACCATGTCTTGCGGTCTGGTGTTTGGTCCGTATACCTCTTATAACTTCAGTATCCGTGCTACGTCAAACATGCTGACAGATGCCCTGAAGTGGGATCAGCGAAGCAATACGGGTAGCCAGGTCACCTGGTATTGATTTAGCCTGACACATATAAAGCATAAAAAAAGCGTTCTGGTATGCCTGAGCTCCAGAACGCTTTTTTTATGCTTTGTCGTTTTGTCTGTGATGTATAACGTTAATCTTTACCACTCGATAGGTGTTTCGCCATTGGCCAGCAGATAATCGTTGGTCCGGCTGAAATGATGATTTCCGAAGAAACCGTTGTATGCCGATAAAGGCGAAGGATGCGCCGAGGTCAGTACCAGATGCCGGTTCCGGTCGATAAACGCACCTTTTTTCTGCGCATAGCTGCCCCAAAGGATAAACACCAGATGTTCCCGGCGTTCAGCCAGCAGGCGAATGGCAGCATCCGTAAATTCCTCCCAGCCCTGTCGCTGGTGCGAGCCCGCCTGATGCGCACGTACTGTCAGCGTAGCGTTCAGCATCAGTACCCCCTGGTTGGCCCATCGGGTAAGATTACCCGTTGTCGGAATCGGGGCCCCCAGGTCATCGTGTATCTCCTTGAAGATATTCTGCAGCGAAGGCGGAAATTTCACCCCGTCGTTCACCGAGAAACACAAGCCGTGCGCCTGTCCCGGTCCGTGATAAGGGTCCTGACCGATAATCACCACCTTCACCTTGTCAAACGGACAAAGGTTGAACGCATTGAAAATCAGCTTTCCCGGCGGGTAAACCGTTCCCTGGCGGTACTCATTCCGCACGAAATCCGTCAGCCGTTTAAAATAATCCTTTTCAAATTCCTCTTGAAGTACTTGCTTCCAACTTTCTTCTATTTGTACATCCATATCTGTTATAAGTCTGTATTAAATTAACTGCATACCCAGTTCGGCACATTCCTTCTTCATGTCTTCCGGCCAGATGCTAGCCTGAATTTCGCCGATGTGACCTTTCCGCAGATAAAGCATACACAAGCGCGACTGTCCGATACCGCCACCGATAGTGAGCGGCAGCGAGCCTTCTAGCAAGCGTTTGTGGAAATACAGTTTCATGCGTTCCTCCTGATGCGAGAGCTCCAGCTGTCTGATCAGAGCAGCCTTGTCCACACGGATACCCATTGACGAAAGCTCGATAGAACGGCCCAGCACACTGTTCCACACCAGCAAGTCACCGTTCAGTCCGGCCAGACCGGTTTCCGGGTCGATGGTCGAATAATCATCATAGTCCGGTGCACGCATATCATGCGGCTGACCGTTGCTCAGTTTACCGCCGATACCGATAATAAATACGGCACCATATTTCTCTGTAATCAGGTTTTCGCGTTCCTTGGCCGTTTTGTCCGGATACATCTGCAACAGCTCCTCTGCATGAATAAACTGAATATCATGCGGCAGGAAAGATTCAATCTGCGGATACATTTCGCAAATCATATATTCCGTGCGGCGCATGGCAGCGTAAATACGCGTAACGATTGATTTCAGGAACGCCACAGTGCGCTGTTCCGGTGTAATCACCCGTTCCCAGTCCCACTGGTCCACGTACAGCGAGTGCAGGTTGCCCAGCTCTTCGTCCGCACGGATTGCATTCATATCCGTATAGATACCATATCCCGGACCAATCTCATAATCGGCCAGTGTCACACGTTTCCATTTGGCCAGCGAGTGAACTACCTCCGCCTGAGCTTCGCCCAAATCCTTGATAGGGAAGGAAACCGGGCGCTCCGTACCACTCAAGTCATCGTTGATACCCATTCCCTTCAATACGAACAGCGGAGCCGTAACACGGCGCAGGCGCAATTCGGACGACAAGTTCTGCTGAAAAAATTCTTTTATCTGTTTAATACCCAGCTCAGTTTGTTTCATGTCGAGCAACGGGCGATAGTTTATAGGTTTAATAAGGTAGCTCATGGTATTTAATGTTTTATCGTTTTACACTGCAAAGGTATATTATATTTGCAAATATGCAACTGTAATTTCTAAAATATTATCAAAATGATAAAATTATTTCCTTTTTAGCTTTATAAATGATAATGCTAAATATGCGCCCTAAAGTAGATTTTGATATTTTTTTCGGGGAAAATTAGGATGGAATACTTATAAATTGTATTTTTGTGCCCAGAAAAAAACGGATGCACCCATAGTTCAATGGATAGAATAATGGATTCCGGTTCCATCGATTGGGGTTCGACTCCCCATGGGTGTACAATTTGAGCGGTTAATATATTGTTTTCAATGTATTAATCGCTTTTTTTCTTCAAGTTCCTCAAAAGAAAATAAATACTATGAAAACAAAGTTATTGTATGTTTATTTTTGGGGGAATACACTTTTATGTGGAAATCTATTAAGGTGAATAACATGCATTGTATCTTAAACTGATAAGTAACAGTGCTTTAGAGTAATATGAAAAACTAATTATTATTATGAAATTAAACAATTTATTTGGGGTGATGCTTGTGCTTACGGCAAGCAGTTGTACTGTTCAAAAAAACATACCGGAATCAGTTTCCGGTATTTATCCGCGCTTGGCTTATTATAATCATGAAGGAGAATGTGGTACGGGGGCAGTAGTGCCATGGGCAGACCGTTTATGGGTAATTACATATGGACCGCATTTGCCCAATGGTTCGTCAGACAAATTATATTCGGTATCACCTGATTACCGGCAAACCACATATAAAGAAAGCATAGGAGGAACTCCGGCCAATAGAATGATTCACAAAGAAAGTAATCAGCTGTTTATAGGACCTTATGCAGTTGATAAAACCGGCAATATCAGAGTCATTCCTTATACTAAAATGTCTGGACGGCATACAGGAAATGCCCGCCATCTGACCGATCCGGAAAATAAAATCTATTATGGAACCATGGAAGAAGGCTTTTATGAAGTTGACGTACACTCTTTAGAAGTCAAAGAGTTGTATCAAGATGGAAATAAGAAAACGCAGAAAAAGAACGGCGCTTATGCAGGTCCGATAAATGATTTGTTGCCGGGAGTCCATGGAAAAGGTCTGTATTCCGGACAGGGAGTGCTGGTTTTCTCAAACAATGGGGAAGGCACTCAGGAGGCATTGAAAAGATTTGATGTAGAAGCAGGATGCCTTGCTGAATGGGACGGCAATAACTGGAAAGTGATTCGCCGCAATCAGTTTACAGAAATTACAGGCCCTGGAGGCATTCAGGGAAATGCACATCCGGAAACAGATCCGATATGGGCAACAGGATGGGACTATAAATCTGTTTTATTGGGTGTGAGGGATGCGAAAAGAGGCTGGGCGTTTTACCGTTTGCCCAAAGCCAGTCATAGTTACGATGGGGCACATGGGTGGAATACAGAATGGCCGAGAATCAGGAATGTGGGAACAGCATCTCGCCCGGATTACCTGATGACGATGCACGGTCTGTTTTGGAGATTTCCGGGTACCTTTTCTATAGATAATACAGCAGGTATTCGTCCCCGTTCTGCCTATTTGAAGGTAATTGGAGATTTTGCCCGCTGGAATGAGCAGTTGGTTTTCGGCTGTGATGATGCTGCACAAAAAGAATTCTTGAACAAGCGTAAGGTGAAAGGCAACATAGGTGGTCATGGACAGTCGAATTCCAACCTTTGGTTTACCTCATTGAATAAACCAGACGAGTTGGGTCCGGCCACCGCTGAAGGTGCTGTTTGGGTAAAAGAGCAGATAAAAGCCGGTGAAATTTCGGATCCGTTTTTATTTAGTGGTTGGGACGAACGCTGTTGTTGGATTAAAAACGACGGAAAAGAAGCCGTAAACTTCACTTTTGAAATTGATGAAAAAGGAAACGGAGAATGGAAGAAATGCCGGACTGTTTCTGTTGAGCCGGGAGAGGCTGCTAATGTAGCTTTTACTGAAGCAGACAGCGGAGAATGGATACGTGTTTCTGTAGATAAGTCTCTGATTGCCACTGTTAGTTTTTCTTATACAACCATTGATAAGCGTACTTCCAAAAGCGATAAAATATTTTCAGGACTGGCCGAAAAGGGAAAATCGGGTCAGTTAGGCGGTTTGCTTTACGGATTAGGAAATGACAGACGGGCTTTAGGTTTATTGGTACAAAGTGAAACCAATGGCAAAGTAACAGAAACCGGATATTATGAAATAGGTGAAACATTGGAACTGGTGAAAAAAGAAGATCCGGAAATGGCTGACTTTATCCGTTCTAACTTTTCGATACCTAAAAAAGCTATATCGATTGAAAAAAGCTCGGTTCTAATTGTTGACGACCAGAATCGCCGGTGGCGTTTGCCTCTTGGTGACAAAATATATGAAGAGATAACAAACGAGGGAATGTTAAGAGTTTGCAGAGAAATAGCCACAGAGCGCGACTTATTTAGCTGTATGGGGACCTTCTATGAACTTCCGGCCGAAAATGCAGATGGGTATGCAAAAATCAGACCAATCTCTACTCATAATTATCAGATCAATGACTATGTCTCCTATAGAGGCATGTTGCTGATGACAGGTATTTGTCCTAAAGGCGGAAAGAACAATCCGCATATTGTTGTTTCTAAAGATGGAAAAGCAGCTGTTTGGGCAGGAGCGATTGATGATTTGTGGGCATTAGGCAAACCGGTGGGAAAAGGAGGTCCTTGGAAAAACTCAGCAGTAAAGAGAGGACAGCCTTCTGATCCTTATTTGATAGCGTTCTATGACGAAAAAAATATGCAATTAAGTCATAAGTCGGCAAAAACAGTCACTTTTACAGTAGAGGTGGATCCTACAGGAAATGGTGATTGGGTTCAATATGCGACCTATAAGGTTGACCCGGGTCAGACGGTTCGATATAATTTCCCCAAATCATTTCAGGCTAGATGGATTCGTTTTATTACAGATTGTGATACAGAAGCTACAGCGTGGCTTGAATACAAATGATTTCTTCACGATAACAGACATTGTCTCATTGTGAATTTGTTTCTGCTCAAGTATGCCGTACATTTTTCATTGCAAAGACGCAGGTTTGTCTTTGCCGTCACAAACGCACGTCTTTGCAATGCTGAACTTACTGGATAAGGACAAATTAGCAATTCACTACCGAGAATGTCAAAGAAACACGAAATAACTAAAATATTATTTCTTCTATAATTATTTTCTATTGGAAACTTGTATGATTGGAAAATGTTATATATATTTGCAGTGTAATCAAAAAGAGAAGCAATTATGAAACAGCTGATAAAACAAAATCTGAAGACCCTGATAGCAGTCCTGCTGGGAGCTGTGGCCGGCTATCTGTACTGGGCCTATGTAGGCTGTGTAAGTGGGGCATGTCCTATAACCTCTTCCCCCTGGATGAGCACGCTTTGGGGCGGACTGATAGGCTTTTCTTTATTCCCGCTGCGAATACAGAAATGCGGTGCTTCCGGCAAGCAGCAGCTTTATAAAGATGTAATCCAGAAATACGAGAGAAAATAATAACAGGTGTGTATCTAATTTTTAAAAAGAGTAAGAACTATGGCAACTATACATTTGACAGAACAGGATTTTTTGAAACGCGTGGTAGACTATGTAAACAATCCTACCGAGTGGAAATTCTTGGGTGACAAGTCCGCTATCGTAGACTTTTATGCTACCTGGTGCGGACCTTGCAAGATGTTGTCGCCCGTACTCGAAGAACTTTCGGCAGAATATGCGGGTAAGGTGGACATTTATAAAGTAGATGTGGATGCAGAGTCGGGAGTAGCCGGTGTGTTTGGCATCCGTTCGGTTCCGTCGCTGCTGTTCATCCCTATGCAGGGCAATCCGCAGATGGTAGCCGGAGCACTGCCGAAGCATGAGCTGAAGCGTGCCATCGAAGAAGTGCTGCAGGTGAAATAACCACATATAGATGCAAATAGGATATTAGGTTAGGAAAAAGGTTCGTTTTTTGAAGTGGACTCTGAAAGCCGGTGAAAAAGGCTTGCGGGGTTCACTTTTTTGTTTATGTTTTTATAGTTGCTGTAGCTTATTTTTTAATTACGCCGGACATAAAAAATGAGGATTTTTATGTATGTTTGTAGGGACTAATAAAATTGTATCCGAAAAGCTATGCGACATTTAGTGATTAGAAATTTAGGACCATTAAGAGAAGCTGATGTGTTTCTGAATAAGATTAATATAATTGTAGGTCCTCAGAGTGCAGGAAAAAGTTGCTTGCTTAAAACTGCATGTTTCTGCAACTGGGTAGAAAAACGTATTCAGTTGTCACAGGAACCCTATTTTTTTAAGGAAGATGATATATTTGAAAGAAAGTTTGTAGAGTTCCATAAGCTGGATGGATATATAAAAGAAAACTCTTATATAGCATACGAGAATGACTCGATGGAATTTTCATATTCATGGGAAAGCAGAGAATTTAAATTTTCATGGAAAAATGAAGGGAGATGGAGATATGTTTGTCCAAAGATTTCTTATATTCCTGCTGAAAGAAATTTGGTGGCGGCAATACCTAACTGGTTTGAAGTGAATATGAAAAATGACAATATAAGAAATTTTATGAAGGATTGGCAGGATGCAAGAACTGTTATGACAGATGGACTTGATATTCTTAATTTAGGGGTTAGGTATAAATATGACAGGAGTAATAACAAGGATAAAGTCACTGTGGGAAATGGAGTTGTTCTTGATTTTACAAATACTTCAAGTGGGCTTCAGTCACTCATCCCACTTCTTGTTCATCTGGAATTTCTGTATAGAGTGAGGTTCAGGACTGAACAGTCAAAAAATATCTGGAGAATAGAGGAAGACAAAAAACTGCATAATGCGATTTTTGCAAATGTTGAGAATGGCGGCATGGATGAACATCAGGCTAAAAAGATTTATTCTAATTTCACAGGAATGAAAAGAACGGAAATCTTCTTGGAGGAACCTGAACAGAATTTGTTTCCTCCTACTCAGGGAGTTTTAGCTTATAAGTTATTGGATTGGGCAAGAAGTGAGGAAGGGGGATTTCTGTTCATTGCCACTCACAGCCCTTATATGGTTACTGCATTTTTGGAAAAAGACAATAATAATGATTTGTCTCTATTCTTTAATAAAGAATCTGGAGAAGGACAATATATTGTCCGTACTGCCTCGGAAAAAGAGGTGCAGGAATTATATGATTACAGTATTGATGTTTTTTATAATCTGGAAAGTTTAGGATGAATATTTCGCGTGATATATTGCCCGAATGTTTTGTTGATACAAACATTGTTAATACTTTTCTGAAGATGGAAGGTCTTTATACAGATGCCAATCATTGTCACGGATGCAATAAAGTGGGAAATATGATGCAACAAAACCTGAAGGATGAGTTTGCATTGGGAATAATTGATAACGATAAAAAACAACATTCATATAACGCTGATTTTTATTTAATAGGAAAAACAGAGCATTTGGAATTGTTAAAGCATCGTTCTAATCGTCATTTTCTAATCAGGGTAAGTCCTGCAATGGATGAATTTATTTTGAAAGTTGCAGAAAGAAACCATATAAAAATGTCTGACTATGATTTGCCTGATAATCTGAAAGATTTTACTGTAATTACTAAAGATGCGAAGGCTAAAGATAGTGTGAACTTGAAGAAGCTGTTCCGAAATATGGTAGATGATGATGAAATGATGCTTTTAAAAAATGTGTTGGGGTACATCTGTAAGAATAAATATGACTGTGATGAAAAAATCCTTTCAAGTTTTTTCAAAATCGTGTAACTTATTTGATATATCCATGATAAACTGCTCTTCGAAGTATTTTCTTTTTGAATAACTCTGATACTAAAGGTGCATATTGGTGAGAAATCCCATTGTGTAAAAACAATATTTTTTGCGTTTCATCCTGATTGTAATATATTTGTGTCAGGTTGTAGAAAAAAGAAATTGTTATGAGCAAGCTATATCCGGTCGGCATACAGAATTTTGAGGACCTTCGCAAGAGAGGGTATATATATGTTGATAAAACTTCATTGATATACCAGTTGGTGAGTTCCGGAAAATATTATTCTCTGTGTCGTCCGCGACGCTTCGGAAAGAGCCTTCTTATCTCTACCCTTGAGGCTTATTTCTCGGGTAAGCGTGAGCTGTTTTCCGGACTTGCGATGGAGACACTGGAAAAAGACTGGATAGCGTATCCTGTTTTGCACATGGATTTGAATACTGGAAATTACGATGACAAGGAGTCATTGATCGGTATATTAAATCAAAACCTTGAAGAGTGGGAAAAATTATATGGTGGCGAAAAGCAGGACAGAGTACCCGAGGAGCGTTTTATGTATCTTATCAAGCATGCTTATGAGCTTACAGGTAAGAAAGTTGTTATTCTTATAGATGAATACGACAAGCCAATGCTTCAGGTCATAGGAAACCCCGGGCTTCAATCTGAATATAGAAATATCCTGAAAGCTTTTTATGGGGCATTGAAATCCTGCGACGGGTATATCCAGTTTGCCATGCTTACCGGTGTAACTAAGTTTGGCAAGGTAAGCGTATTCAGCGATTTGAATCATCTGATGGATATATCCATGATAAATCGCTTCTCAGACATTTGTGGTATAAGCGAAAAAGAGCTTCACGTATATTTTGATGACGATATCCATGAACTGTCAGTCCGACTTGGAGTGAGCTATGAGGAAGGATGCAGGCTGTTGAAAATGAACTATGACGGTTATCATTTCAGCTACGATTCGCCGGCAATGTACAACCCTTTCAGTCTGCTCAATACCTTTGCAAACATGCAGTTAGGTAATTATTGGTTTGAGACCGGAACACCTACCTATCTTGTAGAGTTGATGAAGCTTCATAACTATAAGGTTGAGGAAATAGAGGACATTGTAACCAACCAGCCTGTTCTTGACTGCATAGACTCTGCTTCTACGGACCCTGTGCCGGTTATCTATCAGAGCGGCTATCTTACCATTAAGGATTATAATGCAGAGTTTGAGAATTATACCTTGGGTTTCCCTAACCGTGAAGTGGAGCAGGGGTTCTTTCGCTTCCTTTTGCCCAATTATGCTTCGGTAAGTCCTACCCGGTCCCCCTACGAGATTCAGCGTTTTGTGGAGGAAGTGCGCAAGGGGGATGTTGACTCTTTCCTTAGCCGCCTGCAGACTTTCTTCGATGTAATCCCTTATGACCTTGCTCCCCGTGACCGGGAAGTGCATTATCAGAATATACTTTTCATTGTCTTCAAGCTGATGGGGTTTTATACCGAGGTGGAATATCATACTTCCCGTGGACGTATCGATCTTGTGCTGAAAACTTCAGATTATATCTATGTCATGGAGTTCAAGCTTGATGGAACAGCTGAGGAAGCTATGGCACAGATTGAGGCTAAAGGTTATATTTCTGCTTTTGCCCGGGACGGACGTAAGGTCGTAAAAGTGGGGGTGAATTTCAGTTCTGAGACGCGAACGATTGAACGGTGGGTGGTGGCCTAGTATATAAAATTATTGATAAGAAGACACCTTAAACTCTTCCAGAGGAATCTCGTATCCAATCCATGGCCAGTTAACGAATACCTTTTCTGTGTGCGTATCTTTTCTAATTGTCACTTCGTCAAATACTTTTAGGTCTTTTAAAAAGGAGTAAGCATCAATAGGAATAGAGTATTCTTTTATCTGGTTATTCGTGTTTATTGTTAGCGAGAAGAATTTGCGGCTTATTGTCACGTTTTGTATGTCGTAAACTTCGTCCAGGTATTCTGTGTTTAATTTATCTAATAGTGTTTCAGAGAATATTTTTAATGAATTATTATTACAATACTTCGGTAAATTTTTACCGATAAATTAAAATTAAACAATAGAATCGGTGTTAGCCGGTTCAAAATTATATAA
>ENA-UEQH01000229-UEQH01000229.1-human-gut-metagenome-genome-assembly--contig:-NODE-229-length-33963-cov-19.663047_pt1 | contig 33963 bp, 28 predicted proteins | sample MGYA00242945_ERZ507943 | MGnify/ENA primary metagenome ERZ507943 (study PRJEB26167, sample SAMN06115418) | human gut metagenome | host: Homo sapiens | place: China:Hubei | collected 2015-03-06... | reverse complement strand
GGACGCCAAAAAATAGATAAGCTCGGCAACTTCCGGCGCTTCACCGACTCTGCCAAGCGGGTAGAGATCTGCCTCTGCTTTCCAGTAGGCACTCGCATCACCGTTATGCGAAATGTCTGCAAATTTCTGGAAAAGATTGATGGCCAACGGTGTACGAATCGTTGCGGCACAAACGGCATTGACTCGGACATTCTGCCGTCCAAGGTCAATTGCCAGACTCTTTGTGATTTGCCCGAGGGCCCCCTTCGTCAGACCATAGCCAAAACTATTGGCCTTCCCGATATAGCTCTGATCCGAAGCGTTGATGACCACTGAGCCGCCGCCCTTTCTCAAGATACTCGGCACGGCCACTTGCAACGTACGAACCGTACCCTTGATGTTGGTGTCAATCATCAAATCAAGCTCTTCTTCGCTGATTGTGAGCATCGTGTTGCAACGGTGTATCCCGGCATTGGCAACAACGCAATCCAATTCACCGTACTTTTCAATTGCTGCCGCGACTGCTTTCTCGATGTCTTCACGATTTCGGGTGTTTCCCTCGACAAAAAAAGCGCCTGTCTCATTAGCAACAGCTTGCCCGTCCTCCACGTTGATGTCCATGAAAGCCACATTCCAACCGGATTGTGCAAATTTACGAACAGATGCTGCTCCGATTCCCGTAGAACCCCCGGTGATGAAAACAGTCTTCTGTTGATTCGACATTTGAGTCCTCCTTAGCAATCGAAGTCACAGGATCAGCATCCATGACACATGAAAACAGGTTCAGTTTACAGCTTGATTCGAAGCTGACCGCAATCAACGGTTAGTCCGGACTGTTTGGGGAGTCGCAATAGAAAGAAAGAGCAGTTCAAGATTTGGAATGTACCGATGCCACCAAGAAACAGGTGTTTGCCACTTTTTCTGCAATTTGCAAAAACTTGCGCGGGATTTTCCCGCAGCGTCTCGGCAATTTTTTGACTATTTTTGCTACCGTCCTTGCCATCGTCCAACCAGATGGTGATTGCCATGAAGGCTTTTGCTTGGCTTCTTTGTGCCATTCTCCTAGAAGTTGTCGGAACAGCCGGACTTAAGCTCAGCGAAGGTTTTACGAAGCCACTGTTTACGATAGGTGCGCTTTGTTGTTACGCCGCATCGTTTTACTTCCTTTCCGTAACACTCAAAAGCATTCCCGTGGGCGTTGCCTATGCGATTTGGTCAGGGCTGGGCATTGTATTGACAACCATTGTCGGCTACTTTTTGTTCGCACAAAAACTTCCAATGGCTTCGGTTGCCGGAATCGTATTGATCGTAGCCGGCGTGGGCATCATGATGGCGTCATCAGGGCACTAAGTCTGATCACCCTCAATTTTCGATGCCGACATGGGTGACAAATAAACATACTTATGTTTTATCAATTGTCACATAAGCACAAAGCATGCGGCAGATACGAAAAAACCACCGCGAGGGTGGTTCTTCAGTAGAACTGGTGGCCAGGGACGGAATCGAACCGCCGACACGCGGATTTTCAATCCGCTGCTCTACCAACTGAGCTACCTGGCCAACAGAGAAGCGCAACTATATAGGCTAATTTGGAAATTTGCAAGTGCCCGGCTGAAATTTCTCTCCGCCTTAAGTTTTTCAAAACATTTCTGAAGCATAATCCGCGCTATCTTAAGATCAACCAGTAGACGTATACGAAGAACCGCGCCCTTGGGGAAGAAGAACAACAAACCTCAATCGGCAGACGAATTCGTTGTTATTGACCCCATGCAGTTGCTTTGTCTCGGCCTTAACCATAAGACCGCTCCGCTTGCGGTGCGTGAGCGCGTTGCCTTCGGTCCTGAAGATACCGGAGAAACCGTCGCTCTCATCAAAACCCGCTTGGCTTCCGCGGATGCCGGCGGTGTCACGGAAGCCATGATTCTGTCGACCTGCAACCGCACGGAAATCTATTGCGCGGCAGTCGACACCAAGCGTGCCGCTGATTCCGTTCTTGAGCTCATCGAAGAACTCAAGGGCGTGCGCACGCCCGATCTACAACCGCATGTATACGTCTACGAACAGTGCGAAGCGGCTCGTCATGTCTTTCGTGTGGTTTCGGGCATCGACTCGATGGTACTCGGCGAAACGCAGATCGTCGGCCAATTCAAAAAAGCCGTGGCGACAGCCCGTGACGTCAAGGGTTTGGGCTTGATGCTCAACCACCTCTTCCAGGATGCGTTTACCGTTGCCAAAGAAGTGCGCTCGAGTACGGCCATCGGCTCCAACTCCGTGAGTCTTGCCGCAGCTGCCGTGCGTCTGTCATTGCGTCTGTTCGGCAGCCTGTCCGACTCAAACGTGCTGTTTGTTGGCGCCGGCGAAATGATCGAACTCTGTGCCGCCCATTTCTCGGCACAGCAGCCCCGCTCAATTACCGTGGCCAACCGTTCGCTCGAACGCGGCCAGAACCTCGCAGCACGTTACAACGGCAAAGCCATGAAGCTGCAAGACCTGCCGCAGGTGATCAGCAACTTCGACATCATTGTGTCGTGTACGGCTTCCGCCCTTCCCATCATCGGCTTAGGCATGATTGAGCGCGCCGTCAAAGAACGTCGCCATCGTCCGATCTGCATCGTTGACTTGGCCGTGCCGCGCGACGTGGAAGCTGAAGTCTCCCGTCTAGACGACGTCTACGTCTACAGCATGGATGAACTCGGCGCCGTCGTCGAATCCGGCAAAGAAAGCCGCAAGGCCGCTGTAGTCAAAGCCGAAGTGATCATCTCAATGCGCGTGCAGGCTTTTGAAAAATGGCTTGAGATGCGTGCAGTCGTGCCCGCCATCGCCCGCATCCGCAACCGCGCGGAAAAGGCCCGAGAAGAATTGACGCAAAAAGCAATCAAGCAGATTGAAAAGGGCGCAGACCCAGCCGTCGTGATTGACCTCTTCGGCAAAGCCTTCATGCATAAGCTTCTGCATGATCCCACCGTGCTTTTGCGTAATGCCGAAGGTCTGACCAGTGAAGAGCGCGAGCATATGACAATGATTGTGGGCCACTTCTTCGGACCTCGCTAAAATTCCTCTTTTTTCAGAGACAAGCAACGGACGCGTACAATTTCAGTCGCGTCCGCTTTCTTTAGCGATTTCCTCATACGAATTTTCCCTGGCCGTCTGAAATACCCGGCCGTTCTTTTTTGTGCCATGAAAGAAAACATCCGCGCCAAGCTTCTCGGTCTTTGCCGTCGTCTTGAAGAACTCGATGCCATGCTCGCAGCACCTGATGCAGCAGACGACATGAAGCGCTTCACGGAACTTTCGCGCGAACGCGCCGAAATCGAACCGGTTGTTCTCAAGACCAAGGAATACGAACAGACGCTCGAGGACATCGCTACGGCCGAAGAAATGGCCAAGGATCCCGAAGTCGCCGAATTTGCCCGCGAAGAAATGCTCGCCGGCAAGAAAAAGCTCGAAGAACTCGAACAGGACCTGCAAATTCTGCTTCTGCCGCGCGACCCGGACGACAATAAGAACACTTTCCTTGAAATCCGTGCCGGCACGGGAGGCGAAGAGTCGGCACTGTTTGCGGGCGACCTGCTGCGCATGTACATGCGCTACGCGGAACGCAGCGGTTGGCGCGTGGAAATCGTCAGCAAGAGCGACTCGGATCTCGGCGGCTACCGTGAAGTCATCTGCCGAATCATCGGTGAAGGTGCATACAGCCGACTGAAATTCGAGTCCGGCGGCCACCGCGTGCAGCGCGTGCCGGAAACAGAAGCTCAGGGCCGCGTGCACACTTCGGCCTGTACGGTTGCCGTCATGCCCGAAGCCGACGAAGTAGAAGCCGTCAAGATCAATCCGCAGGATCTGCGCATTGACGTATACCGCGCTTCCGGCGCCGGCGGCCAGCACGTGCAGAAAACAGACTCTGCCGTCCGCATCACGCACTTGCCCACGGGGCTTGTAGTCGAATGTCAGGACGAACGTAGCCAGCGCCAAAACAAGGAACGCGCCATGAGCGTTCTGGCCAGCCGCCTCTACGCCATGGAAGTTGAGAAGCGCCGCAGTGAAGAAGCAAGCACTCGCAAGAGCCTAATCGGCAGCGGCGACCGCAGCGAACGCATTCGCACCTACAACTACCCGCAGGGCCGCGTCACCGACCACCGCATCAATCTGACGCTCTACAAGCTCGGTGCGATTATGGACGGCGACCTTGATGAAATTCTGACCGCGCTTCAAAACGAACATCGCGCCGAACTGCTCGCCGCGATGGGAGAAAACGCGTGACGACGGTTGCGCAGGGCTTGTTTCAGGCCGTAGGACGCGTTTCCCGTTCGGAAGCGCGACTGCTGCTTGCAACAACCATCCGCAAACCCAAAGAATTTCTCATCGCACATCCGGAATATTCCCTCACGGACGAAGAAGTCTCGCTTTTTGACTCCTATCTGCAACGCGCCCAGGCCGGAGAACCCATTCCCTACATTGTGGGCACGCAAGAGTTCTGGGGACGCCCCTTTCACGTCACGCCCGCCACGCTCATTCCGCGTCCGGACACCGAAACGCTCATCGAAGAGGCTCTGGCATTTCTCCAGAATCTTGATGCGCCCCGCATTCTTGATCTCGGCACCGGCAGCGGCTGCATTGCCGTGACGATTGCGCTTGACTGCCCCAAGGCTCAAGTCTGGGCCTGCGACAAAAGCAAGGACGCCCTGAACGTCGCCAAAGGCAACGCCGAAGCATTCGGCGCCAAAGTGACGTTTGTCGAAAGCAACTGGTTTAGCGCCTTTGCCGACGAGAAATTCGATCTCATCGTCTCCAACCCTCCTTACATCGAAGAAAACGACGAACACCTCAAGGCACTTCGCTTTGAACCCATCAGCGCGCTCACGTCCGGCACCGACGGACTGGACGATATTCGAATTCTGGCGGCTGATGCGCCCAAACATCTCCGCGAACACGGCAGCATCATTGTTGAGCACGGCTACAATCAGGGAGAATTGGTCGCTGCAATTTTCCGGTCAACGGGCTTTGCGTCCGTGCGTACGGTGCGCGACCTCGGGGACAATCCACGGCTTTGCTGCGCCACGCTCTAAAACCCTGTTTTCGGGCGTTGGCGGCGCGCAACGCCGTCTTCTTTTGAAAGGACGAACCGAAAATGGAAATCTTGAAGTTGCTCCAAGAGCGTCACACCACCAAAAAATACGACGCTTCCCGCAAAATCAGCGACGCCGATTTCGATCTGCTGTTGGAGTCGCTGCGCCTGGCCCCTTCTTCCGTCAACTCTCAGCCCTGGGAGTTCTTCATTGCCGACACGAAGGAAGCTAAAGAAAAGCTTCTGCCTGCCATCGCCGACTTCAACCATAGCCGCGTGACGGATTCCGATCGTTTGATCGTCTGCGCCATTCACACCGATCTGGATGAAACCTACATGCAGGATCTGGACGATCAGGAAGAAGCCGACGGCCGCTACCAGGATCCCGCCTACAAGGTTGACAATGGTCAGCGTCGTCGCTTCTTCGTCGGCAAATATCGCGATGCCGGCGAAATCGCCTGTTGGGCCGGTAAGCAGGCCTACATTGCTCAGGGCTTCCTGCTCTACACCGCAGCCGCTCTCGGCATTCATTCCACGCCGATCGAAGGTTGGGACGCCGACAAGGTTGACGAAATTCTCGGCTTGCGCGAAAAGGGCATGCACGCCCAGTACGCCGTAGCTCTCGGATACGGCGCTGCCGACGACCACAATGCTGCTCGCCCGAAGTCACGCTGGCCGGCTCAGCGCATCTTCCACAAACTTTAACCCTATCCGCACAAGCGCTCAGCGATCTCACGCTGGGCGCTCGCCAAGGTTCGTCCCGACATGCATATTCGTGAACTGATTCAACTGCTCGACAGCATTCTCGATCCGTCTTCTTACCGCGACTACGCGCCCAACGGCCTGCAGGTGCAGGGCAGCCGCGACGTCAAACGTCTGGTGACCGGCGTCACCGCCTCGCTTGATCTCATCGAAGCGGCCGCCGCTCAAGGCGCCGACGCCATTCTTGTGCACCACGGCTGGTTCTGGAAGGGCGAAGAAGCGCGGATCACCGGTATTCGGTACCAACGCATCTCCCGTCTGATCGAAAGCGGTATGCACCTCATTGGCTACCACCTGCCGCTTGACGATCATCCAGAAATCGGCAACAACGCATTGCTCGGAAAAGCCCTGGGCCTTTCGGGCGACATGCGCTTCGGCGATTACGGCTGGTCGGCACCATGCGACTGCGCGATAACGGTGCCGGACCTCGCCGACCGACTTGAAACTCTTTTAAACCGCAAACCGCTTGTCTTGGGACCGCAACAGGGTGAAATCCGACGCATCGGTTGGTGTACGGGCGCAGCGCAGGACTTGATCGAAGAGGCTGCCGCCATCGGCTGCGACTGCTTCATTTCGGGAGAAGTGAGCGAGCGCACTTTCCACCAGGCCAAGGAACTCGGCATCACCTACTTTGCTTGCGGACACCACGCTACCGAACGCTTCGGCGTGCGCGCTCTGGGCGAACGAATCGCCACTGAAACGGACATAGACGTCACATTCATCGACATCGATAATCCCGTTTGATCAACACGCAGACAACCTCTCTGAGCCTCTGTCAGGACTTCTTGGCAGAGGCCTCTTTCAATAGATCGCGAATTTCGCGCAGCAGCGCGATGTCTTCGGGCGTCACTTGAGGTTTGGCCGCCGCTTCCTCCTCTGCCTTTTCCTTGTCGGCCTTGGCAAGGGCTCCCAGACGGACTCGCAGTCCCGTAACCACTTTGATAAGCCAGAAGATCACGAAAGCGAGAAGCAGGAAATGCACAACGGCCGTAAGAAATGCACCATAGCCAAAAACCGTTGCTCCTGCGGCAGTCAGCGCCTCATAGGTACGCGGTCCCGTGTAACCCGCAGGTTCCGATAACACGATAAAAAGACCGGTGAAGTCGGGCTTGCCCACCAGAAAGCCCAGAAGCGGATTGATCAGGTCTTTGACCAGACTGTTGACAATGGCGGAAAACGCCGCGCCAATGATCACGGCAACTGCCAAATCAAGCACGTTACCCCGCGAAATGAAAGTCTGAAATTCCTGCAGAAACTTTTTCATTATTCCTTCCTTCTTTCGATCTGATTTTTATTTAAATTCAGTATGTTACGTGATTTTTCTCGCGATTTTCAAGCGATTTCGGTAAAATTCAACCTTCTTTGATTTCCGAAAAGCTCGGTTCCTCAGCTAGGCTGAGTTTTCCCCTTTTCGTTCTTTTGGTGTTTAGATACTTATGATGGTTTTGTACTCGGGTGCCACCTGCCCCTTTTCGCACCGCTGCCGTTTCGTTCTTCATGAAAAAAGCGGCGACTTTGAAGTGATTGACGTTGATCCGAGCAACCCGCCCGCCGAGATCACCAAGCTCAATCCCTACGGCGAACTGCCCATCCTGATGGAACGCGATCTGACGCTGTATCAGTCCACAATCATCAATGAGTATATCGATGAACGATTCCCGCATCCGCAGCTGATGCCGGCCGATCCCATTATGCGTGCGCGCGCCCGTCTTTTCATCTACACGTTCGAACGCGAACTCTTCAGCTTCGTACGCCTGCTTGAAAAGCGCGACGCCGACGAAAAGCGCAAAATGATAGCCCGCGCACAGATCCGCGAACAGCTCATCCAGCTCTCTCCGATTCTTTCGAAGCACAAGTACCTGATGGGCGACGAATTCACGATGCTCGATATCACGCTGGCCCCGTTGCTCTGGCGCCTTGGGCTGTACGGCATCGATCTGCCGAGCTCCGCCGCTCCGCTGCTGAAGTACGCCGAAACGGTGTTTGCCCGCAATTCGTTCATCGACTCGATGACGCCTTCTGAAAAAGTGATGCGCCGTTAATTTCCGTCAAGGAGACTCTCATGGCTCTGAACAACAAAACGGTCGTCATGCCTCTGCAGTGTCCGGATTTCCGCCCACACTTGATTGAGGCCATTGTCAATTGGTGTGAAAACCGCGGACAGACGCCCTACATGCTCGTCGAAGTCGATGATGCGTGCGACGTGCCGCGCCATCTGGCCAATCCCGACAACACCATGGTTTTCTGCATTTCCGAAGAAGCCGTGAACAATTTCGTGATTGACGATGAGGCCGTCTCCTTCCAGGCTCGCTTCGGCGAAAGCATCAGCAACATCTACATCCCGCTCAATCGAGTGGCCGCCGTTTATCCGAAGGAAGACACCAATCTGGTGACCTACTTCCCTGTGACGCCGACGCCTGAAAAGAAAGTCAAAAAAGATGAACCTACGGACTTCCCCGTCTTTACGAAAGTCTGAGCTTCATCTGTATAATGCGCTCTTCTTGCCTCAATAGCTCAGTTGGTAGAGCAACCGCCTTGTAAGCGGTAGGTCGTCTGTTCGAGTCAGTCTTGGGGCACCAAATCTCAACCTCCAGCAGGATGTTGCTGGAGGTTTTTTACGTTCTGTTGCAAAAATTTCTCGTTTTAAATCAACAGATTAGAGGATAACCGCGGAGATTCTTGGCGATTTTTGCGCATGTTACAAACCGCCCGAAAATTACACAAAAACGGGGGAAAACGGCAGAATTTTGGGAAAAATTACACAAAAAATACACAAAAATTTCGCTCCAAAATTCTGTTTTCCACATGGCTCGCAATTACATAAATTCCTCCCAAGATTTGACCTCTTTTCTTTTTTCGAGTAGCGATTCCCCCAAAAGCTGCCCTGTCGCAGGCTGTCCTGGTTTGACCATCGTCAAGAAAGGAGCTCGCTGGGACTTTTCTCTCACTCATGAAGGCTCTCGTTATCACGCTACGTTTGGGACATTTCCCGATATTTCGCTAAAAGAAGCCAAAGCCCAGTACCTTAAAAAACGTTTGGATATCGTTTCCGGAGTAGCCAAGAAACCAACGCCGCGAAAGCTGTCGCTTGACGCAGTAACCAAACTCGCCGCTAAAACTAGAGCAAAGGCACAGGCAACAAGCTCAGCAGTACCCTCGACGGTTGTTACCCCTGTTGTGGTCACCTTTGATCAAATTAAGTGTGCTTATTTTCAATTTCGTCTGGAGCAGCTGGAAGCCAAGGGAACAAATAAACTTCCAGCCAAAAGCGTGGGTCGCATGGAGTATCTCTTCGACAAATATGCTCAGCCGATCATCGGCAACCTTCCGGTCGCCGAGATCGCTAACTCTCACATCATCCAAATTCTTTCCAGAGTTTCGAGCGACACATCGCGTATCAAGCTCAAGGCCGTCCTCTCTCTGTTAATCAAGTGGCTGGTTCAGCAAAATTTGCTGAATCCCGATAGCCTGAACATAAATTGGCCTGTGATCAACAGCCTGGCTCCCCGAGATACCAAAGCTGCCCAGAACTACCCTCGTGTCGCTGTTCCGGATATTCCGCACTTTTTTGCCTACGCGCTTAAGCCTCGAACCAATTTTCGCGATAGTCTGATTGGTTTGTCACTTGTACTTGTCACCCTCACAGCTCAACGTGCTGGGACCATCTTTTGCCCAGATACTGCGCCTGATGGCGACAGGGCTGATTTATTTTGTCATTGGCACAACGTTGACTTCGAGTCGGCTGTACTCACTATTCCAGCCTCTCATATGAAAATTTCACAAATCAACGGATGCGCCCTGCCTCCGTTCCGCGTTCCTCTCTGTAAGGAAGCCATTTGGTGTCTGAACTCGATCAAGACTCTTTGGCGCGGGATTGGCATTGAACTCCAGTCGCACGACTTCCTCGTTCCGCAATACGATGATCCGACTTACCCGCAGAAAGCTTTTAGTTTGCGTCACTTCATTGCTAAAACATTGCACCCGGAATCATTAGCCGAGACAGGCAAAGGTTTCTTTGATCCAGACCAGGAAAATAGAGTCGCCACTACACACGGGTTGCGATCTTCTTTTGCCGACTGGGCCGCCACCAATGGCTACAGCGAAGATCTCATTGAAAAAGCTTTAGCCCACACAATGCCAAAAGTTCAGCGCGCTTATCGACGAGATGATCTTGTTGAAACGCGCCGACCAATGATGGATGCTTGGGGAGAATATTGCTTCTCTCAATTACCTTTTAAGATCTAATGACCTTTACTGTCACCGTGTAGCCGAAAGAAGAATTTTCCCTTTTGGTTCAATCAATTAGCCCATGACACAAAAGTGTCATTTGACTGTCATGGTGACGTCATGGCCACACCAATGTCAGCCGCCCGAGAGTCTCACTCAGGCGGCTTTTTTCACTCACCGTTCAAAAGACACTTGGCCAATCTTTTTTTATTACTTCTACATCTATGGGGATAAAGTGTCACACCCCAGACAACTGATCGGTTTTTCCTTTTATATCAATCAATTAGACAATGACACCAAGACGTCATCGGCGTGTCATGCTGACGTCATTAGCCCCCTATGTCATGGGTTGGTCGGAGTCCTGTTTGGACCAAAGCCGACAGCCTCAATTCCTGAAAATCTCCACCTCTTCGTAAAAACGATCTTTCAAGATCCGCTTCCGATCTTGGAAGATCGGCTTTTTTTCTCAAAGATCCCCGATCGATCTTGGAAGATCGTCTTTTGCGAATCCTTTGCTTCTACGATGCTCACCTCCAAATCGCCGTTAATTACCAGCAACCACAGGCAGGCTCCAATAAACGGTGGTTTCAACGATTAATCACTACACAAAGAATCACACAGATGACCCAAAACAAAACTCCGAAGGTTCCCGCGGACTGGTCAACCGTTCTGTATTTGCTCACCAAGGCGCAGGTCTGCTTGATTACCGGATACAGTCCTAAGACCATTGAACAGCTGTCATCAGCAGGCCACTTCCCTCGTCCGATTCGTCTTGCCGCAAATAGAGCGCCTCGCTGGCCGTCCCTGGCAGTCGCCAAAGCAATGGGGCTCTGATCATGCAACGTCCCTACCCTAGCCTGCGTGTCGCATTAGAGGCCTGCGGGCTACGTTGTCACATCACCAAGCCAATTCCCACTAAAGGTTTTCTGCGCGTTCACGCTGAAGGTGACCGCTCAGGAAGCCAAAACGTTGCCATCGCTCGTTGCGGTACGGATTTGGGTTATCTCAAATATTGGAAAAAAGACATCTCTGTTTTGTTCCGTCTCAACGAATCAGAGATAGCAATCCCTGCCTCTTCTCCGGCGGCCGACATCAATGCAGCTCATTTGGTTCGCGCCTTGCTTAAAAACGCTCCGATTACCGAGCATTCGACGTATTTTTCGGAAAAAAAGCTACCTATTCTCGAGCTGAAACTACGCTGTGTCACGCCCAAAGAGCTCTCTGAACACTACGGCTACCGCTTATTGGGACGATCGACAGCTCCGTTTGTCGTCATCCCCATTTACAGGATTGAATCTCGTCAGCCAAAGCTGTGTTCTGCCCAACTTATTGGCGGTACACCAACCAGAAAACACTTTTTGAAAGGTGGCCAGAAAAAGGGCGGCTTTGGGCTCGTCAGGCCTATCCCTAGAAATGAAACGGCTCCGATTATCGGTGTCGCGGAAGGTGTTGCAACAGCGATCAGCGCCTGGGAGCTGTTCAAGCACCAAGGGCACCTGACGACTGTTGCCGCGGCGTTCGATTGCGGCAACCTTCTTCCTGTGTGCAAAAGTCTGAGAAAACGCTGGCCTAAAGCCCAAATCATCGTTTTTGCCGACAACGACTGTCCAGAAGCAGACATCAATCCCAACCAGCACTGCTCCCCCAACAATGCCGGCGTCAATCACGCGATTAAGGCCTGTCGTGCAGTGAGAGCCCGGCTACACGCGCCTTCTTTCGATGAAAATACCCTCATGAAATTTAAAGAGACAAAAGGGACATTGCCTACCGACTGGAATGATTACCTTTGCTCAACCGGTGTCAGTTATGGCAAGTGATCCCAATTCTTTAGCTGCGGCCGTGGAAATCCCTGCAGAAGAACCTGCAAACGACCAGAAGATGGAACTTTCGTTTGTGAAGGGGATTCAGATGGTCACAAACATCTTCAACTCCACGCCTTTTGGAGAAAGTTTGCACGATCACATTCGCACCTTCTGCCAGAACCACATGTCAGAGATTCCTCTGGAATCAGCTATCACGACCTGCTACCGCCTGGCTGCAGTGGATCTGCCGCAAGACGCCGAATTCGATCTTTTGCCATTGGAAATTGAGGAAACAATTCCTCTTGCCGAATCGGTACGACTTTCCGACGTCATGCGTGAGATCAAAGAGTACCTGTGCAGATTTGTCGTGGCCGCACCCGACGTCATTCAGGTTCTGGCGTATTACGCCGCAATGACTTGGTTCTGTCGTGGTTTGCAGGTGGTTCCTTACCTTTTGATCACATCCGGAGCTCCTGGTTCAGGCAAATCCACCATTGCTCAAGCCGTGACGCATCTCTGTTATCGCGGATGCATGGTGAGTTCTGCATCAAGCACCGCCGCATTGAGCCGTCTATGCAGTCAACGCCCTTGTACTGTCATGATTGACGAACTGGACTCGGCTCCGCCTATGTTCATTCAGGAAGTGACCTCCATCTTGAACTCTGGATCCTCCGGATCAGGCGATGTTGCTCGACTCATTGTCGCGCGTAATGCCCGCGGCCGTCAGCAAATTGCTGCCCTCAAATCTTTTGGCCCAAAAATTCTGGTCGGCCTCAATGGTCCGGCTGGCATTAGGGCCCTTCAGCCAGCAACGATCTCGCGCTGCATCACCATTACAACCAGAGGAGCCGGCAATGTCGTTCCTGAGCCTCTCCCTCACTTTAAGCAAGACAAAGATGCCGCCAAACTGCCCAGAAACTTGCTGCTGTCGCGGATCAATACGGCAAGTCATTCTTGCAAACAATGAAGGAACTTCGCACGTTAGATCGCTTGCCTAGCCGCACACGAGACAAATACCTACCCTTGATGACTCTAGCCACTATAACCAGCAAAGAATTGCACATCGAAGACTTTGTCGAAGTAGAGCAACTCTGGAAACATCTCCAGGCCGCGGAAATTCCCGAAGCCGACATTGGGCGTTATCTGCTTTCTGCATGCGGGAAAATCTTGACTGAGATTGTTGTCCCTGCCTTGAAAGGGCTCAAAAGTCCAAATCCGCCTAAGCACATCCAGGGGATGCGCCTGAAACCTCTCTCGGAAATTCATGCTCCGTGCATTTGCTCTTTGATTCACGAAGGAGTTTCCGTTAGCAACACCGGCGCCAGAAAAACAGAAATCAGCGAGCTGAATATTCTGCTTCGCGGAGATCGCAAATATGTGAGAAGCATTGAACTGTTAGCGGTGTTGCTCTTGGACGAGGCCTCGCCATTGCAAACAGCCTCTTCCGGGAAGCCGATGACGAACGTGGAGTTCTGTCAGCAACTCAAGGCGTTCGGGTGCGAGCCGACTCGCATTACAGACGCACGCAATGTGGTTCCGCTACCCAATCTCGCTGGGGTCATGCACCAGTGGCTAGATGTCTTCGAGGATGACGCAGAGTTGCATTAACCTTGATCATGCCTCGCGGAACCAACGCCTGCTTACTCTCGATGCGATTTGATCTGTGAGAGTAAGCCAAAAATGTTCATTTCCACATTTCATGGTTTGTGGATTTAAACAAAATTAACATAGACATCGCAACCCCATCCTAAATTGGATGGGGCTTTCAGTTTAATTTTCCGATGTCGACAAAACAGAGAGCAAATGAACTATTGATTCACCGTGGAATCTGGCGCCTGCTCAACTACCGGGACAGTTTTCTGCCGACCTTGAGTGGTTTCGTAGGTGTAAGTGTCTCGAACAACAGGCTTTTCGATCGTCACGCGCTTGTCGTCATAAAGAAGGGTTCCATCGGGCACTACGATGAGAGCAACATCACCGTGACAATAGTCCGCCCAACGAGATTCACACGTCATTGCCAATGCGTGAGTCTGGTCGAGAACCTGAAACACACGGAAGGTTTTTGGGGCACCAATACTGCCGTTCTCTTGTACAACGATCCTGTCTGTTCCAGCGCAACCAGCGACAAGAACGGCGAGGGAAGCCACTAACGGCAAAATAAGAGATCTCTTCATACTTACTTCCTCACGGCTTACGGATGGTTTGTTCTATCAATGTTCTCACAAGCTGAGCTGCTTTGGTCCCATTTGCAACGCAGTACATCATCAATTCTTTGTGCAGACTTGCCGGAAGATCAATCGAAAGGCGCTTCAGCGGCTCTTTTTCTTCAGGCGCGATCTGGGGCTGAGGAGTTGCAACTTCAGCCCCTTGAGCAACCCATGCGTTCATGGCATCAGTTTGAGTCTTTCGAGCTTGGGGCTTGAACGAGACGGTTTTACGGGACATCACTTTTTCTCCATCAATTGCAGTACATCTTGAGCTAGCGAACCGATTTCTGCAACTGCCGGACTTTTGGCATCCTGTTCAAGGACGCTAAGTCCTCCAGCAGCTGATTCGGCAAAGATAACGCGCTGACCGATGGTTGTCGAAAGGACTGGCAGCTCAAACTCCGCAAGAGCGCTCTCAACATCACGTCCAATAGCCGTGTTGGGGATCTTGCGGTTGATAACAAACGCTGCTTTGAGGTCAGGTTTATAAATCACGGCTTCCTGAATCAGATCGACAACTTCTTGCGAGGCCCAGATGTCATAGGGACTTGGTTGGACAGGAATCAGCACCAGATCGGAAGCCATGATGCAGGAGCGAGCCAGGTCGGTAACACGAGGAGCGCCGTCAATGATGACGAAATCCTTGCCCGCGCCGATGTCGGCAACAGTCTTGTGGATTGTAGGTTTAGGGCAGCTCACCACACTGAAAAGAGGCTCTGCAGGTTCGCGTGCCGCCGCCCAATCAAGCGAAGAACCTTGAGGATCTGCGTCAACGAGCAACACAGAGTGATTGAGTGCTTTAAGTGCAGCCGCTAGGTTGATAGACAGCGTTGTTTTACCGACGCCGCCTTTCTGATTGAGGATGCTGATAACTTTCATTGATTGTTAAAATGTGGAATTGATGTTTTCCACATTTTAACAAGTGTATGGTGGTTGGATGGCCTTCTGGTGCTGGAGTAATGCCGCCCTACAAGTTGGGGACATTAACTTGAGAGGAAACAACACCATCAGCGCAACCCGACGAGAGAATCGAAGATTCTATTGAGAAGTTCTCTCTCCAGTCTCTGACGTTGAGCTTGGGCCAATTTTCTATTTAGTTCTTGCTCTCGAAGCGCAAGAAGCTCTTGTTGCCATATCTTCTGGCACATGGTTTCTTCTGGCGGAGTTTGGGGCCGAATCCAATATCCGCTGGCAAGAAGTGAGGCAACAAAGTCCTTCCTGTGAAACGCGCAAACGCAACGAGGCCTGCCAAATTCATCAGGTAACAAGCACCAGAGACGCTTGGTGATGCCTTTGTGACTGTTTTCCGAAATCACGTGTGAAGATCCGGATGCGTAGTAACAGCCTTGTAGTTGATTCGCGGCAATGGGGTTGATTTCCAGCGAAGCCTCTTGCTCGGAAGCGAAATCGAATATAACCGGAACAGAAAGGCCGAGCCAATCTTTGGGAAAAATCTCATCGGGATGCCGAACCACATAGAGCTCGAAATTCGCCACGACTACCCTTTGAAGAACATCTCGAATACGCAAATCAAGTTCAGCCTCATCGCCACAAATCAGATCGAAATGTCCTGTTTCGCCAATTAGCCGCTTCATGAAAAGCTTGAATTGAGAAGGCCTGGCATCTGCGATCCAAACCATGTTCTGGTAGAAGTTCACACGCGATTGGAGCTCCTCTGGGGCGATAGCTGAATGCTGGAATTCAAGCACTAAGCCGGAATTTTGTAGCTTCACATCGGCTCGATGAATTTTCCCAGTGGTTTCATCCTGAAGTACCACCTCTCGCCAGTTCTCAGGAAATTCCTCTTTCCAGTGGCGGTGCCACTCCGTTTCATTTTCCTTCCATTGGTCACTGCATTCGCTCCCCTTCTCGTGTGCCCAGTGCCAAATACGAATCTTTCCGCATCGTGCCTGTACTTTCTGCTTGCAAACAGGGCACAAACCATGAGCTTTTGGTGCAGGTTTAATACGAACCGAGTCATCAGTTGCGTTCAATGGAGTGGCGTATTGCATGCAGGGAATGTTGTAGAAGAATAGAGATACAACCAGTCTACTCAAAGGCTATCAAGAATCTTGCCTATAGATGAGGTTGTGGTTTCAGGGTAGCTCGCAATGCCGAGGAGCGACTCAGCAGGTTCGCGAGTCGTAGTCCAATCAAGTACGTGTGCGCCGCCTGTGTACGATTGCATCAATATAGAGGCGATAACAAATTCGGCGGCAAGTTTGCACTTGACCGCCGACTGTAGACACCTCTCTTGTCCTGTTACTAACTATCCAATGGATGGATTTCGAGTTTTGGCAAAGATTTCACAATCTTCATCGTCTCAAGACTGACTGTTATGATCTTCAAGAAGAGATCCAGCGGATATCGCTCGTTGCCTTGCTCGACAGCATACTCATTGAAATCGTTAACGATGCCAGAATCCTTATCAACGCTCACTTTTGCACGCTCAACGATCCAGTCGAGAGCAGATCTCTTGTTGACAACGTATTCCTGAGCTTCCAACGGAATATCCCTAACCGTGATCCAATCGTTGTAGATGAGCGTGGTTTTATCCTTAGCAGCGTTACCCTTTTTGCCATCGATCGTCCTCCACTTCATTTGTGAAACACGATAAGAGGGCTTGCCGGCCTTGGTGTATTCGAGATTGACGCCAGCATATGGTTTTACCTTCTCGAAGTTCACATGCAAGTCGGCGAGTGTTTGGCCCGCCTCGACAAACGACATGAACTGTTCGTAGGTAGCAACACGTGGGATGCGTGGTAGCTCCTTCATCAGATTGTTGGCGTAGCGCGTTCGATAGTCTTCTGAATGCAAAATTCCGTAGATGTAATAGAAGAGATCGTTTTCAGTAATCGTCTTACCCGGATAAGCAACTTGAAAGTGCGGCAACGCTTCCGGTGAGAAGCCACTCGGCATCTCGCACGGTTCGCCGAAGTCCAGCACGTTCTCTACTGACTTAGTTTGCTCTCCTGGGAGCCACCGTGGGAAACACTGACCATTAAAGTTCAATTGGAAATCAACAATGCTGTCAGTCATCAAGCACGAAAATTCTTTTGAACCTACTCCCGACGAACAAATGACTAAATTCTTTGTTTGATTGCTAGGAAATATTTTTGGTTGTGAATATAGACTATGAGAAAAAGTCTTCGAGGAATAGTAATGTTGTCTAAAGAAAGGACGATATAAAGCTGTACGAATTAGTGCAGGATCAAAAGATTGTCTGTAACCTCGCTTGAGCGGACTCTTCCATGCATTTCCACCCCAACTTATATTCGATAAGTCTTTCCTTACCCATAGTTGTAGTTGTTTATCTGATAGTTTTCTATTTTCAGCCGCATAGCGACTAACCTCCTGATTAAAGAACTTAATCATTTTTTCCAGGTTAGTGGCCAATGTTTTCTGAGAGGAGTTGTAAACCCAACAATCCTTACCCGTTACAACACCTCCTGAATAATCTTTAAACAAGCCTTTTTCGTGTTTTTCTTGTCCTAAGCGTATAAATGTTTCGAAGGACTTTTCTCTAAAATTAAACCAATCGTTATTTTCGTCAGGACAAATTGTATTTAGCTCACTAAGAACAATTGATTTATCTTCCTTTAGAGCTAGCAATTTGTCTTCTCTTGTTAGATAGTCATCTACCGTATGAAAATAGATCTTCCCATGCTCTGTTGAGGCTGGATTCCTGACGAGAAAAACAACTGCAACAGGTGCTCGGCTTCCTCCACCAAAGACTTTCCCTCCTTCTTGGCGTGCACGCTCACCCGAATTTCTTTGATTCCCCTTCAAGTGATAAATGTAGATGGAATTGAATTCTTTGGTCATGCATTTACGCATACCATCATCACAAGTGGAATCCAACCAACTTGCGTTAGCAACAAAACCAATAATTCCACTTTCTCCCAAACGATCGCTAGCCCAACGAAAAGCTAACTTATAGCTATCCCTACTCGATTTTTTACCTCCTTGCCTTGCGGACATAGCTGTGTAAGTTTTTTCAATTCGATTAAAAAGCACGGGATAGTCGTCGTTTGGATTATCACTATCACGACTATCATCTCCTACAGAATAGGGAGGATTTCCTATGATGATGCGGATGTCCAGCTTGTTCAGTTCCGCTAAACGAGCATTGTTTTCTCCCAATTCCGTACCAAAAATGTTGGCTTTTTGATTGTTGGCAAACGTGTCCGTCCAGATCATCACCTTATTCGGCTGATACACCTCATTCGGGCAAATTTCATGAAAGACTCCTTCAACATTCATTGAAGCAACGTAATAAGCCAAAGGAACAATCTCATTTGCATGAAGCTCGTGCTCAAACTTCTTAGGCAGCCTTTCTTTTGGAATCAAACCGCTTTGCATTAGACGAGCTATGAAGGTTCCTGTTCCAGTAAAGGGATCAAGAATGTGGACACCCTCTTCTGCAATGTCCGTTCCGAACTCCCTTTTGAGCAAGTCAGCAACTGACTGATTGATAAAGTCCACAATCTCAACAGGTGTGTAGACAATGCCGAGCTTTGACTGCTGCTTCGGAAACGCAACCTTGAAAAATTTTTCAAAGAGCTCCTTGATGAGCACTTGCCGATCGGCCGCACTTTTAATCATCCGTGTGCGCATCTGAACGGATCGGTAGAACTCTTGAAGCGATTTTGTTGCGACCTTCATGCCCTCCTTGTCGAGAGCCTCCATCATGGTCGTCATCGCCTTAGTAATCGGGTTTTGTTTGGTGAACTGGTAGACGACATTGCCAGCGTCATCTTTGATTGTGAACAGAGCATCAAGAATTGGTTCAGTAACAACGTGCTGCCCTAGCATTTCGATGATTTCATTAGCCTCCAAATCACCATTAAGCGTTGCTTTCAGCTCCTTCTGGAAAGCTTCAAAAGCTTTACGGGAAGATTCGTTCTTTGGATCATCAAGCACGTCTTGAATGTGCTTGATTTGCACCCGGCAGATTTCACCGACATCTTCTGCCCAATCCCCCCATTCGCGACGATTGCCAACACGTTTCACAATCCTTGTGCGAATTTCGTTTTCAAGAATTTCATCGTGGTTGAAATCTAATTGCCCCTGACCTGAGTCGTTATTCGTCCTCTCCGTCGCAGCAACACGGCGCGCAAGTTTTTGCCCGGAGTTTGATCCCTTCTTTGACTTCTTGGCAATCTTTTTATTGGTCAAACAAACGACCTCAATCTTGCTACTATCGATGATATTGCGTTGCCCATCAACAATGGCACCAAACTCCGTATCAATGGACTTGAGTGCATTCAGAACCTGCCACACAACGTCAAAATCTTTGTTGTGATCAAGAGCCATTTCAGCGGGAATACCCGCCGGTGTTACGATCGGAATGATGACGTAGCCGCGCTTCTTGCCAGTTTGTGGAGAGACGCGCATAACTCTTCCGACAGTCTGCACAACCTCCACCTGTGACTTGCGCGGAGACAAGAACAGAACAGCGTCAAGAGACGGAACATCAACCCCTTCAGACAAACAGCGAACATTGAAGAGAATCTTGCAAACATCGTCTTCCGGCGATTCTCGCAACCAATTCAGAAGCGCTGTTTTCTCAGTGGAGTTCATGGATCCATCGATGTGCTTCGTCTCACACTTCAACGGATACATCTGGTCATATGCCTCACGGCTCAAGCTTTCATCTGCCGCAGCAAGCGTCTCATAATTTTGATTTTTGAACTCTTCTACTGTCTCAGCAAAATTCTTGGTAAAGAGCTTGGATGAAGTGCGATCAAGGAACTTCATGTTGGGCTCAATTATCTGAGCAAACCCCACAGCTCTGCGCATCGGCTGCAGATCATCAGACATAGATGCATTCTTGTTGATGTCAAGCTTTGAGAGCGCTCGCCAACATCCAACAACTTTAGCCGCATGCTTAACGGGCAAGCCGCCGGCTTGCACGACCTCAAAGTCACCCAAGGCCCGGCTCTTCAGGATGTCTTCTTCAATCGACAACACAATCACCTTATAGTCCACAAGGCTGCCTAGAGCCACCGCTTGGGAAAAGGTGATGGTATGAAACGTCGGCCCATAAATGGTTTCATCGTCCATAGAGTAGAGAACCACCTCACCTTGTGCCTGCTGTTCCTTCACTACGTTGCCATAGATTCTGGGGGTAGCGGTCATGTACAAGCGCTTGCGAGCTTTGATGAAATCGTTGTCGTGAATACGATGGAACGGTGCGTCCGCTTCATCTTGGTAATGACCACCGGCCGTGCGATGAGCTTCGTCACAGATCACAAGACCAATTTCGTCCATACCGTACTGCTTTTGAGCCTCGCTTACCACTTCAATAGATTGATAAGTCGAGAAAATAACCGTCATTCCATCCTGCAGTCGAGCAGCTTTCACTTCTTTAGCCAATGCATCAGCTCGTGTTGTCGCCGGATAGCAAAGGTCGCTCACAGACGTTATTTCATCGATATTGTTCAGATCAGCTTTTCCAGTTGTAGAGTCAGAACATACTGCAAATGCGTGGATAGGAACACCGCACTGTCTTTTCCAATCGGTGAGTGTCTGAGAAAGAAGAGCAAGAGAAGGCACAAGGAACATCACAAAGCCTTTCTTACCCTCGATTTGCTCGGCAATCTTCATGGAAGTAAAGGTCTTGCCAGTTCCACACGCCATGATGAGCTTGCCACGGTCATGGTCGGCAAACCCCTTGATTACGTTGTCTATGGCTTCTTCCTGATAAGGACGTGGCTCGCGTTTTGCAACCTGTTTAACTTCTCCCTTTGTCGCGTATGTATTCCAGTCAATTGATGAGTCCGCCATAATGGCTCGTGTGATGAGGGTAATCGGCGGCTCAAGCCGGCTCATTTCCGCTTCTGCATTGTCTGACCACCTTTCGTTGGTCGCCACGACAAAGCGCTGAACAAAGCAGCTACGATTGGAAGATGACACAAACGAAGCAATACCTAACTTCGGGACGACAGCATCCTTGTCGTAGAACTTGCACTGGATGGCCGCGAACTTTGACGGATCATCGGCTAGCGTACCGACAAGATCAATGCCAATGTCCTTAGCATTGGGCGAAAGTTCAGGATGAGAAAGCGCCCACTCCTTATATGTTTCGACCTTAGAAAACAAGTCCTTATAAGCCTGATCTTTAGTGAACCAAACCTTGGTTAGGGTTTCAAATCGAGTTCCAGCATCTCGCTGGATACCACCTGACGCTTCTTTGATAATTTCAAGCAGCTTTTCAAAAGCTTGTGCATTGCTGATTGATTCGGACATATTTTCTCCTGGCAAAATGCTTGATTTCAGTTGATTGAGTTTGTTAGTTTTAAGCCTCATTCTTGCGGTATCTCAAAGGCTGTTTCTGCTGTTCCATTTGCTGAAGGCGTCTATAAAGCGTAGAGCGAGCAATGCCTATCTCTCTTGCCACTTTGGCAAGAGGAATCCCAAGATTAATTTGTTCTCGCGCCTTTTCGATTATTGCTACATCAGTTGGCTTTCTACCCTTGTATACACCGCGCTTTTTAGCTAACTCGATACCTTCCCGTTGACGTTCCCGGATCATGGAACGCTCAAACTCGGCAACGGCACCAAGCATAGACATAAGCAGTTTAGTCATGGCCACGTCATTTCCCGACGCATCCAGCAAGATTGACTCTTTTATAAATCGAATGCTGACGCCTTTGGCCTGGAGCTCTTTTGTTGTGTTCAACAGGTCGGTCAAGTTTCGGGCCAGGCGATCCATGCTGCACACGACAATGGTGTCCCCCTCGCGGATATACTCCATCATCTGTTGAAATGCCGGTCGCTTGGTGGTAGCCCCACTCGCCTTGTCTTCAAAAATTTTGTCGGTGTTTTCCGACTTAAGTTGTTCGAGTTGTCGAGCGAGGTTTTGATCTGCAGAACTTACTCGCGCATACCCGACAATCTGTCCTTTCATCTTGATTTGTCCTGTTAGGGTGGTCAAGCTACATTTATGTAGCAAATATCTGCTTTTATATCCTAAAGCGACACATGTTGCAAGCTTTCACCATTGTCGCATTAGCGTACACCTCAAAGAGACTATCACGAGATCTTTATCCAAGAGTCGTCGAATTGGTACTTCATTAGAAGAGATACCGACAGTAGAGGGGGGAATGATTTTTTGCGAAGTCGGCAACTCCAATCTCTTTTGTTCAGAAAAAAGGGATGTTGGATTAGGGGAGCCACCCACACAAAGGAACCCAGTGCAGGAATTCGAGTCTGGAACTAGCGATTGCGATTAGCTTATCGGATGCCTCTTACCTTGCCTACCCATATCCCTATAAACAGTAGCTTGTTCTGTTGTTTCCCGCCCCCGGAAGGGCAAAGGTTGGCATTAGCAATTGCATCTCAAGAGTTCGCCACCAGGCGCCTAAAAATTTAGGCCAAATAGGGAGGGAGTATCAAGCCCCTTGTCTATTGCTAATGAGGCTTTAGCAAATCCCATCGAGCAAAAGATGTGGCTCTTGGATTAGAAAATTTTCAGCAAACGCCAAAGTTCAGGCTCTGAATTGGAGCACTTCTGAGCAAAATGCTGAGATTTTCAATAAAAAGCCCCGGCACGGCAACACTGAGTTTCGTCATTTTTGAGAGTTTGTAATGCCCCACACTCATTTCTCTTGTGGCGGATCGACCAAGAACTTTTGCAAATCTGCACTAACAACGTGACAACAGGCAACGGTCACATCTCAACAGCGTTGGGTTCTGTCGGTTAGGCGGTGTCATTGAGCATCCTCTAGGCCTCCTGTGCCTGTATCGGACATTGGAATTCTTCAAAAAAAGGATTTTTTTCAAAAGACGGCCTCTCCTTTCTTCCATTTCAGGAATAGTAAAATAGAGCCCTATTTTGGAGTCACTTTGAGCATGAAGCAAACATTAGACGATCTCGTCAAATCATTTCCGACAACCCCATTTTTATTTGTAGGTTCTGGCTTAACAAGAAGGTATTTAAATCTGCCAAATTGGGAGGAGCTTTTACAGCATTTCGCTACTCGCCTATCTGCCGATTCTTTCAAATTTAAAGGGTTGATGAATGAAGCAAACGGGGACAAAGCAAAGGTAGGCAGTCTTATTGCTGAAGAATTTTCTAAAAGATGGTTTAACGACCCCACTTTTCGATCTGGATCTGCAGAGGTCGAGAAATTAGTTGAAAACGACGTATCTCCATTTAAAGCAGAGTTGGCCGAGTACATTAAAGCCAGATCGATGACAGTTCCAGAATATCACAATGAAATTGAATTGCTAAAGCAATTAACGGTCCGCAACATTTCCGGTTTTATCACAACAAATTACGATACATTCCTTGAAGACATTGCCTCTGGATATAAAGTATATTCTTCCCAAGAAGAATTACTTTTCAGCTCAATTCAAGGCGTCGGCGAAATCTTTAAAATTCACGGATCGATTAACAACCCATCCTCCCTTATCATTACAGCTGAAGACTATGCCGCCTTCGATGCAAAATCATCTTATCTAGCAGCCAAACTTACAACAATTTTTGTTGAGTACCCGATGATTTTTATCGGATACTCATTGAGCGACCCCAATATTCGGAAGATACTTTCATCAATAGCCCGAGGCCTGTCTGACAAGCATCTCGACAAATTATCGGATCGATTGATTTTTGTAAAACGAAATAAGCTTCTCGACTCCTCTGTCGAGGTGTCGTCCCATTCGATAGATATAGACGGTCGCTATATTCCGGCCACAAAAATCGAAACTAACAATTTTGGATTAATCTTTGAGGCTCTTAGCCATAAAAAAGCAGGTTATCCTGTTCGACTGCTGAGATTGTTTCAGGAGGAACTATTAGATATAGCCTTACCGAGAATTGCTCGAAACATTGCGTAGTGAGTCCTTATAATCCACTTATTGCGGATGACGCCATTGTATTCTCTGTTGGTGTTGACGACTCTCATTTAGTACAGGGGCTTATCGGGGTCACCTCCGAACAATGGTATAAGTCTATCATCTTTGACGACGAGTTAAATTACACAGCAGATGAGCTACTAACTCACGCATACCCAACGCTTATTTCTAGAAACAACAAATTACCTATATATAAATATCTAGGCAAGGCAGAGAAGAACCACCCGAACATTAAAACCATTTCACACTTAGACGAACTAATTAACAATACCACAAAGCGAAATAGAGAAACATTTGTCTTAGCAAATCGTTCTGTCTCAGGTGTGATTCATCAATTCTCTGATGATTTTGTCAATACACTGAAATACTTGTCTTATCTCAAAGAGGACGAAATTGATATTGATGAATTAGAAAAATTCATCAGGGAATCGTTCGAAAAGCACCCCAAATGTCTTCAAACTGGAGAAAATTCAGCCTCAAACATGAAGCGAATCATTAGAATGTTCGACTGGTTGAAATACGGAAAAAAGGGGAACTTACCGCAGTAGGCAAGTCCCCCTCGGAGAGCAGGCTAACCACCAATCAAGTCACGCAACGCGCGGCCCGGTGGTTGTCTGCTGGGATTTTGTGAGAGAAGAGCCTAGACGGAAGTCGCCCTTCGCAGAGCGGCCACACCTGAAGTTCTTCTGCTCCGCATTGTACAGGAATGAACAACCACTCCCATTGTCTTGCACACCAAAATTTGTTCTTAGTCAATACTCCAAGCTCGCTTCTTGGTGGCGCCTTCTAAGTGTTGTCTTTGAAAAGTTCTGACCTCTGAGTGAAGCACTTTTGAGCAGAATGAAGGGTTCAAAACGACAAAAGCCCAGTGCGCCAACACTGAGCTTCGTCATTTTTGAGGGAGTTATCGATGGTAACGCATCTGATTCTCTCGAGGCAGATTATGCCAGAACACGTAGAAAGCATCCCAGAAGCCGAGAGTGATGTGGTTACAGTACTCGGATCAACAGGAAGCTTCCCAATTGACGCCCCTTCTACCTCCGTGTCACCACGACGTGGCCCCAGAACTCGAGCATCAACCGTTTGTGTCAGTTTTACCTCACAGCAGGTTTCCAAACGCTTAATACTCACCGTCCCTTGACATTTACTTGCGTCTAAAAATTGTTCACCCAGCGCACAACCTCGTGCCCGTTAAAGAGATGGACCTTCACTTTAAGAAGGATTGTTGCAACGAAGCTCAACGAAATTATCGCCCAATGTCCTGGGTGCAACCTTTCGCCACTCACCCAAATCTTTAGACGTGAGCACTGCCCGACGACGATCAAGGTAGTCGTTGTACAGAGAGGACTCAACAGTCCGAATTCGTCGTGACTGGCAGTCAACTTCAATGGCTTCCATACGAGATGCCACAGATTCTTCTTTCTTCGGCAATTTCACCAGCCACTTACCCTTTGGGGCAACCATGTAGCTCCAAATTACAGCCGTATTGCGCTTATCCAACTGAACAAAAAAGTAGGCAACTTGGTCCTCCCCGACAGCTTTTCCGCTCTCGACCGGATCAGCCGGGTAGACCTTGGAAAAATCCACGCAATTTAGGCAGAGCCAAGTTTGATCTTTCCCCGTCCACACACCTGTTGATCTGTATCCTTCAAGCAGCTTTCCGTCTGCACGGGATTTAGACCACTCCGCCGTGAGGACATGACCTCCGACATTGACGGTACCGGTAAACGCACAAGCCCAGCCAGCAACGGCTATCAAAGAAGCAAAGACAATTAATTTCTTCATAACAGGCTCATCGGGTGAAACACTCCTTGAGACAATTTAGTCCCCTTTGTTCCTCGCCAGGCAAAAGTCTTCAAACTGTCACTCAAATTGGCCTATCGTGCACAGACTTCAGCGATTGCATCAGCGAGCAATACAATTGAGTTTCGGTCAAAAAAAAACATTATGGTGCAGGATTCCCTTATCACAAGCCGTATCGCAAGAGACGTATTCATGACAGAACAACTTTCCCCCAAGCCGGTCATCAGTGCCGATACACTTCAGCGCATCCTTGAGTTTCGCGACGAGAGAAACTGGAAGCAGTTTCACAACCCAAAGGATTTGGCAATTTCTCTCAGCCTAGAGGCCGCCGAACTGCTTGAGTGTTTTCAGTGGTCCGGAGAAGATACGGAAGTAGCAGGCAAAACTGCCGCCATGAAAGAAGAATTGAGCGACGTGGTCATCTATGCATTACTCCTGGCCGATCGCTTGGGAGTGGACATTGATACTGCGGTAAGAGAAAAGATTCAAGTCAACGCCGCTAAATACCCAGTCCAAGAAAGTTACGGAAATTCCGCCAAATACAACAAACTCAAGCAAATCGCCCGTTCGTCATGACCATCGTCTATCGGAACAATCTGGAGCACTTTTACCAGAACAGTCCAGCGATCCCGGATCTTCTCATGGGACTAGACAGCTCTGATGCACCCCGAAACAGCGCTCAATATCGAGCCTGGGCCAATTCCCTGCAGTTCATGCAAAGCATGCTGATGATGGCCAACCTCCCTCGAGACTGCGGCGTTCTAATCGAATACCGTCTGCCATCCACCAGCAGACGTGTGGACTTCATCATCACGGGACACGATGTTCATGGCTCGGCGAACTTCGTCATCATCGAGCTAAAGCAGTGGTCCACGGCCGAGGCCGTTTCCGGAAAATCAGGAATCGTGATGGCCAACGTGGCCGGGCATCGCATTGAAGAGACCAACCATCCCTGTTATCAAGCATGGTCATACAAAGTTTTTCTCGAGAACATGCTTGATACCATATCAAAAAATCACCTGCATGCCTTCGCATGCGCGTATTTGCACAACTACAAATACAAGGGACCAGACAATGATCCGCTCGCTGCCGAGCCCAATCGAGAGCTCGTCGAAAGCGCTCCGCTATTTGGTCGAGACGATCGCGACAAGCTCGGAAGCTTTATTTCTCAGCACGTTGGCCGTGGCGACGGCGACCTGATCATGGAACTGCTTGCAAGCGGTCAAGTGGTTCCCAGCAAACGTCTCGTAGATGCCGTCGGCATCATGTTTGATGAGAACAAAAAACAGGCTTTCACACTCATTGACGAACAAAAGAATGCCTATGAAACCGCTATGCGTGCCGTTCGTAAGACACCTCTAAACCAGAAACGGTGTGTCATCATCACAGGCGGTCCGGGAACAGGTAAAAGCGTTGTCGCCATGACCTTGCTGGTCGACATCCTTCGAAAGTTCCGGGAAAACGACAAGCGCCGTAATGTACGCTTCGTTTCGCCAACTTCATCATTTCGCCAAGCCATGATCTCCATGCTGGCAGGAAGCCATCAGGACAAACAGGAACAGAAACGACGCAAAGACCTGGCCCAACACCTCTTTTGCGGAAGCATGGGCTTTTATATGCCTGAATTTAACAGCGATTTCGCCAATGAAAGTCCATACCACTGTCTGATCTGCGACGAAGCGCATCGTTTGCATTCTCATCAGAACATGTACCGAGGCAAAAACCAAATTGAGGACATCGTCAAAGCCGCCGGCGTCTCGGTTTTCTTCGTTGATGATAACCAGGCTCTGCGTCCGTACGACATCGGTTCCGTAGACTCAATTTGGCAAGCAGCAGACAAGTACAACGTTCCGGTCGAACAGGTAGACCTTGCCGCCCAATTCCGCTGCCAGGGTTCCGAGGGTTTCCTTAATTGGCTTGCGGTTGTACTCGGTCTTGCAGACGCTCAAAGCACTGGAAATGCCCATGGTTGGGACAAAACTGCATTCGATTTTGACATCGTTGATACGCCGGAAGAAGTCATTGATTTCGTTAACGAAAAAAACCGTTCTGCAGGGGTGCACAATCCTGTGCCCGGCCGCAGCATTATCTCGGGAGCTCGTCTTCTGGCTGGGTATGCTTGGCCCTGGACAAAAGAAGGCAACAATCTCGGTGAAGTACCCGACGTGGATTTGGGGTCCGTCAAATTGCCGTGGAACAATCGGAAATCCAGTTACAAATGGGCTATAGACCCGGCCACAATGCTAAGAAACGAAGTCGGGTGCGTACACACCAGTCAAGGTTTGGAATTTAACTGGGTTGGCGTTTTCATCGGAAAAGATCTGCGTTACGACCCCGATAAGAAGATGCTGTTTGCCGACATTGATAACTACCACGACAAAGGCGGCAAAAATGGTCTCGGCAAAAACAAGGCCGAACGCTCCAAGAATCTTCTCAAGTACGTCTGCCGTTGTTACCGAGTGCTCCTTTCTCGCGGCGTTCGTGGGGCTCGCGTCTACTGCTGTGACAAGAACCTTGCTAAATATCTCAAAGCAGAGCTTGCCAAAACAGTCAATTTGACCGGCAATTGACAGGCTAACGACAGAAGACTCGGTAGTTGCTCACTGGCTCAGCTTCACCTACAGAGGAGAACCGGTTTTGCCTTGTTGCTCTCATTTCTTTCCGTTAGTTCACCAAACGGAAAGAAAGGAAAACGGCAGACGTTGAGAACACCAACATATCTGCCGTCAGAAGTAATCAGTTCCTTGTTTCTTCCCAGTCAAAAAGCTTTTATTCCTTCGCCCCTGCGGCACCCCATACATCGCCCCAGGAGCCGGTGAGCGCCCCTTTGGCGTAGTCAACCACGCGGTTTTCAAAGAAGTTGGTGTGCGTCACGCCTAGCATCGCGTCAACCCAGTTGAGAGGATTTTTCTCCGACTTAAAGATCGGCTTCAAGCCGAGCCCCATCAGGCGACGATCGGCGATGTAACGAATGTAATCCTTAACTTCCTGCTTGGTGAGACGCTTCATGTCGCTTACGCCGAAGGCGAGTTCAATGAAACGATCTTCCAGGTCAACCATCGTTTCGGCGATCGAGTAGATGCGTGCCTTGAGTTCATCGTTCCAGAGCTGCGGATTCTGCTTGATGTACTCACGAAAGAGCATCGTCATGGATTCGGTGTGCAGCGTCTCGTCGGCAATCGACCAGGCAATGATCTGCCCCATGCCCTTGAGTAGTCCGTTGCGCGGGAAGTTGAGCAGCATCACGAAGCTCGAAAACAGCTGCATCCCTTCGGTGAAGGCCGAAAAAGCGGCAATCTGGGCGGCAAGCTCGTTTTCCGACAGGCACTCGTTAAAAAACTCGTGCTTTTTGGCCATCGCCTCGTACTGCAGAAACTCGTTGTAGACGGTCTCGGGCAGGCCCAGCGTCTCGATCAAATGCGAGTATGCCGCGATATGCACCGCTTCTCGGCCGGCAAAGCTCGAGAGCATCATGCGGATTTCCGGTTGAGGGAACTGCGGCAGATAAGTCGTGACGTAGGCTCCCGACACGTCGATGTCACCCTGCGTGAAAAACCGCAGGATCTTCGTCAAAAAATCGCGTTCGGAATCCGTGAGCCTGAGCTGAAAGTCCTTGACGTCTTCCATCATTGGCACTTCCGTCCAAAGCCAGTGCATTTGTTCACTTTGAACGAACGCATCGTAGGCCCACGGGTAGGCAAAGGGCTTGAAGTAATTGCGGTTGCCCGCGAGTTTCAGTGCGCTTTTCTGCATTTCTTATCCTTCACAAGCAAGGCAGCCGGTGTCGTCGGCCACAGCCCGCATATCAATTTCGTCCTCAAGACGCCGACGGACGGCAACCTGGCCGACCTTGTCGGCTTTTCTCAGCTTGTCGCTGCGGCAGTAGTAAAGAGACTTCAGCCCCTTCTTCCAAGCCATAAAGTGGCAGGCGTGCAGATAACCGATCGGCACGTCGGGTGCAAAGAAGAGATTGACGCTCTGGCCCTGGTCAATATAGGGCTGGCGATCAGCTGCCAGTTCAATGATCCAGCGCTGATCGATTTCCTGAGCCGTCTTAAATACGTCTCTGACCTGCTGCGGCAAATCCGTGCGGTGTTGCACGCTGCCGTCGTGGGCAATCAGATCACTCCAGACTTCGTCCGTATCGAGACCGAGTTCAGCCAAAACGCGTTTGAGGAAGCGATTCTTGACGATATGCGCGCCGGAAATCGTGTCCTGCCGGAAAACGTTGGCTCGAATCGGTTCGATTGACGGGCTCGTGCCGCCCGTGATCAGCGACGACGAGGCGTTAGGAGCCACGGCCATCCAGTGGCTGAAACGACGGCTGACGCCGGCAGCGGCCGCATCGGGACATGCTCCGCGCTTTTCACACAGAACCTTGTCGGCACGCTCGCATTCGTTTCGGATGTGGCGAAACATCGCCATGTTGGTCACTTTTGCGACAACGCTCTCAAAGGCAATGCCGTTTTTCTGCAGATAGGCATGGAAGCCCATGGCACCGAGCCCCACACTACGCTCGCGCATGGCGCTCAATCTCGCACGCGCAATCGTGTCCGGAGCGTGATCAATGAAGTATTGAAGCACGTTGTCGAGAAATTCCATCACGTCCTCGATGAACTGAGGCACGTGCTTCCATTGATCGAAATACTCCAGATTCACGGACGAAAGACAGCAGACGGCCGTACGCTCCTCGTTCGTGGGCAAGAAGATTTCGGTGCAAAGGTTCGATCCGTTGATCTTGAGTCCCTGATCGGCAAGCCACTTGGGCAACACGCGGTTGGCCGTATCGGTAAAGACCAGGTACGGTTCGCCGGTGTGCATGCGCATTTCCAAAATACGCTGCCAGAGATCACGGGCACTCACCGTTTCAACCACTTTACCGGTGGCCGGGTGTTTGAGCTCCCACGAATCGTCATAGTCGGCATCACGCATACTCGCTTCGATCTTCTCCATGAAGGCGTCGGAAATATTGATGCCATGATGCAGATTGAGTGCGCGCATATTGGGGTCGCCCGTGGGCTTGCGCATCTCAATGAACTGAACGATGTCAGGATGATCAATCGACAGGAAGGCCGCGTAGGACCCGCGCCGCGTCGAACCTTGACGATACGCAAGACAGGCCGCATCGTAGACCTTGAGATGAGGCATGACACCCACGCTTTTGTCGTCAGCGTTGCGAATCCCCACGTGAATGCCGACGCCACCGCCGAGCATCGAAAGCCAGTTGACTTCGGAAAGCGTATTGACCAGCCCTTCGGCCGTATCGGGCATGTAACTCAGAAAGCACGAGACCGGCAGACCGCGCTTGTTTCGCCCGAAGCTCAAAACAGGCGTCGAAAAACTCAGCCAATGGCGACTCGCATAGTCATAAATACGTTGCGCATGTTCGGGACTGCTCGCAAAGCTTTCCGCCACAAAGGCGTAGCGCTCCTGCGGAGATGTTTCCCCTTCTCGCATATAGCTTTCGCGCAAGCGTTGCAGCCCCAACTCGTCAAAAAGCGCATCGCGCGATAAATCGATCTGAACGGACATAACTGATTACCCGGCAAGAAAAAAGAGCTAACCGCTGATGCGCGGCGCCTCTGATTTAGATGTCCGAAAAATACTATATGGCGATATGTTCGATCGCAATCACACAATATGCTGTTGTCTTTGCCGATGACTCGGCGCCAACCCGTTGATACAGCGGCAAAAATTGTCCCCGCTCTCAAAACAGCAAAACACACTTTTTGCCTTTTTCGACTGCCAAAAATGACAGTCTGCGTCTTTTCGCGCAATGAAAGCCACGTAAAGCGTTCTTTTTCTACCGAGAAATAGAAGTTCAGCAGTAGAAGGAGGTAGAATGCGGGTTTTCCTGCTTGTGACGGGAGGGGTGATTATTCCCGTCATTTTTGTCTGCCAAGTACAAGAAACTTTGTGACGCTGTCGGCAAAGTGTTTCGTCGCAATCCGGACCGACGTTCTGATTTCGCGCAACGTTCCACAACATTTTCCCTAAAAACAGATCACTAGAAAGTTTGCTTTCCATCGAACTTTCATCAAGTTTTCATTTGCTCTGCAGATAAAGCACCTAAACTCTAGGCTGTCTCTTTCCTGCCTAAAAAAACAACAAGGACAGAGCGCATAAGTAGCCGTCACCGCTTTATTGTCGTTTGAGCGCTACAAAATCAAACTCTCGGAGCCAAAGTCGTCATGGACTTTCTTAATCATCTCGTCAGTGAGATCAACAGTGTCCTTTGGGGCGTTTTCTGCCTGATTCCCTTGCTGTGCGGCACGGGCATCTTCTACAGCATCAAGCTTCGTTTTGTGCAGGTACGCAAGTTCGGCCTCGCCACGCGTTTACTGTTCGGCGGCGCCACGCTTTTTGGCAAGCGTGCCGATAAAACGGGCATGAGCTCATTCCAAGCTTTGGCTACCGCCATCGCTGCTCAAGTGGGTACCGGTAACGTTGCGGGTACGGCCACTGCTATCGTCTCGGGCGGCCCCGGCGCCTTGTTCTGGCTGTGGGTTGCCGCCTTCTTCGGTATGGCCACCATCTTTGCCGAAGCGGTGCTGGCTCAGACCTTCAAAGGCAAAGACGCCAACGGCCACGTGGTCGGCGGTCCTGCGTACTACATCACCAAGGGTATGGGTGAAAAATGGCGTCCGATGGCCGTCTTCTTCTCTATCGCCATCATCATTGCTCTGGGTTGCATCGGCAACATGGTGCAATCCAATTCGATTTCCAACGCCATGCACACGGCTTTCGGCGTTCCGCTGGTCATCACCGGTATTGTGACAGCCATTCTCGCCGGTGCGGTTTTCTTCGGCGGCGTCGCCCGTTTGGCGTCTGTGACTGAGAAAATCGTTCCCTTCATGGCCGCCATTTACATCATCGGCGGCTCCTACGTCATTGCTTGTCACGCCGGAGAACTTGGCAATGCGTTCCGTCTGATCTTTGTGGCTGCATTTGATCCTCAGGCTGTTATGGGCGGCGCACTCGGTCTGACGGTTGCCAAAGCCATGCAGTTCGGCGTTGCCCGCGGCTTGTTCTCCAACGAAGCCGGTATGGGTTCCACACCGCACGCTCACGCCGTTGCCAAAGTAGAGCACCCGGCCGAACAGGGGCTCGTCGCCATCTTCGGCGTTTTCGCCACCCTGATCGTTGTTACCTTCACGGGCATCGTGATTCTCGTGACCGGCGTACTCGACTTCCAGAGCACCGGCATTGCGCTCACTCAGAAGGCTTACAACGTGGGGCTGGGTTCGTTCGGCGTAAGTTTTGTTGCTATCTGCCTCTTCTTCTTTGCCTATTCAACGATCATCGGCTGGTACTTTTTTGCCGAACAGAACGTGCGCTTCCTCTTCTCTGAAAAAGCGCTCCTTCCCTATCGCGTGATTGTCTGCGCCTTCATCATTGTCGGCGCCACGCTCAAGGTTGATCTGGTGTGGGCACTGGCCGACCTCTTCAACGGCCTGATGGTCATTCCCAACTTGATTGCATTGATTGCTCTGCACAAGGTTGTCGGCAACTGCCTTGATGACTTTGAAGCCAAGTTGGCCAAATACGAGAAGACACAACAAAACATCTCTCACAGTTAACGAGAGTTTTGCCGCAGGCAGTACGAGGCGCTTTCTTCATGAATGCGCCTCGTTTTGCATCTGCTCACGGACATTCAAACCGTCTCATCGCACGGGCATGGTCATGCAAACGATTGAGGACCGCCTCAATCTCAGCTCCCTGTAGCAGTTGCGTCTCGGGAGCCTCGTCGGCAACCGCACGTAACCAAAAACGCTCGCGGTTTACAGCACGATCGTATTGTTGTGCGGCCATTTCAGAAACCAGCAACGCCCCGGCTTCGAGTCTCTCGCGACTGCATTCGATGATTGCCTCGGCATACGTTTCGTTGCGATCCATCCAATGGAACAAATGCCCGGGCGCAGCAAGACGGTCCGACTTGCTGCGATTGCACTTCGGACAAGCCAGTACAAAGTTAAATGTCCTTGTATGCGCGAATCGCGAGTACGGCAAAAAGTGGTCAACGTCGCAACTGGAATCCAACTTGCGACCGCATTGACGTCCTCCCCTGATTGATCAGAGGATTCCTTCGGAGTTGCTTACGCAAATCCAAGAGGTTGGTTCTCGCTGTTGGCGCCGGAGTTTCGTGCAAAAGGCACGGCGGCTCCTGCGCTCACTTCACGAGCGATGCGCTTTTTATCGTGTGCGCTCGGACCTGTCCGGCCCTTCCTCCTCACGTTTATTGCGCCGACAATGTCGG
>ENA-UEQH01000191-UEQH01000191.1-human-gut-metagenome-genome-assembly--contig:-NODE-191-length-36553-cov-30.601053_pt1 | contig 36553 bp, 19 predicted proteins | sample MGYA00242945_ERZ507943 | MGnify/ENA primary metagenome ERZ507943 (study PRJEB26167, sample SAMN06115418) | human gut metagenome | host: Homo sapiens | place: China:Hubei | collected 2015-03-06... | reverse complement strand
CGGTGGTGTGAGAGGTCGGTGAACATGAAAATAGGAGATAAACACCTATGATTAATGTTTACCTCCTACTCGATTATAAATTTGTCTGTTATGTATGAGGTATTTAATAAAAAAATACATAGACAATGTTTTTTATGTATCTATTAATCTATATTATGTTAAACTTTTTAGGCTTGTTCTTATGTTAATTTCTGATATTAAAAAATGGTATATTATTTTATTCTTAGCTTGTATTAATTCAATTCATTCTAAATCTGCATCTAGAGATACTATATTTGTTTCTGAATATGGCTGTGAACCGAATACTTATGAAAATTGTGTGATGCAAATTCAGAAAGCAATCGATGACTGTAAAAAATATAAAGCAAAAGTTTTATCGTTTCAAAAAGGCCGCTATGATATTTGGCCGGAAGGAGCAATCCGAAAAGAATATTTTATTTCTAACACTTCAACAGAACAAGAATGCCCGTCAAAAATAAAGGTGATCGGTCTGATGTTTGATGGAATAAAAAATCTGGAAATTGATGGAAATGGTGCATTATTAATGTACCATGGTAAAATGATTACCATGGCGTTAGATAGCTGCGAAAATATAAAAATCCATTCTCTATCAACTGATTTTGAACGCCCTACAGCTTCTGAAGTGGAATATATAAAAAAAGATGATACGGGAGTTACTGTTTCTTTTCATCCAGACAGCAGATATGAAATAGTGGATGGAAAAATTAATTTAATAGGAGAAGGATGGAAATCGAATTTAATTCATTGTATTGAGTGGGATAAGAATACATCTTTTTTTACATATAGCAATGGCTGGAATATTCTCTCTAAAGCAAAAGCAACCGAAGTTTCACCAAGGATTGTGCATTTTAAAACAGGTAATGATTTTTCTCCACAATTAGGTAATATTCTCACAATGAGAGATATTATTCGTGATCAGGTAGGTATGTTTATTAAAGAATCAGAAAATGTATCATTGAAAAACGTGAATATGCATTATATGCATGGTCTTGGCATAGTAAATCAATATTCTTCTAATATAACAATGGACAGTGTAATGTGTATGCCTTCTCGAACGTCAGGTAGAATACTTGCCGCGTCTGCTGATATGATGCATTTTTCTGGATGTAAAGGGAAAATAATTGTGCAGAATTGCCGTTTTGAAGGTGCGCATGACGATCCGATAAATATCCATGGTACAAATTTAAGGGTTATATCAAAAATTGATGATGAAACGTTATTATTACGTTTTATGCATGGGCAAAGTTATGGATTTACAGCTTTTCATGAAGGGGATAAAATTGCTTTTGTACTTGCTGCTACCATGCAGCGTATTAATAAAGAATATACGGTAGTCAAAGCAAAAAAAATATCAGAAAGAGAGATAGAGATAGTTCTTGATAAACCTGTTCCTGAGAAGTTGGAAATTGGTTTAGATTGCGTTGAAAATATAACATATACTCCAGAGGTAGTGATAAGAAACAACTATTTTACAAGAACAAGTACACGTGGGCTATTGGTAACTACCCCAAAGAAGGTGATCATAGAAAATAATATTTTTGAAAAAACAGGTATGAGTGCAATCTTGATAGAAAGCGATGCCGAAGGATGGTTTGAATCGGGTCCTGTTAATGATGTTTTAATTACTAACAATACGTTTATTGACTGTGGCTATCAAGGTGGACCTGGACATGCTGTAATAGCATTGAATCCTTCAAATCGTATTGTTGATTCTGAAAGTCCTGTTCATCGGAATGTGCGTATTGTAAATAACTATTTTAAGTCATTTGATTTTCCTTTGTTGTATGCTAAAAGTACTTCAAATATTATTTTTGATAAAAATAAGGTTGAAAGAACGAGTACTACTAATGTTGTTTCTGGGAATAAGTGGACTTTTTATTTGAATGGCTGTAAGGATGTCTTTTTACGTAAGACAGAGTTTGTAAATGACAAATGTATCCCTCTAATAAAAATAGATAATATGAAGAAGCAGGATGTAAAGGCTAGTAGGAGAGATTATTATGTAGAAAAATAGTATCATTGGTTTATATTAAATTTATGGTTGAGTGATTCTTAAAAAAATATTAGGTTGGTTCCTGTTGTTGAGGATTCCAATAAATTTGATTAAGATTGATAGAAAGGACATTTTATTATTATGAAACAACGTCTAGAGTCATTGGATATATTACGGGGCTTGGATCTCTTTATTTTAGTCTTTTTTCAACCGTTGTTCATGCGTTTGGCATATGTACAACCGGATGGGCATATTTTGAGATTAATTCAGGAAAGTGTTTTTACTCATGTAGAATGGGTGGGCTTTCATTTATGGGACCAGATAATGCCTTTGTTCTTGTTTATGGCCGGTACTTCTATCCCATATGCTTTTGCGATGTATAAGTCAGAATCTATTTTTCCAAAATCAGCTTATTATCGTGTAGGAAAGCGTATATTATTGTTATGGGTATTCGGTGCCATTGTTCAGGGAAATCTTCTTGATTTGAACATTGATACACTTTATGTATATACAGATACGTTACAAGCTATTGCTTGTGGTTATCTTTTTTCTGTAATTATTTTTATTTTATTATCAGAAAAATGGATGTTTGTCGTAACATTGATACTTCCCGTTATATATACATTGGGTATGATGTTGGGAGATGGCTATTTACCGGGAGAAAATCTGGCTGAACAAATAGACCGAATGCTTTTGGGACGGTTTGTATATGGTGCTACAGTGGCAGATAATGGTGAAGTAGTATATGCAGATTGGTATCATTATAGTTGGGTATATGCTTCCTTAAATTTTGTGACTACAACTATGACTGGCGTGTTGACAGGGGTCGTTTTGAAATCTAATTTAATAGATAATAAAAAGAAAGTCCAAATGTTGTTGGTTGGAGGTACAGCTTGTTTATTTATAGCAATTCTTTTTTCATTTTTTGAACCAGTCATTAAGCGTTTATGGACTAGTTCTATGACTTTTTTATCATCTGGTATATCTATATTATTAATGCTTTTCTTTTATTATTGGGTTGATATAAAAAGGAAAGGAAAATATTTGAAGTGGCTAAAAATTTATGGAATGAACTCCATTCTTGCATATATGCTTTATAATACAATGAATCTTAGTTCATTACTTCGACAATGGTTACATGGTTTGGAACAATTTGTAGGTGACTATTATTCTTTTGTATTAGAATTGGCTTTTGTTATATTGATTTTTCTTATTTTGCAATATTGTTATCAGAAAAAAATCTTTTTAAAAGTATAGATATGAAATATTGTTTTGTTCTTGCATTGGGCTGTTTATGTAGTTTGCAAATCTCATGGGGTGGTAAGCATTATGTAAAATATAAAGACCCGTCAGTCAATATTCCTGAACGAGTGGACGATCTTCTGTCTAGAATGACACTGGATGAAAAAGTTGCTCAATTAATGCAAATGGGGACCCATATGATTGTTCACGATGGGAAAATCGACCATGCAAAGATGAAAGCTATATGTAAAAAGGATGGGATAGGCTTTTTTGAAGGGATTACCTTAACGGGTGAGGAAGCGCACCGGATTATGTGTGAAGTGCAGCATTATATGATGGACAGTACCCGGTTAGGAATTCCTGTTTTTACCCTTACAGAATCTTTACATGGTTCGGTGAATGACGGGGCTACTGTTTATCCTCAGGCAATAGCGCTTGGCAGTACTTTTAATCCGGAGCTGGTTTATCAGATGACTTCCGCTATATCCGAAGAACTGAAAGTGCAGGGAATTACCCAAAGCCTTACTCCGGTTGTAGATGTTTGCCGTGATTTGCGCTGGGGCCGTGTGGAAGAATGCTTTGGGGAAGATGTATTTCTGGCCAGTATAATGGGAGCTTCGCAAGTACGGGGATATATGGAACATGGCATTTCGCCGATGCTGAAACATTTTGGGGCTCATGGAACTCCCTCTGGTGGCTTGAATCTGGCATCTGTACAGTGCGGACAGCGTGAGTTGCTGTCGGTTTACATGAAGCCTTTTGAGTATATTGTCAGAAATGTAAAGCCATGGGCTGTTATGTCTTCTTACAATTCGTGGAATGGAGTGCCTAATTCAGCTTCTGATTATCTGATGAATACTCTTTTGAGGGATACTTGGGGTTTTAAAGGATATGTGTATTCGGACTGGGGTTCTATAGATATGCTGAATTATTTTCATAAGACAGCACGTAATAAGGAAGAGGCTGCCTATCAGGCATTTCATGCAGGTCTTGATGTTGAGGCTGGTATAGACTGCTATAGAAACCTTAAGGGACTGGTTGAGGCTGGTGTACTGACAGTATCGGATATAGATAAGGCTGTACGCAGGGTGCTTACCGCCAAATTTGAAATGGGACTGTTTGAATATAAGTTTCCCGGCAAAAAGGATTTTAAGGAACGTATTCATACTGATAAGCAGATAGAACTGGCACGCAGACTTGCCGAAGAATCGGTGGTCTTGTTGCAAAATAAGGAGAAGGTTCTTCCTTTAGACATCAATAAATTGAGTTCTGTGGCCCTGATAGGTCCTAATGCCGACCAGGTCCAGTTTGGTGATTATACGTGGAGTCGTAGCAATAATGATGGGGTGACTTTACTGGAAGCTTTCCGAAAAAGGGCCGGCAAGAATCTTCGTGTGGCATATGCTAAAGGATGTGATTTGTATTCTGATACTACAGACTACATCCCACAGGCTGTAAACATTGCAAAAAACTGTGACTTGAGTATTGTTGTTGTCGGAACGGCCAGTGCTTCTTTGTCGAGAGATTATACCAATGTTACCTGTGGAGAAGGCTTTGATTTGTCGGATTTAACATTGCCGGGAGCTCAGGAGGAGCTGATAAAGGCTGTGCATGCAACGGGCAAGCCCGTGATTGTTGTCTTGCTCTCTGGAAAGCCGTTTGCCATGCCGTGGGTAAAAGAAAATATATCTACCATCCTTGTTCAATGGTATCCGGGAGAACAGGGAGGCAATGCCTTGTATGATATATTGTTTGGAAAAGTCAACCCTTCCGGAAAATTAAATTATTCTTTCCCGAAAAGTACAGGTAATACGCCTTGCTTTTACAGTTACTTACCTACCGACAGAGGATTTTATCATCAACCAGGAAATCCTAACCAGCCTGGACGTGATTATGTATTTGATACTCCGGAGCCGCTGTGGGCTTTTGGACATGGCTTGAGCTATTCTTCTTTTGAATATACAGGAATGCAGACAGACAAGGAGAATTATGGTATCAATGATACGATACAAATAGATGTGGAAATCTGCAATAAAAGCACTGTCGCAGGAAAGGAAGTTGTGCAGGTGTATGTACGTGATATAGTATCGAGTGTGGTGACTCCTGTTCATGAGTTGAAGGCCTTCGAGAAGGTAACTGTATCGGGGAATGAAACCCAAAGAGTGCATTTACAAATCCCAGTTCAGCAGTTGGGGCTGTATAATCGGGATATGCAATATGTGGTAGAGCCCGGTGAATTTGAATTGCAGGTAGGGGGTGCATCCGATAAGATTGCACTGCGAAAGAGAATTGGTGTTGCCCTTGATTCGGAACAAAAAATAATACTTAACAAAGCGGGCGGCCAGACCCGTAATATCAAAAAAGAAAAGATAACGGTTACTGGATATGTTCGTGATGTGCAGTCGAATCCGGTGGAAAATGTAATAGTGGAAAGTGAAGGACGTACGGTACGGACCGATAAAAACGGATATTATAGCATAGAAACCTACTCCACATCCAGCCTGTTTATAAGTGGTGAGCATGTAGAGGCAAAGACCGCTTCTATTAATGGTGAGCGGAATATTAATGTGGTAGTTATAAGAAAATAACAGAGAATTATGATTGGTAATTTAGTAAACAAATATTCGATATTGGCGGCAAGCTTATTTATGGGAGCATGTACGGCTCATGATAAGTTGTCGGTAGAACCTTCTGCCAGTGACTTGCATTTTACTGAACTGGCAAAAAGCTGGGATGAGGGGATACCATTAGGGAATGCGACTGTAGGTGCCCTTATCTGGCAGCGCGATTCGCTGTTGCGCTTTTCGCTTGACCGGAGTGATTTATGGGACTTGCGTCCTATTGAGGAATATGCGCATCCCGAATTTAGTTTTAACTGGGTAAAGGAGCAACTGGATAGGAATAACTATTCGGCTGTGCATGAAAAATTTGACCGTTTGTATGATAAAGTTGCCGCCCCTTCAAAGCTTCCTGGGGCGGCGCTTGAATTTTCTCAATCAGATTGGGGCAAACCGGTAAGTGTCCATCTGTATTTGAATAATGCACTTTGTGAAGTACGCTGGAGTAACGGGGTTGTTCTGAAGACATTTGTACATGCAACAGAACCGGTAGGCTGGTTTGTCTTTGAGAATTTGCCGGCAGACGTACATCCGGTTTTGTCTGTTCCCAGCTATGGTAAGGCAGACCATTCAGAGAATGGAAATTCATTAGGGGGTATAAGTTTAGGCCGATTAGGGTATACGCAGGGAAAAGTTGATTATAAGGATAATGAGATAACTTATCACCAAAAGGGCTGGAATGATTTTTACTATGATGTGAACGTCCGGTGGAAACGTAGCACAACAGTTTTGAGCGGAGCTTGGAGTGTGACTTCTTCGCTTTCTAACGATATTGCAGGAGAAGAAACGGCTGCTGCTATGGAGAGGGGAGTCTATAATGATTACCGTGAGCATTTGGGTTATTGGAATAAATATTGGGCGGCATCTTCTGTATCTGTTCCTGATACATTGCTGCAAAAACAATATGACAATGAAATGTATAAGTTTGGTTCTGCATCAAGAGAGGACTCTTATCCGATTTCTTTACAAGCTGTTTGGACAGCAGATGACGGGAATTTGCCACCTTGGAAAGGGGATTATCATCATGACCTTAATACTCAGTTGAGCTATTGGCCGGCTTATACCGGTAATCATTTGAGTGAAGGGCTTGGTTATTTGAATACATTGTGGAGTCAGAGAGATAATTTTAAAGCTTATACCCGGAAATTTTTTGATTGTGAAGGAATGAATGTTCCTGGTGTTTGTACGTTGGACGGTAAGCAGATGGGAGGATGGACACAGTATTCTATGTCTGCAACAGTGGGGGCCTGGTTGTCTCAGCATTTTTATTTACACTGGAAATACTCTTCTGACTGTCTCTTCTTAAAAGAAAGGGCCTATCCGTTTATTAAGGATGTGGCTGTCTTTTTGGAGCAATTTACAGAAGTAAACAAGGATGGTATTCGCCAATTGCCGCTGAGCTCAAGTCCAGAGATTTATGATAACTCTCCTAAAGCCTGGTTTAGGACAATGACGAATTATGATTTGGCACTGGTGCGCTTTGTCTTTAAGGCGGCATCAGAACTGGCTTTTGAATTAAAGCTGTCTGAGGAGGCAAAACACTGGGAGCATTTGGAGACTCAGCTTCCAGATTTTGATAAGGATGATTCAGGAGCACTTACTTTTGCCAAAGGATTTCCGTATAATGAGTCCCACCGTCATTTTTCACACGCAATGGCTATTCATCCTTTAGGCTTAATAGATTATTCGCAAGGTGATGATGCCAGAAAAACGATACAGGCAACGATTGCCAAATTGAAAGAAATGGGACCAGACTATTGGTGTGGATATTCCTACAGCTGGTTTGCAAATATGTGTGCGCGTGCTTTTGACGGAAATGAAGCTGCAGAAGCACTCCGAATATTTGCTGAATGCTTCTGTTTGCCGAATACCTTTCATGCCAATGGGGATCAGTCCCGGTCGGGTAAGTCTACCTTTACTTATCGTCCGTTTACGTTGGAAGGGAATTTCGCCTTTGCGGCTGCGGTACAGGAAATGCTGTTACAGAGCCATACAGGATCTGTAATTATTTTCCCGGCAATTCCCGACACTTGGAAAGATGTTTCATTTGAGCATTTAAGAGCTATGGGAGGCTTTTTAATTTCGGCAAAGTTGAGTAATGGAAAAATTCAGGAGGCTGAAATTAAGGCAGAGCAATCAGGAGTTTGTAAGATCATGCTTACAGATAAATGGGAATGGCACAAAATGAAAATAAAAGGTTCAAGTAAGACTATAGAGTGTAAAGATAATGTGATAACGGTTTCATTAGAAAAAGGTGAGATAATTAAAATAGACTAATGATATTATTATGGATAAAATCAAACTATTGTTGCTCTTTTTAGGAGGATGTTTCTTTTTAGAATATGGAGAAATTTTTGCACAGAATTCAGTTCAAAAATTGAGGTCTGCAGAAGGAGCTGCATTGCGTATTCCTTACACTTTAGGAAATTTATTTAATTACTGGGGAACTCCCGAGGATAAAAAAACTCTGAAAGCGGCGAAAGAAGTCTTTTTCCGTTCTGAGTTTGGAAAATTAGAGCGTCCGGCAATACTGAAAGTGAATGGTGTTCCTCAGTATATTTATGGTGCAGGTGGAGCTAATTTGCGTGGAAAGAGCATTTCAGAGCCTTATGTCTTGAAGATTAATTGAAATAATGGTAAATAATTTTTGATTAAATTTTCATTGGAGGATTGTTATGAGTTGTTTGCATACTATTTTTATTTCTTCTCTATTGCTGTTATTCCCTGCAATTTCTTTTTCGTCTGTTGATACGTTAGTGAACAGATATTTGATTCCGCATACAAATCTGACTGTTGGTATATTGTCGGATGCTCAATTTCCTGAAAATGACGAGTTATTGAGTGTAGGACACTTTGGAGTAGTGATGAATGGTCCCAAGCACGTGTATCGTGCACTGTCTGATTTAAAAAAGCGGGAGGTCGATTTGATTGTCATGAATGGCGATATGGTGAATGCAGCATCGGGAGGCAATGCTTATCGTACATACAATTTATTGCTTGACCATGTTTTTGGGAAAGAGAGAAAAAATATGCCGCCTTTAATTTATCCGATGGGAAACCATGAGTTTTATGGAGCAGATGCTGAGGCTCAGTTTATGAATTCAGTAAAACTTCCTTTGAATACTCATCATGTACTGAATGGTATTCATATTATTGGTATTTCTTGTTCTGACGGTAATGGAGGATATTCCCAAGACCGTTTGGATTATTTGAAATATCATTTGTCGGTGGCACATAAAGAGAACCCTAAAATGCCCATATTGGTGGTTAGCCATATGCCGTTTAATGTTGGTGGCTTTTTTGGCGGGCAATGGGATTCCTCTCAGTCTGACGAAATGTATGAAATATTGTCTGCATATCCGCAAGTTGTTTATTTTTGTGGTCATAGTCACTATCCTTTGTTTGATGATTTGTGTATAGTACAGCAGGATTTTACAATTATCAATACTGGTACTACGTCTTATTTTGATTTGGATTGGAATGTTTTGAAGGATGGTAAAACATTGGATATGCAGCGTGCTAATGAATATATAAATCCTGATTTAATAGGTATTTATAATCAGGCAGATATTCCGGGACGTGATGATGTGAATGAAGGATGGATAATGGATATTGATACTCAAAGCGGGAAATTGGTATTACAGCGGATGAATTATAATCTGAGCCGGCCGTTTGGACGGAAAATTATTTTGGAAAATTTATACTTGAAGAATTTTTCTTATCATCCGGATAAGCAGCGTCTTGTTGCATCTTGTCCTCGTTTTAGTGCTGATGCATCCATTTTTTTATCGGAATCTGGTGTAGGAAGAGTAGATGTGTGTTTTAATGCAGCTTTGCCTGATGTACTGGTAAAACATTATATTTTGTGTGTGACTGGTCCTGACGGGAAAAAGCAGGAAGTACGATTTCTGGCTAGGGGATATTATGGAGGATTTGATTTCCCTTATATGGAGCATATTAATTTTAGAGGATGTAAGAATAAAGGTACTTATCTTTTTCAAGTAAAGGCAGTCAGTTGTTTTGGAAAAGAAAGCAAATGGTTGGAAAGTAATTTTACGGTAAGGTAGATTCAAATAAAAATAGAAATATGAAGAAAATATACTGGATGCTGTTAAGTGCAAGTTTATTAACAGCTTGTCAACCTGCATCAAAAATGGATGTCAGTGGTACGTTGAATGGTATTGAGAGTGATACATTACTGGTTAATCATCGAATGGTGGGCAGTGGCGAGGCACAGCTTGACACAATAGCTATGCAGAACGGGCAATTTGCTTTCAATGTAGGCGACAGCGTGTTGAAGCAAGTTTATATCTATGCCAAGCCATCGGGTAATGGTGCTATAAGTATGAAAGCTTTGGGGCTGGTGCTCTTGCCCGGTCGTCCTGTTACGGTAAGTGGTACACTGGATGATTATCGTTTGGAAGGTGATGTTTTCTACGAAGCCTGCAATGAGTTGAGTGACCAACTTCGACCTTGTATCGAGAAGCTTGACTCACTTCGTAAAGTATGTATGCAAATGGAGGCTGACGGAATTCAGGCAGATAGTATTCGCAAGGCTTATGCCCCTTCACGAGAATTTTTGAATCGTATGCAAGATTTGCGTTGCGATTTCATTCGTAGTCATGCAGATCAGGATGTAGCTGTTTATGCTTTGTCGCGTGACTTGCCTGTTGAAAAGGTAGGTGAGATGCTTGACGTGGTAGCTGAGCCTGTACGTACGGGGGTGATGGCGCCGTTGTACCGTCAGGTGAAAGATGGCTATGACAAGGAGATGGCTCGCCGTGCTGCTGCAGAACGGGTGAAGGAAGGTAATGTGGCTCCTGATTTTACACTGAAAGACCTTAATGGTAACGAATTTACTCTTTCATCGCTTCGTGGCAAATATGTAGTACTTGATTTTTGGGGTAGTTGGTGTGGCTGGTGCATTAAAGGTATACCTGACATGAAAAAAGCCTATGCCAAATGCAAGGCAAAGGTTGAGTTTGTGGGCATTGACTGTCGCGATACGGAAGAAAAATGGCGTAAGGCGGTTGAGGAGTATGATATGCCTTGGCTGCATGTCCGCAATGGGGACAATCCTGATGTATCAGTCCTTTATGCCGTCCGTGGCTATCCGACAAAGATTGTGATTAGTCCTGAAGGTACTATTCTGAAGGTAGCAGTAGGTGAAGACCCTGAGTTTTATACCTATTTGGACGGATTAATGAAGTAAGTTTCCGTAAGTTGCGAAGTTATGAAAACAAAGTCATTTTATATTCGCACCCAAGAAAAGGGATACTAAACAGCATGGCTGGGTGTATTTGTTAAATAAATATTAAATATTATCTATTTCTTAATTTACTTGTAAGGGATTTCTATTTTTAAAAGATATATAAGATATAGGCAGAGAAAAGGGTAATATGGAATTTCTGATTATATATTACAGAGAGCTCTCCTTCTTGATGCGAGGAGAGCTTCTTTTGTTTATATAAATAGCCATTCCTGGATTTTATTATTCTAAAATGCTATGAAAAATAATCACCTTTTGACGTTGGGGTGGTTGGGATAATATAATGCTAACTTTAAATTAAATCTATAATGGCAGATACAAGAAAAACTAAGATTGTATGTATAATGGTCTTCTTCCTGAATTGTATCAATCTTTTTGCTTCCGACAGGATTATTGAGATACAGGCAGAGGCTGGGGGGGATAATCAGAATATCTGTAAAGCAATACAAATGGCTTCTGGCAGTAAAGGAAAGCCGGTAACCATAAAACTACACCCAGGTGTTTATGATTTTAGTCGTTCAGAATCGACAGAAAAGCTGTATTACGTGTCTAATACGACATCGGAATCAGAAAATCCGAATCCTGTAAAACATATTGCCTTGTTGTTGAAAAATTTGAAAAATGTAACGATTGATGGTTCTGGTTCTACACTTTTGATGACAGGAGAAATGACTTCGTTTGTAGTGGATAACTGCCAGAATATAACTCTGAAGAATTTTAATATTGATAACAGTAATCCAACTCAGACAGAATGTACGGTAAAGGAAGTTGGGGAGGATTATTTAATAGTAGAAGTCCATCCCACTTCTCAATATAAAATAGAAAATGAGAAGCTGATATGGTATGGTGACGGTTGGTCGTTCAGTGGAGGTATTGCCCAATCTTATGATGTGGTAAAAGATGTGACATGGCGCTCCTGGAGTCCAATGGATGGATTGAAAAAGGCTGTAGAATTACGACAGAATCTGCTTTACCTTCAGTATGAGAAGAAACCGCAGACTCGTCCGGGTATTGTATTTCAAATGCGCGATGGTATACGTGATGAGGTTTGCGGGTTTATAAACCGTTCGGAAAATATACGTCTGGAAAATGTGAATTTTTATTATTTAGGGAATTTTGGAGTTGTATGCCAGTATAGTGAAAACATAAGTTTTGAACATAGTAATTTTATGCCTAAACCAGGTTCTGGCAGAACAAATGCCGGTTTTGCTGATTTTATTCAAGTATCTGGGTGTAAAGGCAAAGTCCGGATTTCGAATTGTAATTTTTCGGGAGCTCACGATGATCCCATCAATGTGCATGGAACACATTTGAAAGTAGTGGAATATCTGGATGAAAAGACAATTAAAGTCCGTTTTATGCATCATCAGACTTTTGGTTTCGAAGCTTTCTTTAAAGGAGATGAGGTAGAACTGGTAAATGCAGAGAGTCTTTGTAAGGTTTGGGCAGGCAAGATAACAGATGCTCGTCTGATTAATCCTCGGGAGATGGTTCTTTCATTGAATAAAGAGATACCTACTTCAGTAAACAGCCTTTCCAATGTTGTTATTGAGAATGTAACTTGGACTCCGGAGGTGGAAATTACAGGAAATCGTTTCTCTCGTATTCCTACTCGCGGTATATTGCTGACAACCCGGAAAAAGTCGCTGATAGAGAATAATGTTTTCTATGGTATGCAAATGAGTACAATTCTGGTTGCAGATGATGCTATGAGCTGGTATGAGTCGGGACCGGTACATAATCTTACGATCCGCAGAAATACTTTTCTGCAGTGTGGTGGTCCGGTTATTCTGATTGCTCCTGAATACAGAAAATATGAAGGCCCTGTGCATAAACATATTTTGATTGAAGAAAATGTTTTTGAATCGGATAATCCGGGTGTATCGGCTATTTCAGCAAAAGGGGTAGACGGGGTGGTGATCCGTGATAATTATTATAAAATGGATGGAAAAACAGAACAAATTCAAATAATAGATTCCACAAACGTAGATTTGAGTGAAAAATAACAATATTTCGGACTATGAAAAATAAGAAACTTTTATTATCCCTTATGATAGTACATTCAGTTCTAATAGGAAACGCACAGAATGTCTTATCTCATTTATCCATAAAGGATAATCTGGTGTCGAGGATAGAAAAGGCAGAGAAGAAGGCTTTAGAGATGCCAATACCTCAGTGGTGTGATACGGAGGAACTACAAGCTCAAAGACGTATTATCATAAAGAAATGTATTAAAACATTATATCATAATTATCTGGCACCAATAAACAGAATTCATTATGAGGGTGTAATGCCTTCTGTTACAACTTTTAATGGATTATGGTCATGGGATAGTTGGAAGCATGCTGCAGGTTTGGCTTATGTGGATGAGAAGTTGGCCAAGAATTCTATCCGGGCCATGTATGATTTCCAGGATAAGGATGGAATGATACCAGACTGTGTCTTCCCTGACACATTGAATTTTACAGGTTCTACGTGTGTTACAGAACTTACCAAGCCACCTTTGTCGGGATGGGCTGTTTGGGAAGTATATGAGCGTACGCATGACAAATCTTTTGTTGCAGAGATGTTCCCTAAAATTGTGAAATATCATAATTGGCGTTATGAATTTCGTGATATAAACCAGAATGGCTTATGTGAACTTGGTGCAAGTGTCAATATGGTAAATAAGGCTATGTGCGAAATGGCGGATAATGCAATCAGATATGATGGGGCTAAAATGTTGAAGAAGTCTGAGCATTGTTATTCCATGGATATAGAATCTGTTGATCTTAACGCTTATATGTATCAGGAAAAGGAATACCTGGCTAAAATGGCTCGTCTGCTGGGAAAGGATGATATAGCCGAGCAGTATGAGTCAGAGATGGCAATTCTGAAAAAGAAGATTCAGGAAACATTCTTTGATGATAGAACCGGTTTTTTCTATGATGTGCGAATTGCTGACGGTACATTTGTATTAAGCCAGGAGTCGTGTGGATGGACTCCTTTGTTTGCCGGAGTTGCGACCAAAGAACAGGCAAAATCTGTTGTTGCTCATATGATGGATAAAAATAAGTTTAATACTTTGGTGCCGTTGCCAACCGCATCCAAAGAATGTCCGGAATTTGATCCGCAGGACGGCTATTGGAGAGGCCCTGTTTGGATAGACCAATTTTATTTTGGATATATGGGATTGCTGAGATACGGATATAGAAAGGAGGCAGTTTCTTTATTAAAGAAAGTGTTGAAGAATGCGCAGGGAATAACAGAACCAGAGTCTGAATTGCGCGAGCATTATAATCCGTTGACAGGAGAGGCTGGTGGTGCCAGAAATTTTGGCTGGACAGCTTCGCATTTACTTCAGTTAATGTTGCAACAAGATTGATGTATGATGAAGATAAAAACAATTATTTTGGGTCTCGGCATATCAATGGGAGTTGTATCCCTGTATGCAGAGGATATCCGAATGCAGTCGGATAATGTCAGGTTGCAGAAAACTTTTCAATGGGCTGTTGAAAAGTCGCAATCCTTTAGAATGACAGGAAAGAAGGTACAGGCTAATGTGGGCGAAAATGGCCCTACGTTAGGTTATAAGGAATCTGTGGAATGCATCCCTTCGTATTGGGCCGGGTATGCGAATCGTACGGCTTTCTATGCAAGAGATTTTTCCCGCCAAAGCCTGGGAGCCCACTTGGTTGGTCTGGACGAAGAGAACTTTTCAATGTTCAAGGCCTTTGCAGGCCATTGTACGGAGGACAAGAAATGGTATACCTGGTGGGCATTGAACTTTGACGGAACGGTGTATACACTGGATGCTCCTAATCCTCCGGGAGAGGGTGCTTATGAGGGCTATCCGGATGATTTTGAGAATCCTTCCGGTGAACGGTTTGTAAGAGAGGTTCCTGCAAATTTTAATTTGATATACAATTCTTATAAATGTTATTTGTGGACAGGAGATACCCGTTATGTTTCGGATGCTACAATGAGAAGTTTCCGCAACAGGTCGATGAATGATTTTTTCCTGTTGCATGATTCTGATAGCAATGGAATACCAGAAGGTATCGGTGATATTTGGGTAGGTTCAGCATCCTATAATGAGCGCGATTTACATCCTCGTGAGGCTGGAGATGCCGCCTCATTAATCTATGCAGCCCGTTTGGCTTATGCCGGTTTCCTGGCGGGTGAGCATAATTATGTCCGTTCGGAGCAGGAAAAAGATAAGGCAGAAGGCCTGTATGCATACTTTAATACAGACTGGTCCCGGATACCAGCAGACTCCATGTTTGTTTCAGCAGTCTTACAGAACGGGAAACGCTTTAATGGATTTAGCCGTGAAACAACTTTTCTGATGCCTATTTATGGCATTACATCGCCTGGAAATAGAACCGATTTATTGTTGGATTTTATTCGAGAGCAGGTTGGAGACGGCTTGGGTGGGGCAAATCCGGGTCCCGGTGCCATGCCTAATATAGAGTCGTATACTTATCTGCCCCAGTTGTTTTTTGCTTATAATCGTGTGGCAGACGCTTATAAGTACGTCAATTATATCATTGATAATCTGGATGCGTCGCATGAGCTGGCTTCTCAGGGTAGCAACAGAGAGTTTCCTGAGGTTGCTTTTACCATGGTAAGCAATTTGGTTGAAGGTATGATGGGTGTTCAGGCAAACGCTCCTCAATCGAAGTTTTCTACTGTGCCTAGATTACCCGGGGATACGCATTATGTAACAGTCCATAATATTAATATAGGCCAGAGTTCTTTTGATTTGACTCATCGGGAGAATAAAACTTCTGAAATAACCTATCAAAAAGGTCAGGAGTCTTATACTTGGGAAGCTGCGTTTTATGGCAAACATAAAAGTCTCTATTTGGATGGCAAGGCTGTAAAGGCTCAGCAAAAGGAAATTAATGGTGAGCCAGTCAGCTATATTGAAGTGAAGCTTAATCCGGGTGATGTAAAAACGGTTTCGTTGAACCGTTGATTGATTTTTGAAACATATTATTTAATATTATACTATGAGATATATTCTGTTTTTAATAGCTGTATTAAATGTACTGTCGATTTCAGCAGAAAGTATTGATAGAACAATTGACGTGACAAAATATGGAGCAAAACCGGATGACGGCAAAGATGATACTAAAGCTTTGAGAAAAGCGGTTCAGGATGCATGTAGGACTCCGGGAACTACAATTTATATGCCTAAAGGTGTCTATATATTAAAGGATGCTGACGCTGTGAATCTGGAAAGAAGGGTTTTAAATGGAGATATGGGGGAAAATCCGGAAAAAATAATATATACGCCTTATTATAATTACTCAAAAGGGCTGGATTTTTCTGGGGCGAAGAATGTGACGGTTGAGGCCAGCCAGGTAACCCTGATGTGTGAGGGATGGATGGAGCCGCTTTCCTTGAATTTCTGTGAAGGAGTTACCATTAAAGGTATAACAATCGATTACAAAAGAAAACCGTTTGTCTCGGGTGATGTTGTCAATGTTACGTCTGCTTATTTTGATGTACAGTTTGGCCCTGAAAAGACCGTCACAGACAAGATGCCTTTGACCAGATTGACTTTTTGGGATAAGGCGGCAAATAAACTATTTCCGGAGCCAATTTATTTTCCTAAAAGAGAACTGCTGGGCAATAATACGGTTCGTTTTCATCATTCTGTTCCTGTAAGTCTGAAAGGAAGTAACGTGTCGGTTTTGAACTCTTTACATTTCAGACCGGCTATTTTAATTCACAAGTCAACTTCTACAACGCTGGAAGATGTGACTATACATGCTCAGGCTGGAATGGGAGTTGTCGGATTTGACAGTAAGGATATTTTCCTTAAACGTCTTTCTATCTGTCCTTCCAAGGGTTATTATCAGTCTACCAATACGGATGCCACACATTTTGCCTGTTGTGAAGGAACGCTTCATTTCCAGGGATGTTATTTTCAGGGGCAAGGAGACGATGCGACCAATGTTCATGGATATTACCAGACAATTGTTGATTTGGAAGGTAAAAATGCAGCTGTTGAGGTTAAAGCAGGCACTTATACTCATGCTCAGGTGGCTGATGTGCCAAGAGTTGGCGACGAGATGGAGCTGGTGGAGATAAGTACTTTGAAGCCTGTGCGTACATATAAAGTTACTGGTGTTCGGCATAATATCCCTGAAACATTGGTACATATAACTCTTTCTGATGAGTTGCCTGAGAATTCATCGGATTATTATCTGATGAATGTAACCAAACTGCCTCGTCTGGTGTTTGAGAACTCAGTAATAAACAGCCATCTAGCTCGGGGAATACTGGTAAAGACGCGTGACGTTGTGATACGTAATAATGTGTTCAGGAACTGTAGTGGTACAGCTGTTCACATTGGAGCAGAGGCAAACTGGCATGAAGGAACTCATGCGAAGAACGTTCTTGTAACAGATAATATCATGACCGGATGTGGTTTAGGAGCCGGAAGTCAGGCTGGCGCTGCCGGTATATCTGTAATTATTGAAGCAAAAAACACTGACAACACGTATTTGCATGAAAATATTACAATAAAGAATAATCTGATAAAGGGAAATGGCAATGCTTGTGGCATTTATGTAGGCAATGCAAAAGGGGTGACTTTGGAGAATAATAAAATAGTATCCTGTAATCAGGAGTATATTTTTCACAGTATAGATAACTTGAAGTATTAATGAAATATTATTGATACTATGAAAATACGTATTTTACTGTTAGTAACATTATTCTGTTTCCTTGCGAATGCAGTTAGGGCTTTTAATCATGATTACTCTCAGACTTGGGTATCAAAGTTGTATTTGTCAAAGCCTAACCCTAAAGGCGGATGCCTTGTGAATTTAACTTTCGAGCAGGCTTTGGAGGTAATCCGAGTTACAGACAACCTGTCTTTGGGTATCCCGAAAATAGTTTATCTGGTGGGATGGCAGTATAATGGGCACGATGACAAGTATCCGGCTTTTTTCGATGCCAATCCATTGTTAAAGCGTTCGTGTGACAAAACAGCACTTGAAAGCCTTCGCTGGCTGATGCGTGAGGCCCGTAAATATCATACAACGGTGAGTCTGCATATCAATATGACAGATGCCTATGATGACAGCCCCCTATGGGATGAGTATGTAGAAAAAGATCTGATATCTAAAAACGCAGACGGCTCATTAAAGGTTATCGGTGAATATAACAACCGGAAAGCTTATCAGATAAATTATCAGCGGGAGTGGGAGTCCGGTTATACCCAGATGCGTATAGACAAACTGCTTTCATTGATACCCGAGTTGAAGGATGCCGGTACGATACATAGTGATGCATGGATTGCCCGTCCGAGTGAGGGGCATAATGAAACCGTTATTAATGAGGCTTTGTATCAGCAGAAGGCTGCCTTGTACTGGAAATCCAAGGGTATGGACATCACCAGTGAGTGGGTAATGGATTATATGATAGGTTATGTGCCTTATGCATGGCATTTTAATGGTTTTAATCAGGCCGATTATCTGAAATATCCGGCTACAGTATATACAGGAACCGGAATTAATCCTGACATCAAGAGCAGTGATCATGCGCTGGGCTTTCTGTTTGGAACTTCCTGCTATGGTGAGCCTATCTGGATGGGAGTTGATTATCATGTCTGGAAGGATGCTCTAGTAAAAGATTTCATGCTGAAAGTTCCCCAATACTTTTTCCTGAACCGTCTGGAACGTGATTCTGTTTCTGGTACCGGTGAGAACCGTACTGCGTGGTATTCAGATGGAGTATCAGTTTCCTTAAAAGACAGCACGGTAATGCAGCATGAACGGGTGTTGCGTAAGCAGAATACATTGTGCATGCCTGCCGTATGGAGAAGTGACAGAGGAATGCTGTTATACAGTGAAGATGCCGGTACAAATGCTTCTTTTGATGTGCCCTATAACTGGGGTAATGCTGAAAGAGCTAAGTTGTTCCTTATAACTCCGGAAAAGGGGTTGGTTTACCAGAAAGATATAAAGGTAAAGTGCGGTAAAATTAAAATGAATATTGAAGGAAGAACTCCTTATTACGTTATCCCGCAGTACAAATGACGCAATAAATTTAAATGATTAATAGTTGTTTTATTAAGTTTACTTGAGAACTGATAATTTCATGAATTATAATTTTATGATTTTATCAGTATCTCGGGTTGATGTGTTATGGCGAATATATGAAAATTAGAATAGAAATGAAGAAAATTTTATTGTTGCTATTGAGCTTTTCGTCTGTTTTTGCAACTTTTGCCAAAAAGACTGACGGTGCTCTTGAGGTTCTGCAGCGGGTGAGCAGACAGACTTCAATTCCTGTAAATTTGGAGCTGAAGAAGAATGCCGGTAATATGTATTACGAGTATTCGGTTGTAGATGGTATTCTTCATCTGAAGGGATCGGATAACGTGGCTCTTTGTCGGGGATTTTATGATTATGTAAAAACACATGATTTGGGAATGTATTCATGGAGTGGCAATAACATAGAGCTTCCATCGGAGCTTCCTGTGACATCGCCGGTGAAAGTTGTTTCTCCTTTTCAAAACCATTATTACTTTAATGTCTGTACATACGGTTACAGTATGCCTTATTGGGATTGGGCACGTTGGGAACAAGAGATAGACTGGATGGCGCTTCATGGAATAAATATGCCGCTTGCGCTTGTGGGGTATGAGGCTATTCTGGCACGTGTCTGGAAACAAATGGGACTGACGGATGAAGAAATAAACGGATATTTTGTGGGACCTGCACATTTACCTTGGATGCGTATGGGAAATGTGAGTGGTATAGATGGTCCTTTGAATGCTGACTGGCATAAAGATCAGCTGGCACTTCAGCATAAGATTTTGGAACGTATGCGTTCTTTGGGTATGAAACCTATTTGTCCGGGATTTCCTGGTTTTATTCCTGAAGCTTTCAAACGTATTTATCCGGATCTCCACATTGTGGAAACACATTGGGGAGGTGCTTTCCATAACTGGATGATTTCGCCGACAGAACCTTTATTTGCAAAAATTTCGGAGGCTTTTATCCGTGAATGGGAAAAGGAATTTGGCAAGTGTGATTATTATTTGGTAGACAGCTTCAATGAAATGGATATTCCTTTCCCTGAAAAAGGCAATCCTGCCCGTTATGAGATGGCGGCTTCCTATGGTGAAAAGGTGTACAGTGCTATCAAAAAAGCCAATAAGGATGCTGTATGGGTAATGCAGGGCTGGATGTTCGGTTATCAGCGTCATATCTGGGATTATGAAACCCTGGGTGCACTTGTATCGCGTGTTCCGGACGACAAGATGCTTCTTCTGGATTTGGCGGTGGACTACAACAAGCATTTCTGGCACTCAGAAGTGAACTGGGAGTATTATAAAGGTTTTTATAACAAGCAGTGGGTTTATAGTGTCATTCCGAATATGGGAGGTAAAGTAGGCATGACGGGTGTTCTTGATTTTTATGCGAACGGTCATCTGGAGGCCCTTTCTTCTGCCAACCGTGGCAATCTGGTGGCCCATGGTCTTGCTCCCGAGGGTATAGAAAATAATGAGGTTCTTTATGAGCTGGTAACGGATGCCGGCTGGAGCAGCCGTCGTATTGATGTTCGCGACTGGCTGAAGCAGTATAGTCGGAACCGTTACGGTGCAGCTCCTGAACGCCTGATGACGGCATGGGATTATCTGCTGAAGTCTGTTTACGGCAGTTTTACGGACCATCCCCGTTTTAACTGGCAGTTCCGTCCTGGCAGTGTAAAGAATGGTTCGATAAATATGAATGCGGATTATTTCCGTGGTCTGGAAGCATTTATATCAGTATCGGATGAGCTGAAAGACAGCCCTTATTATCAGACGGATTTATGTGAGATGACAGCCCATTATCTGGGTGGCAAGGCCGAATTGCTTACGAAATTGATAGACCAGGAGTATCTGTTGGGTGATACACTTCAGGCCCGTTTCCTCCAGAGCCGTTTTGAGACACTGATGCTGGGCATGGACCGTATTCTTTCGCAGCATCCGACGCTTCGTCTGGACCGCTGGCTGTCGTTTGCTTCCCAATCTGCCCGTACCGATGCACAGCGCATTCAGTATGAAACGAATGCTCGCCGTATTGTGACTATCTGGGGTCCTCCAGTGGATGATTATGCCGCACGTATCTGGAGTGGTCTGATAGGAAATTATTATCTGGGCCGTTGGAAGGAGTATTACCGTGGCCGTGAAAGTGGTGAGGCTGTAAACCTGGCTGAATGGGAGCGTCGCTGGGTTGAGGAGAATCATGACAGTTACCGTTGGGACTCAGACCTGGATGTAGTAAGTTTTGCCAGAGAAATGTTGGCTTTGTCCAAGGACATTTCTTCTGCTTCATTGCTTTTGAATCGTCCGGGCATGGTGGGTACCTGGAGCCTTGGTCCGGGAGAGGTTAAGGAACTCGAATTTAATGTTCCTGCCCGTATGCTGAAAGGATTGAAGGGGATTACATTGGAATGCTTGAAGGGTAATGGCTTATTGGAATGCAGTGGTTATGTACTTGAGGCAGATGGTGTGGTTGTTGCTTCCTCTTCAGAAGTGGTATTATCTAAGGATGGCAAGCTGTATTGTAAAATGCTTGTTCCGGCAGATGTGAAGGCAAATAACGGTTGTGTACTGAAATTGAAGTTGAAATCAATGGATGGAAATGTAGCCGGATCTGTTACTTGTGATATGTAAGTTTTAGGTTTATAGTTGTATATTTTGGTACGGTACTCGGCCAGATTTTTATTTGCCGAGTACCTCTTACAAAGTACTATCATTAGTTAGATTATTGAATGTTTATTATGAAAAACATAGGTTTAATAGCATTGGGACTTCTGTCGTGGAATATGGCAGGAGCTCAGCAAAGTTCTTACACATATAAAGTGCCGGAAATACCATGGGGAGAAGGCTTTGGCAATCATCGTGCTGTTGTGGAGGTAGAAAAGTCTGCTCAGGTTGTTAGTTTGGATATGGAGTGGCGACGTCCGGATTTACACCCAGAAAATAAACGCTTTCTGGTAATAAATGCAGAGACAGGGGATACTGTCCAAAATGTAAAGAAAGTGTATGTAGATAATGAGCAATGCTCTATTGCTTTTGGTCCGGTGGATGCCGGTACTTACTATTTTTATTATTTACCTTATACTGTACAGAATGGGGGTGGATTCTACTATGGGGACTATCTGGCGGATAAAACGGATGTGGATGCTTCATGGGAAACAGCTTTCAGAAGTAAGGACAAAGTGGAACAGGCTGTAGTAAAGACAATTGAAGCAAGAACTAGTTTTGATAGCTTTTATCCGATGGAAGTTATAGCTACTCAAGCAGAGGTTGCCCGTTATTGTAAAGAAAATGCAGATGACTGGTTCCTTTTTCCTGAAGACCGTAGTAATCCAATCCGAATGAGAGATTATCTTCCAGTGAAGTGGATGAGTTATCAGCAAGGACAGCAGTTTACAGGTCAGGCTGCACCTAATGAGTATTATGCCTTTCAGATAGGTGTATGGAGTCCTAGCATTACATTGAAAAATATAAAATATAAAGCTTCTGACTTGCGAAATGGAGCATCTGTTATTCCGGCTTCATCAATAACTTGTTTCAATACAGAAGGGGTTGATCCAAAAGGAAATTTCTTTAAAAAGGTCGTTAATGTTGCGGCAGGAAAGGTGCAGCCTTTATGGTTTGGAGTGGATATCCCTCGTGAGGTTAAAGCTGGCCTGTATACAGGAAAAGTGACAATAACTTGTGCGGATGGCAAAAGTAAGGAACTGCCTGTAGAATTGGAAATTAAAGGGACTGCTTTGGCTGATAGAGGAGATGGGGAACCGTGGCGTCACAGTCGGTTGCGTTGGTTGAATTCAACGTTGGGAGAAGAAGATGTTCCTGTAGGCCCTTATACGGATCTTAGAATAACTGATAATCGTATATCTTGTCTGGGCCGTGATGTTGTAGTGAATGAACAGACGGGGCTTCCTTTACAGATAAATAGTTGGGGAACGGATATTCTTGCTTCTTCAATAAATTTTATAATAGAAACTGAAACTGGAGTAAAGAAGTTTGATGCACAACCAACAGTAGCTAATCAAAAACGTTCTTCTGTTACTGGCAAATGGTCTGCAAAAGATAATGATTTGGCTATTTCCTGTGAAGGAATTATGGAATCGGACGGATGGATGAATTATGTATATACGATTACTCCATTCAAGGATATTAAGATTAAGGATGTTCGTCTAGAAATCCCTGTGCGGAATGAGGTGGCTTCTTATTTTCTGGGAGCCGGCCTTCCAGGACAGGATACTCCTGCTGTTTATGAAGGGAAATGGGATACTCCTGAAACGACTGTTAATAATTTTGGTGTTTCTATACCGGTTAGTACTTCTTCCAATTGGCTGTGGCCGTTTGACAGTTTCTGGATAGGAAACGCACATGCTGGAGTGCACTGTGAACTGCGGGGTAGTACCTATTCGGGACCGTTGTTGAATTCTTATCGTCCGGCATATCCTGATAGCTGGAATAATAAAGGTAAAGGTGGCTTTAGAATAAAAAAAGGAGATGAAAGAACAATGGTTACGGTGTATAGTGGTGAACGTATGCTGAGTAAGAATGTTCCTTTGAAATATGATTTTGCACTATTGATAACACCTGTAAAGGAGCTGAATATCAAGAGTCAGTTTACAGACCGTTATTATCATAATGGCGCGGCTCCGGTTCCTACGGATACAGATGTAAAAGCAGGTGTAAAAATCATTAATATCCATCATGGAAATTCATATCATCCTTATATTAACTATCCATTCCTTACGTCTGGAAAACTGAAAAATTTTGTTGATAAGTGGCATAAAAAAGGCTGTAAGGTCAAGCTATACTATACGTTAAGAGAATTGACGAATGTAGTAACTGAACTTTGGGCAATTCGCAGTTTGGATACAGAAATATTGCGTGGTGGTAATGGAGGTGGTTATCCTTGGTGCCGGGAACATTTGATTAGTGATTACACTCCTCAGTGGTACCAGCATTTTGATGAAGGAGAGGTTCCAATAGGTGCGGATGCCGCTATACTGACCTCAGAGAGTGATTCCAGATGGTACAACTATTATGTAGAGGGATTAAAGTGGATGGTGCAGAACTTGGATATTGATGGAATTTACATGGATGATGTTTCATTTGGCCGAGATATTCTGAAACGCATGCGCCGTGCAATGGACAGTGTAAAACCTGGATGTATCATTGATTTGCATTCGAATACAGGTTTCTCGAAAGGCCCGGCTAATCAGTATGCGGAATTCTTCCCTTATATTGATAAACTATGGTTTGGTGAAAGTTTCCTGTATGATAAAATGACTCCTGCAAACTGGCTGGTAGAATCATCGGGAATTCCATTCGGCCTGATGGGAGATATGCTATATCGTGGAGGAAATAAGTGGCTGGGAATGCAATATGGTATGACAGTACGGCATCCTTGGTTTACAGAAGGGGTAATTTGTGATCCTCGTGTGGTATGGAAAATCTGGGATGACTTTGGTATCGCAGATGCAGAAATGATTGGTTTCTGGGAAGCTGATTCGCCTGTGAAAGCTAGTGATGACGATGTGAAAGTAACTGCTTATAAGAAATCGGGTAAAGTATTGTTGTCAATAGGTAACTATTCTGATGAGCTGAAGAAAATTAGGTTGTCTGTTGACTGGAAAGCTTTAGGGTTTAAAACTCCTGTGAAATTAATAATTCCTGATATTCCGGATTTTCAGAAAGCAAAGAGTTGTACGCTGCAGGATGAAATAGAGATAGAACCTCGTAAGGGATTATTAGTGTATTTGAAGAAATAATTAGTTATTTGTGAGGGGGAGGATTTTTTATTCTTCCCCTTTTTTATAAATAATTATGGTGTATTTAGAAAATCTAATCAGGGGCATATTCTTTTTCTACATCTGAAAAAGTATTATCTTTGTCGGTTGTATTATCACTGTGAAAAATATTTATTAAAAACGTAGGTAATTCATTATTTTTGAATATTTAATTAGTATGAAAAACATTCGGAGTATATTTTTAAAGACTTGTATAGGTGGAACTTTCCTTTTTTTTTCAGTAGGTTGTTCAAATAGTACTGATTGGCAATTATCTCCAACAAAGAGTGACTTGGCTTTTACCCAGTTAGCAGCGACTTGGGATGAAGGTATTCCTTTGGGAAATGCGACAGTTGGAAGTTTGGTTTGGGAACGGGATTCTGTTTTAAGAATGTCGCTGGACCGTACCGATTTGTGGGATTTACGTCCTACAGATAGCTTGTCGGGAGATAATTATAAATTTTCGTGGGTGAAGAAGCATATTGCAGAAGGAAATTACTTACCGGTACAGAAGAAATTTGACTGGCCGTATGACAGGAATGCGGCACCGTCGAAAATTCCTGGCGCTGCATTGGAGTTTGCTCGTATGGGGGCAGTAGAGCATGTACATTTATACTTGAAGAATGCACTTTGCGAAACTGTTTGGAAAAATGGGGCTAAGCTTTATACGTTTGTTCATGCAACTGAACCTGTAGGATGGTTTGTCCTTGAAAATGTTCCGGATTCTGTGGCACCGGCAATTATTCCTCCGGTGTATGAAAAGGAAAAGACTGGTACGGTTGATCCCGTAACAGGACAGAATTTGGCTCTCTTAGGATATAAACAAGGAATCTTGACGGAAAAAGAAGGGCTGATTACTTATCATCAGAAAGGATGGAAGGATTTTTCGTATGATGTTGCAGTAAAATGGAAAAATGAAGACGGCAAGTGTATTGGGGTATGGAGTGTGACTTCTTCTTTATCGGGGGATAAAGCTTCTGACGAAGTTGAACAGGCCTTTCAGCGTGGACTTGCAGAAGATTATGGAACCCATCTGTCTTTTTGGACCGATTTTTGGAATCAGTCATCTGTGGCTTTGCCTGACAGTGTTTTGCAAAAACAATATGACAGTGAAATTTATAAGTTGGGCTCTGTAGCTCGGGAAAATTCGTATCCTATATCTTTACAGGCTGTATGGACAGCTGATAATGGTAAACTTCCACCATGGAAGGGAGATTTCCATCATGATTTGAATACCCAGTTAAGTTATTGGCCTACCTATACAGGCAATCACTTGAAGGAAGAAAGTGGTTATCTGAATACACTTTGGAACCAGCGGGATGTTTATAGGAAATTTACCAGACAATATTTCGAGAAGGAAGGTCTGAATGTGCCGGGGGTGTGTACGCTTACCGGTGAACCGATGGGCGGGTGGATTCAGTATGCCATGTCGCAGACTGTTGCTGCCTGGTTGTCACATCATTTTTATTTGCATTGGAAATATACGGCAGATGATTTGTTTCTGAAAGATAAAGCTTATCCTTTTGTAAAAGAGGCCGCTTTGTTTCTGGAAAATCAGACAGAGTTGAATGCAGAAGGAAAGCGAGTTCTTCCTTATTCGTCAAGTCCGGAGATTTTTGACAATTCGTTGAATGCTTGGTTTAAGACCATGACCAATTATGATTTGTCTCTTATTTCCAACCTGTTTAAAATGGCTTCGGAGATGGCTGCAGCTTTGGATTTGAAGAAAGAAGCTCAGCATTGGGACGAACTGCGCAATCAGTTGCCGGCTTTGGATTTGGATGAAACCGGTGCACTTACTTTTGCAAAAGGTTTTCCTTATGCTGAGTCTCACCGTCATTTTTCACATGCGATGGCAATCCATCCATTGGGCCTTATAGACTATTCACAGGGAGAACAGTCGCGTAAGATTATTGATGCTACATTGAAAAAGATGGAAGCGTGCGGACCAGACTGGTGGTGTGGCTATTCTTATTCGTGGTTTGGTAATATGAAAGCACGTGCCTTTGATGGTGAGGGAGCGTATAATGCTTTAAGAACCTTTGCTGATTGTTTTTGTCTGGCAAATACTTTCCATGCTAATGGAGACCAGTCTGGAACCGGAAAATCGAAGTTTACTTACCGTCCGTTTACGCTTGAAGGTAATTTTGCTTTTGCAGCAGGTGTTCAGGAAATGCTATTGCAGAGTCATACGGATACAATTCGGGTATTCCCGGCAGTACCTGAAGTTTGGAAAAATATAAAGTTTGACCATTTGCGTGCACGGGGGGCATTCTTGGTGAGTGCGGAGAAAAAAGATGGTAAGGTAGTTTCAGTGAAGATTTTATCAGAAAAAGGGAAAAGATTATTAATGGTTTCTCCATTTACCGGTGAAGTTATTGATCGTTCAACGAAAGCTGGAGAATTAATCGTATTGGATAAATAATTGGGATGAGAAATTTTTTTCTGAATTGTAAAAAGACATTTGCTATGAAAGATAAAATATTTGTTATTTGTCTGCTAGGCTTACTTTTTTTATGTGGCTGTTCTGACTCTTCTCGGTTTGATTATGGGTCGATGTCAAGAAATTCTGAAACATTAAAACTAGCTGTTGCAGATTTGGAAAATTATGTGTCGCATACGGGAAACCAGATAAAAGAGTTTAAGTTTAATTTAATAGACAGTCTATCGAATGGTGAATTTGGTTTTTATTGTGATGGTAACGGTAAGGTTATATTTCGTGCAGGAGATGAAATAGGTATAACGCATGCGGTTTATACGTATTTGGAAAAGATGGGGTACCTGTTTGACTTGACAGGGACTTCTATTCCTAAACAGCTGAAAAGTAATATGACAGAGCCTTTCGATACATTGATTAAGCCCAGTATCAGATGGAGAGGTATTCGGCAGCATGTCAATTTTCCGATGGATATATCTTCTTACGCTATAGAGGATGCCAAGGAGTATATTGACCGATTAGTACGTATGCGTTTTAATAAACTGACGATTCATAGTTATCCGGGACAGTGGTACGAAACTTATTTTGAGGATAGTTTGGCTTTAGCTGGTAATTATTTCTATGGGAATAAGCACTTTATGTATGATAATGCTTTGTTACAGCAAAAAGTCAAGGATAATGATTCTTTGTTCTGTATACCAAAAGCTGAGAAACTGAAAAACAATCCGCAGGATAATAGCAAGTTTGCTTTATCGTGGATGAAAGATTTGATTAACCATGCTAAGAATAGGGGACTTTATGTTCAGTTTTCTTTTGAGCCTAGAATTACGAGTGTAGAACAGACTGTTGCTACAGTGGGCGATATATTGAAGACCTATCCGAATATTGATGCGCTTGAGCTAATCACAGAAGAAACCGGAGGATGGGGAGCTGGCTGTACAAAAGAAGAAACAGAAGCAACCCTTAATAAATTTTTTGAGAAATCGGTAGCTACAGACTCGGTTGTAAATGCCCCGATAAAGGAAAAGCAGTCAGACCTGAATGCATTGTATATGCAGATTGGCATTATCTCGAAGGCGATAAAACAGCTGAATATGGATAAGACCATGCATCCAGAATTCAAACTGGGTATTTATTGTTCGATTACTCCATATACGAAAGGTGCCTATCGTTTAGCTCGTCTGGCATTACCGGAAACAAAAATCTGTTTAATGTCATCTCATGGTAGCGAAGGGACTGCGCAAGCCCTTCCTTCGGTTGTTTTAACTTCGCAAGATAGAAAAATGACAGAAATATATTCTTGGATAGAGTTTGACGGATTGATGTATTTGTATCAGAACTCTATATCAGGTAATGAAAAAATGATGAAATGGTTGTCTGATTCTTCTGATAATACCGTTTCTTCTGTGTTGTTTAATCATTGGCGTAGTGCAGAAAATAGAACTTCTGCCCGTTTTGCAACAGAGGCAACTTTGGATGCTACCGTTTCTGCTGAACGTTTTTATCAAGCTTATGCGAATAGTTTGTCTATTACTGATAAGGAACGCTTCATGGAAGCTATGCAGTTGGTAAACCGTGCGGATGTTTTTGCTACAACAAACTTGGGAAATATTGGTTTTTGTTGGATGGGAGCATGGGGCAATGGTGGCTCTTATACTTGGATGAGTAAGGACAATATTGATTATGCGAGGACAATTTATTTGAATGCAGGTAATTTGTTAAAGGATATATTAAAACAAACAGAGAAGGGAACTGAAGCTAATCATTATTTGTCTTTTGTGTGTAACCGTGTACTTTGTTCGGTGCTTTACCTGGATGCGTTCCGTGAAGCTGTGAATATTCAAGGTGTTATTGGAAAAAATCAAACGGCAGAGTCGCAAGCTAAAGTGAAACAAATTTGTGATAAGGCATTGCTTATATTTGACCAGTACATGGCTAAACATGCAGAAATGTTGGAAGACAGAGGATGTGAAGGCACTTTGGTAAGTGTATGGAATTCGCCAATCAGAGGTCTGAAAATTTACAGAGCTCAGTTTGGAGGCGTTCCTATGGATGTTCCTTCTTCTTTGGATGCAGTTGATGCTCCTCCTTTGCCTATCGTATATTAACTCTTATAAAATTATATGTTATGAAAAACCTATTGTTTACGGCATTATTCGCTAGTGTGGCTTTATGTGCTTCTGCGCAAAAAACGGTTTTTGTTTCTCCTGCTGGAAATGATGCATGGACAGGAGAACAACATAAACCATTTAAGACATTGAATAGAGCTTTTGTCGAAAGTGAAAATAATCAGGATACGTTGTATATCGAAGTCGCTTCGGGAGATTATTTTTTGGTAAAATCCTTGGAACTGTCAGGTCGTTTAAATTGTCCGGTAGTTGTAAGAGGAGATGAGAAAAATAAGCCTCGTTTTTTGGGAGGTATTAAAATACAGCAATGGGAAAAATACCGGGATGGTGTTTATCGTGCATACGTGCCTGAGGTTAAACGCTATGGTTATCAGTTTGAACAGTTTTTTGTAAATGGGGTACGTGCTATACAGGCCAGAACTCCTAATAAGGACTGGTTTTATGTAAAAGGATACAAGGAATATCCTTATGTATCAGGAGTTCGTTCTGCAAATTATGCGACTCAAAAAATAATGATGAACAAGCAGGATTTGGAATCCCTTTCCGGCCTTTCTGCCAGTGAATTGGCAGATATCCGTTTTCGTTTTTATCATAAATGGGATATTACGCAGAAAGAAGTTGCATACGCTTGTCCTGATTCGGGATTTGTCTATTTCCATGGTGGAGGTATGAAGCCTTGGAACCCAATATCGGAAGGTGCCCGATATATTATGTATGGATATAAGGCAGCTTTGGATATGCCTGGTGAGTGGTATTTGGATAAAGCCGAAGGTTACGTATATTATATGCCGAGAACGGGTGAGAATCTGGAAACTGCAGAATGTATTGTTCCGACATTGCACCAGTGGATTGTTGTAAAAGGAAAGAGTGGAGCTGTGCTGAAAGACATACGGTTTGAAAATCTATCTTTTCAGTATGCGGCATATTCGATGCCTAAATTTGGAGATGAACCGATGCAGGCGGCTGCTACAGTTGAGGCTGCTGTAGAGTTGGAGCATGCCGACAATGTAAATTTTGTAAATTGTGAAATGCAGCATACGGGTGGTTATGCTATCTGGCTTAAGGCTGCTTGTACGAACAATACAATAGAACATTGTTACATTGCGGATCTTGGTGCCGGCGGTATTAAAATAGGTTCACCCTGGTATACGAATGATTCTACGCTGATTAGCAGACGTAATGTTGTTAATAACTCGATTATCACACATGCAGGCAGTGAACTCCCCTGTGGAGTTGGAGTCGCTATATTCCATGCATCAGATAATAAAGTTACGCATAATGAAATTTCTGATTTGAGATATTCCGGAGTATCTGTTGGTTGGGTATGGGGGTATAATAATTCCAATGAAATTTGGACCAATGTATTGATGAAAGACGGTACGGTTGATTTTGCACAGGTTCGTTTGGTAAGCCCGGCCGTAAGAAACTTGGTTGCCTATAACCATATTCACCATATAGGTTGGGGTGAACTTTCGGATATGGGAGCCGTGTATACATTGGGAGAGTCTCACGGAACTCGGATTGTGAACAATATTATCCATGATGTACTGTCATACGACTATGGGGGTTGGGGACTGTATACCGACGAAGGTTCTACAGGTGTAGAAATGAGCTCTAATCTGGTTTATCGTTGTAAAAGTGGTGGCTTTCATCAGCATTATGGAAAGGAAAACAGAATAGAAAATAATATTTTTGCTTTCGGACATTATTATCAGGCTCAGTATACGAGAGTTGAGGATCATTTGTCTTTCCATTTCAGACATAATATAATTCTTCAGGATAAGGGGGAAACGCTTGCTGGTCCGTGGGAGAATGGAAAGATAGATATGGATTATAACTTATATTGGCATCTGGATGGTGAACCTCAGTTTGGAAAGCATTCGTTTGAGGAGTGGAAAAAGTTGAAAGAAAAACATTCCGTGATGATGTCGCCTGGTTTTAAGGATGCCCTTAATGATGACTATAACTTTGCATCGCTGAAAGCTGCCCGTAAGATACATTTTAAACCGTTTGATTTTTCCAAAGTGGGTGTGTATGGTTCTTCCGAATGGAAAGAAAAGGCAAAAATGCCTGCACAACAACTTGATTTATTTAAAGAAATAGCGAAGATTAGATTGAAAAAATAACGAATAGAAATAATTTATTATTTATGAAAACATTTTGGTTAAGTATTTGTTTGCTGCTATCTTTAGGGGTAGGCAATGCACAATCCATGCGTGAGCGGTTGCTTATGAATGAGGATTGGCGATTTGCTAAAGGACATGCAGCCGACAAGATAAAGGACTTTAATTATGGAAGGGCTTTGTCTTTCTCTAAGGTCGCTTTTATTCAGGAATCTACTCTTCTGAATGCAGATCAGGAATCGCGTATGTCCATTCCGCATACAGCTAAATTTGATGACAGTAATTGGGAAAAGATATCGTTACCTCATGACTGGGGTATGGCTTTAGGATATAGTCAAGAGCAGTTTAAGGTAAAAGGATATCGAAAATTAGGAGGCCGGTCTCCAGAAAACAGTGTAGGTTGGTATCGGAAAACTTTTACAGAAAAACTGACTAAAGGTTGTCGCTATAAGCTTGAATTTGAAGGTATCTTCAGAGATGCGCAGGTTTGGATGAACGGTATTTATTTGGGTAAAGGTGAAAGTGGATACGTTCCTTTAGTTTTTGATGTAACGGAATGCCTGAATTATGAACCTGACAGCAAGAATGTAATTGCGGTAAGAGTTGATGCAACTCATTCGGAATTATGGTCGTATGAAGGAGCTGGAATTTATCGGAATGTATGGTTGACCAGAATGGCACCGGTACATGTTGCCCAATGGGGTACATACGTGCAGACTGATGTAAACTTGAATGATAAAACAGCTCAGGTGAAAGCGCAGGTTGAGGTAGAAAACAGTACTTCTCAGACGGTAGAGGTGGAAATCCGAAATACGATATTTGATAAGAGTGGAGTAAAGCAAGCGGAAGTAAAGACAACTGTCAGTGTGGATGCATTGGGTATTAAAACAGGATTAAGTTCCATGAATTTGCAAAATGTAGATTTGTGGTCTTTGAAATCACCTTCACTTTATAAACTGTATACAGAGATTGTTTCGAATGGAAAAGTCGTGGATAGTTATACTACTTCTTTTGGAATACGTGATATGAAGTTTGATCCTGATAAAGGCTTTTTCTTAAATGGAGAACGAGTACAGATACAAGGGGTCTGCTGCCATCAGGACCATGCCGGTGTAGGTATTGCAGTACCTGACCAACTGAATGCATGGAGAATTAAGAAACTGAAAGAATATGGAGTTAATGCATACAGAGCTTCGCACAATCCTCCTACAGAATCTGTCCTGAATGCGTGTGATAGTCTTGGAGTTTTGGTTATGGATGAAATGCGAGTTCTGAGTGCCAGTGATGAAGGCCTGAATCAGATGGGTACAGTTATTCGAAGAGACCGAAATCATCCGTCTGTATTTATTTGGTGCTTGGGTAACGAGGAGCCTGCTATTCAAGGATCAGAAAAAGGAATAATGATTATTGAGCGTATGAAGGCAATTCAGCGTAAATTGGACCCTAGTAGGCCTTGTACGGCAGCTATGAACGGTAGCTGGGGACAAGGTTTTACCAGGGCTGTTGATGTACAAGGCTTTAATTATTATACTATTGGAACTTGGACAAAGGGAGGCAGTGTAGATGATATACATAAAAAATTTCCGAATTTACCTTGTATTTTAACAGAAGAAGCCAGTACGCTGACAACTCGTGGCATTTATAAAACAGAAGCAGAAAAAGGATTTCATCAGTCATATGATAGAGATCATCCGGATTGGGGAGCAACCGCTCAACGTTGGATGAAGTTTGTAGACGAAAGAAAGTTTCTGGCAGGTGCTTTTGTATGGACAGGATTTGATTATGGTGGGGAGTCTGTTGCTCACTACTGGCCTGGAGTAGTTTCTCATTTTGGTATTCTTGATTACTGTGGCTTCCCGAAAGATGCATTCTGGTATTATAAAGCGTGGTGGACGGATGAACCTGTTTTGCATGTTCTGCCACATTGGAATGGCTTAGGCACTGACTCTGTAGATGTACATGTATATACGAATATGGAGCAGGTTGAGCTTATTGTAAATGGTAAGAGTCAGGGAAAACAGCAAGTTGCTAAATATGATATACCGGCATGGCGTGTTAAATATGTTCCGGGTTCCGTAAAAGTAAAAGGTTGGAAAAACGGTAAGAAGTATACACAAACTGTTGAAACAACTGGAGAACCAGTAGCTCTGCAATTGTTGGATGAGTCTATGCATAAAGTTAAAGCGGATACGCGTGATGTAGCAGTCGTGACTGTTAAAGTGTTGGATAAAAAAGGAAGACTTATTCCTACTGCTGAAAATAAAATACAGTTTAATGTAACAAACGGAAGAATACTTGGAGTAGGAAATGGTCATCCTTCAAGCCATGAAGCAGATGTGTTTGAAGATAAACAGAATGCTTATCGGAATGCTTTTGGAGGATATGCTCAACTGCTAGTTGCCAGTGACGGATCGGGAAAACCGATATTGATCAAGGCTACATCTGATGGATTAAAGGCAAGTGAATTACATATTGAAGTTGAATAATACAATTGTATTTGGATTGAATGGCATAGAGCCGATTAATTCTTTATGAGTTAATTGGCTTTTGCTATTTATTTTGTTAGGTATTTTATACTTTAGTGGTGCTTTGAAAACTTTTAAATCTAATAGTAATTTACAAATATGAAAAGTGTATTTTTAAACTTATGCCTGAGTTTGGTAATACTGTGTTGTAGTTGCCATCGTAATCCTCAGCTTCAGGCTGCTTATGATTTGATGGAACGGGTAACTCCTGGTTATAGTAATCAGTTTAAACTGGAATTGATACCTCCTGCAGCAGATAGCTCGGATGTATATGAAATATCTTCAGATGGTGATAAAATTATATTGCGTGGCAATAATCCGGTTTCATTGGCTACAGCGTATAATCAGTATTTAAAGTATACATGTAATGCTCATGTCTCCTGGTTAGGTGATAATTTGAATCTTCCAGAAAAATTGCCTCTTCCTAAGGACGATATTCGTAATACGATTAATGGTAAATATCGTGTTTATATGAACTATTGTACGGTGAGTTATTCTGCAGCATGGTGGGATTGGGAACGTTGGCAACGTGAAATAGACTATATGGCTATGAATTCTATTAATATGCCGCTTTCTGTTGTTGGTTTGGAAGCCGTGTGGTATAATACTCTGTTGAAACATCGTTTTACAGATGAAGAAGCAAGGAGCTTTTTGGCAGGTCCGGGACATTTTGCATGGCAATGGATGCAGAACCTGCAAAGCTATGGTGGTCCTTTACCCAAGTCTTGGATAGATAAGCATATTGTTTTAGGCAGACAAATTATCAATCGAGAGATAGAATTAGGAATGCAACCTATTCAACAAGGTTTCTCCGGATATGTTCCGAGAGAATTGAAGGAGAAATATCCTGATGCAAAAATTCAACAACAACCTTCATGGTGTGGATTTGACGGGGCAGCACAATTAGACCCTACAGACTCTTTGTTTCTTGTTTTGGGACGTGATTTTTTAGAGGAAGAAAAGAACTTGTTTGGAGCATATGGCGTTTATGCTGCGGACCCATTTCATGAAAGTACTCCTCCTGTAGATACTCCGGAATATTTATCGGCGGTAGGACAGACTATTAGTAAACTTTTACAGGATTTTGATCCAGGTTCGATATGGGCAATGCAGGCATGGAGTTTGCGTGAACCTATCGTCAAGGCAGTTTCAAAAGAACACTTGCTGATATTAGATTTAAATGGGGGGCGTAGTCAGCAGGTCAATACATGTTGGGGGTATCCGGTTGTTGCTGGAAATCTGCATAATTTTGGAGGGCGTATCAATATGCATGGTGATTTACGATTACTTGCTAGTAATCAGTATGAGCAGGCAGTGAAAAAATCACCTAATGTTTGTGGTAGTGGCTTGTTTATGGAGTCTATCGAACAAAATCCGGTTTATTATGAATTGGCCTTTGAAATGCCTTTACATAAAGGTGAAGTCGATTTGAATCAATGGCTTCGTCGTTATGTGGAGCGTCGTTATGGTTTTCCTTCAGAACATTCTCATGCCGCTTGGATGTGTTTGCTTGAAGGGCCTTACCGTCCAGGTACAAATGGAACAGAACTCAGTTCTATCATTGCTGCCCGACCAGCTGTAGATGTGAAAAAATCAGGTCCTAATGCAGGTTTAGGAATTCCTTATCCTCCTTCATTGGTGATAAAGGCTCAGGAGTTGCTTTTGAAGGATGTTGATAGTTTGCAATTATCAGATGCATATCGTTTTGATATAGTGGATGTGCAAAGACAGATGATGACCAATTTAGGACAGGTTATCAATAAAAAAGCAGCGGAAGCTTTTAAGAAAAGAGATAAGGCTGCTTTTGAGTTGCATAGTGCACGCTTTTTGGAGCTGCTGAAAGATGTAGATATGTTATTACGAACCCGCAGTGAATTTAATTTTGATAAATGGATAACTCAGGCGCGTTCCTGGGGAGATACAGAAGAAGAAAAGGATTTGCTGGAACGGGATGCTTCATCTCTAGTAACAATTTGGGGGGCAGATGGTGATTCTCATATTTTTGATTATTCATGGAGAGAATGGACTGGACTAATCGAAAATTATTATCTGAAGCGATGGGAGATGTTTTATTCTATGTTGTCGGATTGCTTGAAGGAAGGACGTGTTTATAAAGAAGAAGGATTACCTCAAATTTATGGCAGAGAGGCATTTAGAGCAAATGAATTTTATGACAAGTTGGCCGATTGGGAATTGAATTTTGTTGCGGCTTCCGGTAAGGCAAGAAATCCGATTACGAAAGGTGATGAAATAGAAATAGTTACTATGTTGTATCACTAGTGTCCACTAAAAATTAGAGGACGAGTTAAAAATTATAATTACTAAATAAATTTGGTCCATCAAGACCGCTTTGTTCTTTGACATCATTGAATTTAGTTTTGCTG
>ENA-UEQH01000184-UEQH01000184.1-human-gut-metagenome-genome-assembly--contig:-NODE-184-length-37631-cov-32.842067_pt1 | contig 37631 bp, 29 predicted proteins | sample MGYA00242945_ERZ507943 | MGnify/ENA primary metagenome ERZ507943 (study PRJEB26167, sample SAMN06115418) | human gut metagenome | host: Homo sapiens | place: China:Hubei | collected 2015-03-06... | reverse complement strand
GTGATAATAGTGCATTGTTTTCCATAATGCAAATATAATAATTTATTAAACTTGCCCCACTAAAAATCGGGTGAGCCCAATATGAAGCTAAAATCATTTTTGTCTGTGGCAACAGTGGCACTTACATTTTTTGCCTGCGGAAGTTCGCAGGAAGGAACTGCCGACTATGCCATCATTCCACAACCGCAACAAACGAATCAGGTAAAGCAGGTAACTCCTTTTGTACTGGATAAGCATACGTCCATTGTCATACCTACGGGCGATAGTGAGATGGAAACGATTGCAGGCTTCCTGAACAACTATATCTGCGAGTGCACAGGATACCAGCTCCCTATATCATCCCAAGCAGCAGAAAACAGTATTATTCTCAGTATTGATACGACGATTAAGAATCCCGAAGGCTATCGACTCAGTGTAAACAGCAATAGTATTACGCTGGCAGGAGGGTCGTATGCAGGTGTATTCTATGGTGTACAGACGCTTCGCAAGGCTTCACCGTTGGAAGCATGTGATAAGATAGTTTTCAACCCGACTGAAATCGATGATTACCCGCGATTGTCATACCGTGGTATGCACCTTGATGTGGGACGTCATTTTTTTACTGTAGAGCAGGTAAAGCAGTACCTGGATTTGATGGCGCTGCATAACCTTAATGTCTTCCATTGGCATCTGACAGATGATCAGGGATGGAGAATCGAAATAAAGAAATATCCGTTGCTCACCGAGATAGGTTCGAAACGGAAAGAATCGGTACGTACGGATGGAGTGAAAGGTACTGATGGAAAGCCTTACGGTGGTTTCTATACACAGGAAGATATTCGGGAAATTGTGCAGTATGCGGCCGACAGGTACATCGAGGTGATTCCCGAAATAGATTTGCCGGGACATATCAAGTCGGCTCTGGCTGCTTATCCTGAGTTGGGCTGTACCGGAGGACCTTATGAAACAGCAGTGGAGTATGGTGTACATAAGGATGTATTGTGCGTAGGTAGTGACAAGACCTTGCCTTTTGTGAAAGATGTGTTGGCGGAAGTTATGCAACTTTTCCCTTCAAAGTATATCCATATCGGAGGGGATGAGTGTCCGCGTGACCGTTGGAAAGAGTGTCCTAAATGCCAGGCGCTTGTCAAGGCTAAAGGATGGAAGGATACCAAGGACTACGAAGCTGAAGACAAACTGCAAAGTTATTTCATGACTGAAGTGGAGGAGTTTGTGGAAGCAAGCGGACGACGTATTATTGGTTGGGATGAGATTCTGGCCGGAGGTGCCACTCCTAATGCTACTGTCATGGCATGGCGGAATGCCGAATATGGTGCGGAAGCTGCTCAAAAAGGACATGATGTAATTATGACACCTTGCGGACAGTTTTATTTCAGTGCAATGGACGTACTTAATCTGCCAGGCGATAATGCTATCAGAAAGGTTTATGATTTTAATCCTGTACTTGACGGGATGACTGAGGCGGATGCTGCCCATGTAAAAGGTATACAGGCTTGCCTTTGGACTGAAGATATTGAAACGGTGGAACAGGTGGAATATCGCGTTTTGCCTAGACTGGCTGTACTGGCTGAAATTACGTGGACCGGATTCGACAAACCGGGCAGGGATTATTATGAGTTTGCATCACGCATGTTTAATCTTATCAAGCGTTACGACAAATACGGATTGAGTTACCACAAAGGGGCATTCGAGGTTACATCTGATTATGAAAACGATACACAGAACCGTAAACTCAGTGTCCGGCTGAATACACTGGGTGACCGCAAACTGTATTATACATTGGACGGTAGCGAGCCTACAGAAGCATCACTGCTTTATGAGGGGCCATTTTCCATAGACAGTAGTGCTGTCCTGCGTGCAAAAGTTATTATGCCGGGCGAAGCGGCTGGCAATGTTCTTTGTGATACAATTAGTGTGAATAAAGCTACGTTTTGTCCTGTAACATTGGCAGGCCAGCCCAATCCCTCGTATACTTACAAAGGGGCTTCTATTCTGACGGATGGACTGACGGGGGATACCCGTTATAATACCGGACGCTGGCTGGGATTCCTTTGTGATCTTGATGCAACGGTTGATTTAGGTAAAGCCACGGAAGTGTCGAGTGCAGCATTCCGTACGGATGTATCTATAGGTTCTGCTGTAATGGATATTATAGGTATGGAAGTGTGGTGCTCTGCTGACGGAAAATCGTTTACGAAAGTGGCCGAAAGTTCGAAGCCTGTATTGACGAAAGATGACCGTGATGGTATCTACCGCCATGAGCTGACTTTCGAAACGCGGGCTGCACGTTATGTACGGATAGTAGGTAAGGTTACTCCTAAACTGCCCGAATGGCATACTTGGCCGGGAGGAGATGCTTTTATCTTTGTGGACGAGATTTATGTAAACTGATACGCTGGTATTCTGATAGTTTTCGTATCTTCGCAACTTTAAAAGAATAAATAACAGACTATGAGAAAAAATTTGATTAATCTTTCGGCATCGGTGCTGGGGGTGGCAGCTATGGCTTCTACTTTGTTTGCTTGCAGCAGTCAGCAGCAGGAATCTCCTATGAAAGCAAAAGTGGAGGAGTATGCCCATGTAGAGTTGAAATCAGACCTGGTAAGTGGTTTGAATGACAAAGAAAAGGAACTGGTGAAAATCTTTTTCCAAGTGGGAGAAATTACCGATAATCTTTTTTGGAAACAGACTTTTGGTGATAAAAGTAAGCTGGACACCATCACTGACCCTTATGCTAAGGAGTTTGCCATGATTCATTATGGAGCATGGGACCGCCTAGACAATAACAAACCTTTCCTGGGTGGTTACGGTGAGAAATTGGATGTGTGTAATTACTATCCGCATGATATAACTGCAGAAGAGTTTGAGGCTTTCGATGATGCCAATAAAGATTCATGGTATACCGTTATCCGCCGCAACGACGACGGTTCGTTGAAGAGTGTGTGGTATCATGAAGCATATGCGGAAGAGATTGGCCGTATCTGTGCATTGTTGGAAAAAGCGGTAACATTAGCCGAAGATCCAGGCTTGAAAAACTACCTGGAAAAACGTATTGAAGCTTTCAAAACAGATGATTATCTGGCAAGTGACCTTGCGTGGATGGATATGAAAGACAGCAAGGTGGACTTTGTGACCGGTCCTATTGAAAGCTATGATGATATGTTCCGTGAGACAAAAACATCGTATGAGTCGTTCGTTTTGCTGAAGGATGAGGCTAGAAGCAAGGATTTGGCAAAATTTGTTTCCATGCTTCCGGCACTTCAAAAAGAGCTTCCCTGTGCACCGGAGTATAAGACTTTCGTGCCAGGTACTTCGTCAGACTTGAATGTATATGATGCTGTATACTATGCCGGTGACTGCAATGCGGGCAGCAAGACCATTGCTATCAACCTGCCGAATGATGAAAGAGTACATGCCCTGAAGGGTACACGACGTTTGCAGTTGAGAAATTCCATGAAGGCAAAATTCGATAAGATTCTGATGCCTATCGGGGAACTTATTGTGACTCCCGAACAGCAGAAGTACCTTAATTTTGATGCTTTCTTCTGGAACGTGACTTTCCATGAAGTTGCACACGGATTGGGTGTAAAACAGACGATTAATACCAACGAAAGCGTTGATGCTGTGATGGGTACAGAAAAAACATCGTGGGAAGAAGCAAAGGCGGATATATTAGGTTTGTTTATGGTGACTAAGCTGGTTGAAATGGGTGAAATTACAAACATTACTGCCGAAGATGCCATTGCTACTTATATTGCAGGTATTCTGCGTTCGGTACGTTTTGGTGCTGCATCGTCACACGGAAAGGCTAATATGATGTGTTTCAACTATATGGAAAAGGCCGGAGCTTTCTCTCGTGATGCCAAAGGTCAGTATGTGATAGATTTCCAAAAAGCAAAAGAGGCAATGAATGGCTGGGCAGAACTTATTCTCAAGACACAGGGAGACGGAAATGTTGAGTTCGCAGCGAAATACAGAGCTGAGAATGGTGGTATTACTCCTGCGCTTCAGGCTGATTTGGATAAGATTAATGGGGCTGGCATCCCACGTGATATTACCTTTATTCAAGGGGTAGATGTTCTTTTTGGAACAACAAAATAATATAAGCATACTCTAAAAGCATCGTTATCGGTAGGTAACGGTGCTTTTGCAGTGAAAGATAGAGGCTATTCGAAAATGTGATTATTTCGTAACATTATAAACGTTTTATTATGAAAAACTTAAAAACCTTATTTGTTCTGCTGGCAGTAATCTGTCTGGCATCGTGTGGAGTGAATGGAAACAGTGGCAGTAAATTACAGAATCCTCCCAAGCATGTTATTCTTATTGGTTTTGACGGTCTTAGTTCTTATTGCATTAATAATGGTGCCAATATGCCTGTATTCAGAAAACTGATGGCCGAAGGAGCTTCGACTGTAGAAAATCGTTCTGTACTTCCGTCTTCGAGTGCAGTGAACTGGGCATCTATGTTTATGGGAGCAGGTCCTGAAATACATGGATATACTGAATGGGGTAGCCGGACACCGGAGTTGCCTTCGCGTGTTCTTACAGAAAATGGAAAATTTCCTGATATTTATTATCAGTTGCGTAAAAAAATGCCTGAAGCAGAACTGGGCTTTATCTATGAATGGGAAGGAATGCGCTATCTGGTAGATACACTTTCTGTTAATTATATTACGGCAGCAGGATTATCTTCTGCAGATACACAGTCGGCTGTAGCTTCTACTGTCGATTATATAAAGACCAAGAAACCTGCTTTTTGTTCTGTAATTTTTGCTGAACCGGATGGTGCCGGACATACGCATGGATGGGAATCGGAACAGTATTTTACGACTGTGGCTCATCTGGACAAGGCTTTGGGTGAGATCGTCAAAGCTGTAGAAGAAGCTGGAATGATGGATGAAACAGTGATTGTACTTGCCGCAGATCATGGTGGTATCAATACAGGACATGGAGGCAAAACAATGAAAGAGATGCAAACTACCATTGTACTATATGGTAAAGGGATTAAGAAAGGATACAAGATTCCGGAGTGTACAATGGTTTACGATATCGCTTCGACTATCGGATATATGTTCGGTATTGAACAGCCGCAGGTTTGGATTGGTCGTCCTGTAACTTCGGTGTTTGAGTAATGAAATGTAGTTACTGATGATATTTTGTATGAAAAAAAGAAGTATACTCATTTCTGGTCTGGCATTACTGGCTTTTTGTACAGGATGCCAGTCTTTTTTAAATAATAGCGCATCTGAAGAAGATGTGTTTGTTCCTTCGTATATAGGAAAGTGGGACTGTGCTCCCCAGAGAACTCCTAATAGTAAAGTTCCCGATGGCGCTATTAATGGAAACGGTGATATTGGCTTTGTACTTGGTGGAAGCGCTGAGGAATCTGTCTTCTATTTCTCGAAAAATGATTTTTGGAAAGCGAAAAATGGTTATCCTGACGGTGGCGTGTGCTATGTGGGACAATTGTACATCAAGGCATCTGGTATGAAGGATGCTGCTTATGATGTGCAGCAATCTTTGTCTGACGGTATCGTTACCGCTCGTTACAGTCGGAAGGATGGTTCTTCTTTATGTATGAAAGCCTGGTGTGCTGCTACGCAGAATACGGTTGTTGTAGAATTGGAAGCAGTACAAGGGGCTGTGGATTTGGACTGTTCCTTTGCTTTGGCCGAAGGTATGGATTCGCAAAACAGTGCGGGCGAGGAAAAAGGTATCAACTGGTTTGTGCGTAAGTTTGAAGGAAAAGATCTGGAATGGCCCTCTGCAGTAGCTGTTGCCTTTTCCAGAACAGAGACGGAGAATACGAAGTTTTCTCTGGAAGCAGGTGAAAAGACAACCCTGTTATTGTCTTTCTGCTCAAACCACGACAATCCGGATTATACACAGGAAGCTGTAAATAGGGTCGCAAATGTGAAGAAGGCTGGAATTGCTGATTTGTATAAACAGCATAAAGCATGGTGGACCGATTTTTGGCAGGCTTCTCAGGTCGTATTAAATGATTCATTCCTGGAGAAATATTACTATGGTTCACAATATTTACTGGCTTGCTGCAGTCGGGACAAAGATTTCGCTCCAGGATTGTGGGGAACTTCATTGACAATGGATGCTACAGCTAATGGCTGGGCAGGCGATTATCATACGAATTATAATTATATGGCTCCGTGGTGGGGGGTATATTCATCTAATCATATCGAATTGTCGGAGCCTTACGACCAGCCTATTTTGGATTATATGCCCCGGGCTAAAGAACATGCCAGGGAATTTCTTCATAAAAAGGGAGTTTATTACCCGGTAGGAATCGGACCGAAAGGTTTTTGTTCCAGCATGTTCCCACTTACTCCAGAAGCAATGATGCGGCAGTATGGTACACCTGAAAATAATATAGAAGGAGGTTATATGTTTTTGGGACAAAAAAGTAATGCTGTATTCTGTACTGCCAATATGTTCATGCGTTTTTACCATACATACGATAAAAACTATGCGCAGAAAGTTTATCCATTTATTCGGGAGGTGGCTGATTTTTGGGAAGATTATCTGGTTTATGAAGATGGAAGATATGTCAGCTATGACGATAATTTCTGGGAAGTAGGTCCATGGGAAGGTAAGGATTATAAACAGAATTATGGAGATATCAATCCTACGGTATCCTTAGGCTTATGTCGTATGCTGTTTAAGGGAATTATTGAAATGAGTTCATTTTTGCAGGTTGATCAGGATAAGGTGGAAAAATGGAATCATATATTGACGCATCTCAGTGCAATACCTACAGTAGAAATTGACGGGGCAATTCGTATTAAGGCATGTGAAGGCGGAAATGGCTCGGGTAGCAGAACGGCTCCTGGTTTTGGCCGTGTTATGATGCATGGATTGCTGTTCCCATCGGGTGCATGCGGGGTGATTACCGATTCTGCTTTTACTCGTATCTTGCGTGATGAAATCTACCGTTGGGATACTGATACGCTTCCTTATAATGGTCCTAGAGATGCTCGCTGGGATAACCTTGGCAATGGAGTGGAAACTTATTTTACTGCAGCTGCAAGGGTTGGATATGATGGTAATCGCTTACTTGATGAATTGAAAAAACGAATCCGTAAGACAGCCTTGCCGAATCTTTGGATTCCTCAGGAGGGCGGTGGAATAGAGTCATTGAGTGCTGTGCCTTCTTGTATCAATGAAATGTTGTTGCAGGGATATGAAGGTGTTATCCGTGTTTTTCCAGTCTGGCCGAAAGAGAAAGAAGCGGCTTTTAAAACATTGCGTACTCACGGGGCTTTTCTGGTATCGGCAAGTTGTAAGGCGGGAAATGTAGAGTATGTCTTGATTAAGAGTGAACAAGGACGTCCATGTAAAATTCAGAATCCATGGCCAGGTAAGACTTGTGCTGTGAATTATAAGGATGGCAGAAAGGTGTGCTTTACAGATATGATATTTGAAATTCCATTGTCGAAAGGTGAGGAGGTAAAGCTTGTAATGGAGCCATGAATTATTTAAATAATTGCTTTAAATAGAAATCTAATATTATGCTTAATTTTAAAATACTGTTGTGTTGCACATTGGTATCCGGACAGATATTAGCGGAAGAATGGCAACCGCAAGAGTGGCCGGTATTGAAACACTATGACCAGCAGCATCTGTATCAGATTGCTCTTCCGTTAGGAGGAATCGGTACTGGAACTGTTTCTTTGGGCGGTCGTGGGGAATTGCGTGATTGGGAGATTATGAATGTTCCTGGGAAGAAATACAGTACGGTTACTCCTGGAAATAATGCTCCTTTTTTTGCAATTTATACCCATCCTCAAGGAGGTAAGGCGCAGACTACATTATTGGCGGGTTCCCTTTATTCGCACGAATATCAGCATTACGAAGGACGTCCCGTAGATCATCACGGATTACCCCGTTTTAAAAGCAGCTCGTTTGATGCTGCTTATCCTTTTGGACAGGTACATCTGACAGATCCTGATCTTCCGGTGCGGGTTACAGTGAAAGGATTTAATCCTTTGATTCCGGGGGATGCTGATGCCAGTGGTATCCCCATTGCCGTCTTGTCGTATGAGGTTACTAATACGGCAACGGTGCCGGTGGAAGTAGCGGTTTGTGGTTCTATCCGGAATTTTATAGGTAAGGACGGCAGTAAATACGTTACAAACTGGAAGGGAGACTATGTTCCCGTAGGTTGTAAAGAGAATAAGAATGCTTATAAAGAAAACGATAATTTAAAAGGCGTTTATTTTTATTCGGATGGAGTTGATAAAGCTGATCCGGCTTATGGAAATATGGCTCTCACTACACAGGCAAGTGAAGGTGTGAGTTATCGAACTTCTTCTAAGGCCGATGACTGGAATAACGGTATTTTAGGTTTTTGGGACGATTTTAGTGCGAATGGTGTACTGACTGAGCTACCGAAACAGTATGACGAAGACCCAATGGCCTCGTTGGCAGTGAAGAAGGAGTTACAGCCGGGAGAGACCAAGACTTTTACGTTTTTTCTAACGTGGAATTTCCCGAATCGGAAAGCCTGGTCGCCTACGGTAGTAGGTAACTATTATAGCACGCAGTATCCCGATGCTTGGCAAACTGCTTGCAAAATTATTCCGCAGCTTCCTGAATTGGAAAGAAGAACGCTTTCGTTTGTTAATGCTTTGTTGGATTGCTCCTATCCGGATGTTGTGAAAGAAGCAGCTTTGTTCAATCTGTCCACCTTGCGCTCACAAACTGTTTTCCGTTTGCCGGATGGACATCTTATGGGATGGGAAGGTGTAATGGACCGTTTTGGATCTTGTCAGGGTTCGTGTACGCATGTCTGGAATTATGAAATGGCTACAGCATTTTTGTTTGGTGAACTGGCACGTTCTATGCGTGATGTGGAATTTAATTATGCTACCAAAGAAAATGGATTGATGAATTTTAGGGCGGCCTTGCCTTTATCGGAAGCGGCCGGTGGAAATGCGGCTGCAGCCGATGGACAGATGGGATGTATTATGAAGTTTTACCGTGACTGGCAACTGTCTGGTGATAATCGCTTTTTGGCAGATAATTGGGAGCAGGTGAAGAAAGTATTGTCCTATGCATGGATAGAGAAGGGATGGGACGGAAATCAGGATGGTGTGATGGAAGGGTCCCAGCATAATACAATGGACGTAAATTATTTCGGTCCTAATCCTCAGATGGGATTCTGGTATATGGGGGCATTGAAAGCTGCTGCCCAAATGGCTGATGCCATGCACGATAAGTCCTTTGCACGTAAGTGCCGGTCTTTGTTTGAAAAAGGTTCTGAGTGGATGGACACTTATTTATTTAACGGTGCGTATTACGAACATAAGATAACTGATCCGCAGAGTTTCGAATTTCTTGATATGAGTAATCCTAATACGCAAGTACCACCTTTTCAGTTGGGCAAAGGATGTTTGGTTGATCAGCTTGTAGGGCAGTATATGGCACACATCTGTGGATTGGGCTATTTGGCAGACAAACAGCATATCCGTACCACTTTACAAAGTATTATGAAGTATAATTTCGTATCAGACTTTAGCCGGCATTTTAATAATATGCGTTCGTATGTTATGGGGGATGAGGCTGGTTTACTGATGGCTTCATGGCCTAAAGGACGGTTGGAAGTTCCTTTCCCTTATTTTGCCGAAGTAATGACCGGATTTGAGTATTGTGCTGCTGTAGGTATGATATACGAAGGTATGCAGGATGAGGCGCTAACGTGTATCAAAGCGATACGTGACCGCCATGATGGAGCCAAACGTAATCCTTTCAGTGAGGCTGAGTGTGGGCATCAGTATGCTCGTTCAATGGCTAGCTGGGCTACTGTTGTGGCTATGGCAGATTATCGTTATTCCGGAGTAAACCGCAGTATGCATTTTACTGATGTCCCGGGCAAATATTTCTGGAGTAACGGTACAGCATGGGGCATTTGTACAGTAAGTACAGACACGGTAGAGATACAGGTGTTGAAAGGTAGTTTACAGCTAGAACGTCTGGAAATAGGAAAGCGGATGCTGAAACTGAAGAATTTTAGTTTGTCTGAACATGAGAAACAGATCATTCGGTTATAACTAATTGTTAATGTATGACCCTGTTTCTATTCTTTGGCATGAAGAATTGAAGTAGGGTTTCTTTTGTTTGGTCTGTAATGAACTTTTTTATAATTTTACCCATGCTTTTGAGAAAATAGATTTGATTAAATTTGTGGGAAGAAGTCATCACTGGCTTTTGCCATACTATGAAAAATTTTTTATGAAAATATCATGAATATCAGAAAGTTTAATTTTACCACAGGCTTTTTACTGGCTGCTTTTACTGTTGCGGCTCAAACAACAGTGTGGAAACGGCATGATTGGGAATGCTGTATTTCGCAGGAGGGGTGTTTGCAGCAGATTGTATTTAAAGATAAGCAGGGGAATGATACAATTCCTTTTTTTAAGAGTCAGTCTAATAGGGGGCCTTCATTTTATGCTGTTGTTGACGGTATAAATAAAGAAGCTCAATGGATTCCAGACGGAATACGTTCCTATAGAGCTACTATAGACGGGGTGGAGTGTACTCTTATATATAAGGAATGGCATGGGCTTCCAGCTTTGGAGGTAACGCTTACAAATAAAGGAAATATTGCTTTTCAGCCTGAAAAAGCCGGTCTAAAGCTGGGCATTGATACTTATATGGATAAATACCCAGATTGGTTTGGTAAGTTTTTCCCGACGCTGATGCGGAATGAAAAGACTCATTTTTATGGTTATATGCAGACTCCTTCAGGCCAGACATTGGGAATTGTCAGTCCGCAGCCGGTAGCTTCCTGGAGTGTATCGTATAATTTGGGATATCAGGACCCGCCTCCACATTGGTTTATGGGACACCGAATTGAGTCACTGAATCTGGACCTGTTGAATGCGCTTCCATTACCGCAACGAAACCCACAGCATTTGTGGCAATTGCAACGTGGTGAGCGGAAGTCGTGGACGATTGCTTTTGTACACATTTCGAAACCGGAGCAGTTGGAAGAACGGTTGCATGAAGTAGCGGACATACCGATGTTGCGTATGAAACAGACCACATGGGAACCGGGTGAGAAGGCTGTATTCGATGTCTTGTCTGCTTCGGGCGAAGTAACAGTTACAGATGACGATGGGCGCGCTCTTGAAACTAAAGTTATTGCTCGTAAGAATGAAGTGCGTACCATAGAGTGTGAACTTCCGACAGTAGGGCTTTACACGGTAAAGGTCAGTGATGGAGATAAAATAGCGGAAGGTGTGTTGACTGCCCATGCTTCTTGGAAATGGACGCTTCAACAGGCGAGGGCTGCTGCTTTGAAATACTATCAGAAGGCTACTTCTCACATAGAAAGCTGGTATGGTTTTCATTCGGCTTTTCTTGCAGCGAGATATTTCCCGGATAAAACATTTGATGCGCCTCTACGGCAACGTTTCGATTATCTTTTCGGATTGTTGCATGATGAAGAAAAAATGGAACCGAAGTATTATGCTTCGCGCATACAGAATACTTCCGGAACAATTGGAATGTTGGTCGACAAGTTCCAAGCTTACGGTGATATAAATGATTTAAAAAATGCTTCGCGTTTGGCTGACTGGCTGATGAATACATGGCAACGTGCTGATGGCGCATACGTGAATCATAATACAGTGTATACCAGTGTTATCTATGTGGCCAAGAGTATGCTCGAACTGGTTATTGCCGAACGGAAACAAGCATTAGTGGATGCTTCTTGGAATGAAATTGCACAACGCCATTATCAATCTGCCAAACGGGCCATTGATCAGCTGGTGGCTTCTCAAGGCGATTTTGAAACGGAAGGTGAACTGACCTTTGAAGATGGTATGATATCATGTTCTGCATTACAGATAGGTATGTTGGCATTGATGCAGAAAGACGAGGAACAACGTTCTGCTTATACGCGTGCTATGTTGGATATTTTGAATAGTCATGACTGCCTTACCCAACTTCGTGTACCCGATGCACGTCGCCGTGGAGGAACAATGCGTTATTGGGAGGCTCAATACGATGTGCAGTTGTTGCCTAATATGTTTAATTCGCCTCATGGTTGGAGTGGATGGCGAGCTTATGCAACATACTATGCATACTTGTTGACTGGTGAAGAACGTTGGTTGCGAGAAACTTATAATGCGATGGGAGCTTTCTCTAATCTGATAGATTATCATACAGGGAAGTTGCGTTGGGCGTTTGTAGTCGATCCTTACGTCAAAGCCAAGCAAGCCTGCAGTGCGGATTCGCATGTTACAGCCGATTCATTGAGCTTTGGTAATCCTCATCCTGAATTATACGATACACGTACATTGATTATTGGAGAACAGTATGTTGACATGATAAGTGATTGGCAGACTGTAAATACGCAGGATAATGATGTGCACGAGCTGTTTAAGTGCATGGAAGAAACTATGCTGACAAATGCTTTTGTTGTAGAGCGTGCTGATGGAGAGCTGGTAGGATATAATTGTCGGGTGAAACGTAATGGTAACAGATTGGAGATAATGCCATCTGAAAAACAAATCTGCAACCTGCATTGTAATTTACGGACAGCGTTTCAGGTAGAATTTAAGGGTACTTCCCGGAAATTGGATGCTGATTATAGAGGATGGGCTTTTGGAGAAGACATTTATAACTAATCATTTATAGCTGATTTTATGATGAAACGATTATTTTACATATCATTATTTCTTTGTATAACTATATTGAGTAAGGCATCGCCCATAACAGGGTTGTTGGAACGTATTGACAAAGGAGCTTCGCATAAGTTTATTATAGAGCAGAAAAAAGCTCCTTGTGATTACTTTGAGTTGGACCAGAAAGGTAATAAGGTAGTGGTCCGTGGTAACAATTATGTAAGCATTGCTACGGGTATTAACTGGTATCTGAAATACTATGCTGGTATTCATCTTTCCTGGAATTGCATGCAGGCTGATTTACCGGATGTGTTGCCTGCTGTTCCTGTTCCAGAGCGCCATGAAACTCAGTTGAAGTATCGCTTTGATTTTAACTACTGTACCTATTCGTATACGATGGCATTTTGGGATTGGAAGCGCTGGGAACAGGAGATAGACTGGATGGCTTTGCATGGTATTAATCTACCTTTGTCTATTGTAGGTACGGGTACTGTATGGCGCAATGTATTACTTAAATTGGGGTATACTCGTGATGAAATAGACAAATTTATAGCTGGACCTGCTTTTCAGGCCTGGTGGCTGATGAATAACTTGGAAGGATGGGGAGGACCTAATCCTGACAGCTGGTATGAAAATCAAGCAAAGCTTCAAAAACGTATTCTTCAGCGTATGCGTGAATTTGGTATCCGCCCTGTATTGCCTGGATATTCGGGTATGGTTCCCAATAATGCGCATGACAAACTCGGATTGGATGTAGCTAATCCAGGTAAATGGTGTGGTTACAGACGACCGGCTTTTTTGCAACCTACTGATAAAAACTTTGAACGCATAGCTTCCTTGTATTATAAGGAAATGACAAAACTTTACGGTAAGGCTGATTTTTATAGTATGGATCCGTTTCATGAAGGAGGTAGTGTGGCTGGAGTTGATTTGGATGCAGCTGGCAAAGCTATCTGGAAAGCGATGAAGCAGGCCAATCCGAAAGCGGTATGGGTGGCACAGGCATGGCAGAATTGCCCTTATCCGCAAATGATAAATGGTTTGCCAGCTGGAGATATGATTGTGCTGGATCTTTTTTCAGAAAGCCGCCCGCAATGGGGTGAACCTAATTCAACCTGGTATCGGAAAGATGGATTTGGCAAACATGACTGGCTTTACTGTATGTTGCTGAATTATGGTGGTAACGTAGGTTTGCATGGAAAAATGGCCCATGTTATTGATGGATTTTACAAGGCGAGTGAAAGTCGTTTCGGAAATACTCTTAAAGGAGTTGGTATGACTATGGAAGGAACCGAAAATAATCCGGTGATGTATGAATTATTGTGTGAATTGCCTTGGCGGAGCAATCGTTTCACTAAGGATGAATGGCTGGCAAATTATGTAAAGGCACGATATGGAAAAGCCAATAAACAGGTGCTTGAAGCTTGGACGTTGTTGAGTAATACTATATACAACTGTCCTGTTGAATCTACTCAGCAAGGTACTCATGAATCTATACTTTGTGCACGTCCTTCGTTAAAGGCTTATCAAGTTTCCAGCTGGTCGGAAATGAAGGACTACTATAATCCGGCTGATATTATCAAAGCCGCAGACTTGCTGCTGAAGGCTGCGGATGAGTTTCGCGGAAACAATAATTTTGCTTATGACGCAGTAGATATCGTCCGTCAGGCCGTGGCCGAAAAAGGTCGTCTGCTTTATCCGGTAGTCGTCAGCGCTTACTTGTCTGGAGACCGTTCTCTTTTTCAGATAGCTTCTACTCGTTTCATGGATTTATTCAGTTTGCAAGACCGTTTGTTGGCAACACGTTCCGAATTCCGGGTTGGTACCTGGATACAGCGGGCACGTAATATGGGGGATACTCCGGAAGAAAAAGACTGGTATGAATGGAATGCACGTGTGCAGATTACTACCTGGGGAAATCGTGAGGCTGCTGATAATGGAGGACTGCGTGATTATGCCCATAAAGAATGGAATGGTCTGATGAAAGATTTTTATGCGATGCGTTGGAAAGCTTATTTTGAGTATTTGGATGCAAAAATGCGTGGTGAGACTCCAGCTGAGATTGATTTCTATGCATTGGAAGAAGCGTGGGCACTGCAGCATAATTACTATCCACAAAATCCGGAAGGTGATGCACTGGAGGTTGCACAGAAGGTGATGTATGAATTGAATAAGTAAAATTTTTCAGCATAAAATGTAAGCCCTATGAAAGAAAAAACGATTTTTATTACAGGTGCTACAAGCGGTATCGGACAGGCTTGTGCTCGTAAATTTGCGACAATGGGATGTCGTTTGATATTAAATGGCCGTAATCTGGTTAAGCTATCTGCTTTGGAGCAGGAGCTTATTACTAGTGGTGTAGAAGTGTTGGTATTGGCTTTTGATGTTCGTGATCGTGAGGCTATGCGTAGGGCTGTGGGAACATTGTCCGAAGATTGGCGCAATATTGATGTACTTATCAATAATGCAGGTTTGGTTATCGGTATGGATAAGGAACACGAAGGTTCGCTGGAAGAATGGGATATTGTTATTGATACCAATATTAAAGCACTGTTGGCTATGACCCGGTTGATTGTTCCTAGCATGGTGAAACGTGGCTGTGGCCATGTTATCAACATTGGTTCTATTGCCGGTGACGCTGCTTATGCCGGTGGTAGTGTGTATTGTGCTACAAAGGCTGCGGTAAAGGCTTTGTCCGATGGACTGCGCATTGATTTGGTGGATACGCCTTTGCGGGTGACAAATATTAAGCCGGGAATGGTTGAAACCAATTTCTCTGTTGTGCGCTTCCGCGGTGATAAGCAAAAGGCTGATGCCGTGTATGAAGGTATACGTCCGTTAACGGGTGATGATATTGCAGATGTGGTTTATTATGCAGCTTCTGCTCCGGCACATGTGCAAATAGCTGAGGTTTTGGTTATGCCTACCTACCAGGCTACAGGCACGGTTTGTCATCGGAACAAATAGTAAAGCACAGTTTTAAAAAAGAATGACTTCATGTACACAATTTGCTTGTGGTATATGAAGTCATTCTTTTTTTTGCTTCAACAGCTTAGTCTGTTTTCATGTTTTTTGGCAATTGCGGAAGCTTTATGGCATCTGTACGTTTTATCCACAAATCTCTCAGTTCATTCCAATGGTAAAATGGGAAACTGTCTGTTTTAATATTGGCAAGATGAACTTCCTTTTCGTTTAATAGAATTTTGACGAGAATATCCTGGCTCCCTTTTTTACGGAAATAGATGAGTTGTAAGTTTCCGCACATTGGTATGATGCGGTATGTCTGATAATAATTGGGAATGGAATCCCAGTCGGAGGTAGCATGGTTGTATGTTTCAATCTCCATCAAGGCTACTAGTGGGGCAAGATTTGTATCATGACCAAAGCGTAGGGTTGCACCGGGAATTTTTGCTGTGAGGGCTGTATCAGCTGTTTCTACAATGTTACGCAGCAAGTTGCGTGCCAGATATGGCATTTTTCCTCCACTTAATGGCGATGGGCCTTGCTCATAATACCATTCAAAATTATTAAGCTGCCATAGCTCGTATAATTCCTGTGTTGTAAATAGATAATCCAGATTGGGCATATTGTCCGAACTCTGGCTGATTCCATGATATTCGAACAGGTCGGCCATCAATTTTTCCGGATTGGCTATTTGGGGAAGATAGCCGGTTGTAAAAAGTTGTTTCATCATACGTTCTGGGTGGATGAAACGCTTTCTTGCTTCTGCAAAGATAGAATCAGCGTTGTGTTGGCAACTGTCGGAGTAAATAGGGTTTTTATATTTCAAGTAATAGGCATCATGCTGGCTGGCATCTGTCGTGATATTAAGCTTGGGGTTGATTCCTTTTAGCTCTACACACGCTGCAGTCATAGATAAAAAAGCTCGGGTTTTATAGGTGGAGCGAGCATCAACATGGGCACCATCAACGAATACTTTCGGGTAGTTTTTATACATTCTTCTTGCCAATTCTTGATGCTGGCATGCGCCTTTTGGGGTAAGTTCTCCATATCTGTCTTTTGCAACTGATGCTAATTGTCGGAGTATATCTAAGGTTTGCTTACCCATTTTTGTCAACCCATCTTCTTGGTAGGCTTTTTCTAAAATATTGAGTGCCGGTTCATATTTATCTTCCCCTGTAAGATAACGTGAACCATGTCGGGCATATGTACTTATATAACACGGTTCATAGCCTTCTGGAGCAGGGGTTGGTGTATCAAGAGGGGCTACATAAGCCATGTACTTACCTGTTGCCAGATTGGGGTTTTTACAGATTTCTTTTTCTGCGAGGGTTTGTGAATAGATAAACGGGGTACTGAAAAGTACTGCGCAGAAGCATAACAAGTTTTTTATCATAGGTCTTTTGTTTTTTGAGCGTGTAAAAGTACCAAAAAACAATTTTGGGATGATTCTGTAAATTTCTAAGTTTGTTTAAATGGTTGGTGTGGAAATTCTTATGAAATATTCGTGCAATAAGACTGTAATTAGGCTACACTTTTTTCATGCGATATTTTAAAGGGGTGGTTTTTTGCTGGCGCATAAAGAATTTGCCGAAGGCCGATTGGCTTGTAAAACCTAATAAGTTTGCTATTTCTTTGATATCCATATTGGTACATTCTAATAATCTGCATGCATCGGCACAGAGAAGTTCGTTTATGTGGGAGAGAACCGTTCTTCCAGTTACACTTTTTATAATGCGTGAAAGATAGGCATTCGATATATGGAGCTGGTCTGCGTAGAAAGCGATGGTATGTTGTTGGCGGTAGTTTGTCATTAATAGTTTTTTAAACTGCCTGAATAAGTCTTTCTGGCGTTTCAGATTTTCTGTATCCTGAGGTGCTTTTGCTTCGAATATATCTGCCATTTGCAAGAGGACAACCCCGCATAGATAGCGCAGAATCCCATCTTGATATACAGATTTTCTTTCTTGCTGATATGTAAATAACTGCATTGCTTTTTGCAGATAATCGCTTTGTCTATTGGTAAGGGCGACAATTGGCAACTCATTTTTTCCTAGATAGCAGGCTATACGCTCGTAAAGTGGCTGTCCGCTCAAAAGACTGTCGAAAAAAGCCGGTTCAATGTAAAGAACAGTCATTTCGAAGTCGGGACTCATGTGTTGTAGCGTGCTTCTAGAACTGGGAGTTTGTACAATGAGCATCCCTACGTTTAGGTCTTTTGCTGCATAAGATGTTTCTAAGGATGCAGAGCCATTGGTGATGATCAGGAAAAAGAATCCACGACTGATTTCCAGTTGCTTAAAGGTTGGATTTGAAATGAATTGGGGACAAAAATAGATTTTACTGTTATGAATATCCGTTGTCTGTAGAACTTGAAGCAGTGTAGTGTCCATCTGATTCTTTTTTCTGCAAAGGTAGAAGTTGTTTTGTATTCGACCAAGATTCGTCGCTTTTTAATGAATATAATTTGAAAAAAATCAAGGAAATTTGCAGTGATTTTGAATAAAGTTTTGTATATGAGTAAAGTTATGTTTAGGCGCTATTTATTGTTTTGTGTGTCGCTGTTTGTGAATGCTTTGGGAATTGCCTTTATTACAAAGGCAGCATTGGGAACTTCTCCTATTACCAGTGTAACGTACGTTTTGAGTATGTTTACACCTTTCACAATTGGACAGTGGACAATTATGCTGAATTTGCTTTTTGTTGTGATTGAGCCTTTTTTGATGTCCCGTCAGGACCTTAAATCCGATTTGCGTATGTATTTATTGCAGATTCCCATTTCGTTCTGTTTCGGTATGTTCATCGATTTATGTATGCATTATATTCTTTTCTGGCTTAATCCATTATCGTATCTCAATATGATTGTCGCTTTGCTGATAGGATGTGTCATATTGGCTGTGGGTATAGCACTCGAAGTAAAGGCAAATGCGGCTATGATGGCAGGAGAATATTTCGTTAAGGTGATTACACGTCGGTTTCGAGGTGAGTTTGGCTACATTAAACTGGGTTTTGATATAGTTCTGGTGGCGCTGGCTTGCCTCTTGTCCTTAATCTTTATGTCAGGGATATATGGAGTGCGTGAAGGAACTGTAGTTGCCGCGCTTATTGTTGGTCCCATTGTACACTTTGTGACTCCGTATTATCACTTTCTCGATAAATGGATAACAGATTCGGTTAAGACAGTCAATGCGGAGAGCAGACATAGCCAGAATATTGTTATTACAATAGCCCGCGAGTATGGAAGTGGCGGTCATTTACTGGGTGAGATGTTATCTCAGAAATTGGGCATAGGATTATATGATAAGGAGTTTATTGGCCTGGCTGCAAAGCGGAGTGGCATGGATGAGCAGTTTATTATGAAAAATGAGCAGTCTATTCCTTCGTTCTGGATGAAGTGTATTTTGTCGAAAAATAGCGAACAGCCTGTGGAGTCCAGCCTTTCATCAGATGACATCTTATTTGTTTCAGAAAGCAAGATAATTCAGGAATTGGCAGATAAGGAGTCCTGTATTATTGTAGGGCGTTGTGCTGATTTTGTATTGAAAGACTATCCCAAGGTTCTGAAAATCTTTTGTTATTCGGACGAGCACAGTGCCGTACAGCGCTGTGTGGACGAATATGGTCTTTCTCAAGCTGAGGCCGTATCGGAGATTCGCCGCATAAACCGGAACCGGATTCATCATTATGAATATTATACCGGTAATAAATGGGGAGAACCTCATCACTATAATTTGATGTTGAATACCGGTAGTATTAGTTTGGAAACAGCCTGCAAATTGGTTGGAGAAGTGTATCGCAAATTGCAGACTGTGTAATAATGGGGGAACGAGCGAGGCCTTTGTTGGTTTATTGAGATAACAACAGGGCTTCGTTTATTTTTTTATGGTATTCTGCAATGTCTCTGGCTTTAAGTATGGCTTTTTTGCTTTTCTTCTCCATATCGGGCAAAAGGTATTCCCACATGGCTTTTAGTTTTTGCAAAAGCTGATTGTCACCTCCTTCTATAGTTTGTGTAAGCTCTTTTTCTATCAGCTGATGCATGTCGTATACTTTACGGGCCAACTCGGTATAAGTATATACTTTGCCGGTCCGGAAGGTTTCAGCCAGGGCTGGATTTGCCAGCAAGCCTCTACCTAACATAATTCCTTTAATGTTCGGGAAAAGCGTTTTTATCTTTTCAATATCTTCAATGCTATTCAAATCACCATTATATACTAGGGGTAATTCACAATGCTCGTAGAAACTTTTAAACATTTCCAGGTTTGTCGAACCCTTGTATTGCTGTTTCCCAATACGTGGATGAAGGGTTATTTGTTGCACGCATGAGTGGTTGAGCAGGGGAAGTATCTGTTTCCATTCTTCCTCAGATTGCCAGCCTAATCGCATCTTTACCGTAAATTTAATCTCTGGATAATGCGCTATTTCTTGAAGTAAGTTTGCTACAATTTCCGGATGTGGCAGTATTCCCGAACCTTTTTGTCTGTTTGCAATCAATGGAAACGGGCATCCCATATTCAAGTCGATTTCGTTGTATCCTTGTTCCGATAAATAGGGTATCAGCGTTTGTACTTCAGGAGGTGTTGAGGCTATTATTTGCGGGATGGCACGTCTTACTTTATTTGTTTGATGTGAGACTTCTCTTTGGTCCTTGTTACGGATCGTGCCTTTTTCGACTCGAATAAATGGAATATAATATGCATCAATGTTGCCGAAAACTTTTTCGTGTGCATTTCTCCAGGCACTTTCAGTAAAACCTTGCAGGGGAGCTGCGAATATCATCAGATCAGTCATGTAGGCTTTTCTTTTTTATTGGGTTTAATAATTGGCAAATATATAAATTTTTCCTACGTTTGTGTCTGCTTTTAGCATTGCATCCTATCATTAAAAATTAAAATACTTATGGAAAACAATTGGAAAAACGAATTTGAACATTATTTGCCTTTCTTGGGGCACCGTAACTGGGTATTAGTCGTAGATAAAGCTTTCCCCATGCAGAGTTCGCCTGCTATGAAAATTTTGAACAGCAATGAGCAGCTGACTGATGTGTTGCCCTATGTTTTAGGGCAAATTGCTGCTTTACCTCATGTACGTCCGGTTGTTTATGTAGATAAAGAATTGGACTATCTGGATGATTCATTTTGTCCGGGTATATCTTCTTTGCGCAGCGAGCTGCTTGCTACGTTGGAAAAGCATGCCAGCGGCTGCATAGCTTCAGTATTACATGAAACTGTATTTAAGAAGTTGGATGAAGCTGGTTCTCTTTTCAATGTGGTTGTAATCAAGACAGAATCTCTGTTGCCATATACTTCCGTATTTATGCAACTTGATTGCGGGTATTGGTCCGAAGCGCAGGAAAAAGAACTTAGAGATAGAATGAAATAATTCGTTATTAAGTGAAAAAATATCCCCAGTAAGCACTTCTTCGAAACTGACTACTGGGGATAACTATTATTGTCTTTCGTATGCTTTATTTTTTTACATCTCTCAAATCACGCAGATATGAGCGTCTGCCATAAATGATAATTACGATAAAACAGATTAGTGGTAATACGAAAGATACATTGACTGCAGGCATACCGAATACAGTCTGCATGTCAATGATACATGCCTGAACCGGTGGAAGAACGGAACCTCCAAGGATGGCCATAATCAAACCGGCAGCACCGAATTTGGCATCATCGCCAAGACCTTTTAAGGCTATACCGTAAATCGTTGGGAACATGAGTGACATACAGGCTGATACTGCTACCAGTGAATACATTCCCCATATATTTTGCAGGAAAATTACACATAAAGTAAAGAAACTGCCAGCTATTGCCAATATTTTCAGTAGTAGTCCCGGATTGAGGTATTTTAGAATGAAGGTACAGATAAAACGGCTGATACAGAAAATAATCATGGCTACGATGTTATATTTCTGTGATAGAACTTCTGCAGCTTTTTCTTCCATTCCCTGTGATACAAACAAGTGGGTTCCATACTGGATGATGAAAGTCCAACACATAATTTGTGCTCCGACATAGAAAAACTGAGCTATGACACCTTCTCTATAATGGTGAATGGAAAAGATTCGTTTCAATGTCGGTATAAAATTAATCTCTTTTGATTGGTCTCCATTTCTTGGCATCTTTGTCATGCGGATTACAATTAACATGACCAGAATTACCAGACCAATTGCGAGATAAGGGGCGATGAGTGTACTTAAATCGGCTTCTTTTAATGCCTCGAATTCTGTTGGTGACAGGTTCATTCTGTCCTCAGTATCCATAGGATGGAGTCTGGCCTGAATAAAATTCATAGCTACGTACATACCTAACAAAGAGCCGATAGGGTTGAAAGCCTGCGCCAGATTTAATCGTCTGGTAGCTGTTTCTTCTGTTCCCATTGATAAAATATATGGATTGGAACTTGTTTCAAGGAAAGACAGTCCGCAAGTCAGTATAAAATATGCTAATAAGAACGGATAGTAACTACCTGTCATTTTCGCAGGGAAGAAGAGGAAGGCTCCCAAAGCATAGAGTCCAAGTCCTAAGAGAATACCTGCCTTGTATGTATATTTACGGATAAACATAGCAGCAGGAAACGCCATGGCAAAATAACCTCCATAGAAAGCTACTTGCACCAGTGTTCCTTCTGTTACACTCATGCGGAAAATTTTTGAAAAAGCTTTTACCATGGGATTGGTTATATCATTTGCAAACCCCCATAAGGCAAAGCAGAATGTTATCAGTATAAACGGAATCACATAACTGACCCCGTCTTTAGAAAGAATTGGTTCGTTGTTTTTTTTCATGGTAGATTTATGTGTTTTTAGTACTTATTGTGGTAAATAGACCTGGGGGGTAACTGTATTAAATAAGATTTCCTGTAATTGTTCTTTGCTCTCAATTTCGCCGGTTGTCTGTGCTTGTAAAAGAATATTTCCTATCGCGGTTGCTTCTACGGGACCTGCATATACGGGTATCTGTAATGCATTTGCTGTCAGCTGGTTGATAAGCTTGTTTTGTGAACCTCCTCCAATGATGTGCAGTTGTTTAATAGGAGAGGATAGGCACTTGTTCAGCTGTTCTACTCCTTTCTGATAGCGGCTGGCCAGTGACTGGCATACGCATCGCACAAACTCACTAACAGTAGTGGGACATTGCATCTGATGTTCATTGCAATATTCTTTAATTGCATTTTCCATATTCACCGGATTGGTAAAACGCTTGTCGTCCACATCTATTACAGTTGATATGCTTTCATTGGCAGCAGCTCCGATAATATGGTCGTAATCAGTATCTTCACCTCTGCTTTTCCATTCTGCAATCAGACGTTGAAGTATCCATAATCCTGTAATATTCTGTAGGAACTTGATTTTACCTCCTGTACTTCCCTCGTTTGTAAAACCATAGATGCGTGCTTCTTCCGTAAGAATAGGATCGGCTATTTCTGCTCCCAATAATGACCATGTTCCAGAACTGAGGAATGCTTTATCTGTTTCTGTAGATGGGACAGCAAAAATAGCACTGGCTGTATCGTGTGAGCCTACTGCGATAACCTCTATTTCTCCCAGTCCGGTTTCTGCGGCTATCTCTGGTTTCAGTGTACCTCTTACTGTACCTGCCGGAATGATTTCTCCAAACAAGTGACGCGGCAATTGCAACTGCGCAATTGTTTTTTCAGACCAGGTGCGTGTCTGGGCATTAACGAGCTCCGAAGTAGAAGCTATGCTATATTCATTATTGGCAACTCCAGTAAGGAAATAACTGAACAAATCGGGCATGAAGAGCAGTTTATCTGCAATTTCCAGTTGTGGAGAGTTTTCTTTTCTCAAACTGTATAATTGAAAAATTGTATTGATATCCATTACTTGGATACCCGTTTCCTTGTAGTGCTCCTGTGGGCTAACCGATTTAAAATACTCCTCAGGAAGTCCTTCTGTCCGACTGTCTCTATAACATACCGGATTTCCAATCAGATTACCGTGCTTATCAATCAGACCAAAGTCTACTCCCCACGTATCGATTGCTATACTCTTTACATTATATCCTTTAGATGCGGCTTTTTTCATTCCTTCTTTCATGTCTTGAAACAAGGCTAAAAAGTCCCAATAGAGATGATTCCCTATTGTTACCTGTCTGTTTTGGAAACGATGGATTTCTTCCAAAACTAATTTCCCGTTTTCGATAGTCCCGGCCATAACTCGGCCACTGCCACCACCAAAATCGGCTGCTAAATATGTGTTTGCCATAGATTATAATTATGCAGATAAAAAATAAAGCCACAACAGAACCTACTTATGGCATATTTTCTGCTGTGGCTATATATTAAAGATTATTATTTTGTTTTCTTGCCTAATACGTAAATGTCAAGATCTTTAATCTCTTCCGGGGTAAGCACGGAATATTCTCCTCCAGACTGCACGATGATTCTGCAAGCCATTTCAAAGAACATAGCTCTTTCGAATACCTGATCAAAGCTCGAACCGCAAACTACCTGTCCGTGGTTAGTAAGCAGGATAGAGTTATGGTCTTTCATTGCTTCAACTACAGCGTGAGCCAATTCTGGAGAGCCTGGTCTGTAATAAGGGATTACAGGAATTTCTCTACCTACATGGCATGGTACTTCTGCTGTTACGTTAAAGTTGGTCGGCTTATTTTTCATGCAGGCAATAGCTGTCGCATATTCTGACTGGAAATGCAATACGACATTTACGTCAGGACGTTCACGAAGAATACCCAAATGGAAACCACTTTCCATTGAAGGTTTTACACCGTTTTTAACTTCTCCGGTAGCAATGTTGCAGATTGATACTTTTTCTGCCTGAAGATTTGGAACCCATGATCCGGTACCCGAAACCAGTGCTTCGTCACCAATTCTCCATGACAAGTTACCGCTACTGCAGATTGTTAGTTTTGCATCGCCAACTCGGTGAGCCTGTGCAATAAATTCTTCTATATGTTCTTTTGTAATCATGATGTACGTGTGATGTTAAATTATTTGTAAATAGGTCCGTAAGTAGTACATGCTCTGTAGTCTGCACCTTCTTTATCCATACCGAATGCATTCCATGCTGCAGGACGGAAAATCTTGTCGTCGTCAATGTTGTGCATACATACAGGGATACGCAAGATAGAAGCCATGGTAATCAAGTCTTGACCAATATGTCCGTAGCTGATTGCTCCATGGTTAGCACCCCAGTTGTTCATTACAGAGTAAACATCTTTAAACGCTGGTTTGTCACACAAACGTGGAACGAACCATGTAGTAGGCCATGTACGGTCTGTACGTTCATCCAATGCTTTGTGGATTTCAGGATCGATTTCTACAGTCCATCCTTCTGCAATTTGCAGAACAGGGCCTAAGCCTTTAATCAGGTTAAGACGCATCATAGTGACAGGCATGCCACCTTTTGAAAGGAAGTTAGAAGAGAAGCCACCTCCACGGAAGTAGTCGCGGTTTGCTGGATACCATTTGGTAGCTTCCAGACATTTGTTTACTTCTTCTTCTGTGATATCCCATGGTTGTTTCATACAAGGATTGCCTTCTGCATCAGTCTGCTGACCTGTACCATCCAGTGTAGTTGCACCAGAGTTGATCAAGTGGATAATACCGTTAGCTGCCATGCCAGTCAATTCTTTGCCTGTAACACGTTTAACAGCTTCTGGGCTCCAGTAAGTTCTGACATCAGAGAAAATCTGAGCGCGGTTAGTCAGCAAGTGGCCAAACAACATTGCAACACCGTTGCAAGCATCGTTTTCTGTTGCCACTACGTAAGCTTCACGGATACCGTTCCAGTCGAATGAAGTGTTCATCAAAGCTTCAGAGTAGTCACCATTAGGATAGAAGTCTGTCCATTGGCGCTGTCCCTGGAAACCTGCTGCGATGGCATTGTGTCCCAGAGCTTCTTCTTTGAATCCCAGTTCTTTCAGTTTCGGGTTACCCTGCATCAAGTCACGCATGATAATAGTCATCTTAACGATGAATTCCCAGTCTGCATCCTTTTCAGCACGTGATTTTGTCTTTTCAGGAACATTATAGTCATGACCTTCGTTCACTTTGCAGTGTTTTTCAGTCCATGCCATGGCTTTTTCGAATTCTTCGTGGTCGTAGATACCTTCAGTCATTCGGCGGATGATTTCTGTCAAGTCTACAGATTCATTGCGCATGCCTAGATATTCCTGGAAGAAGTTCGGGTCAACAATTGAACCGGCGATACCCATTGATACGCTACCCATTGAAAGGTATGATTTTCCGCGCATAGTAGCTACAGCCTGTGCGGCACGTGCAAAGCGTAGAATCTTTTCAGCTACGTCAGCAGGAATTGTATTGTCATCCAAATCCTGAACATCGTGTCCATAGATACCAAATGCCGGCAATCCTTTCTGAGCGTGAGCGGCCAATACAGCAGCCAGATATACTGCACCCGGACGTTCTGTTCCGTTAAAACCCCAAACAGCTTTCGGGTAATGAGGGTTCATATCCATAGTTTCCGCACCATAGCACCAGCATGATGTTACAGTGATGGTACTGCCCACACCTTCGCGTTCAAATTTTTCTGCACAAGCAGCACTTTCTGCAACACGGCCGATGGTCGTATCAGCAATAACACATTCTACCGGACTTCCGTCACCATTTTTTAAGTTTGATGAAATCAGTTCTGCAACTGCTTTTGCAAGATTCATTGTTTTTTCTTCAAGGCTTTCACGAACACCGCCCTGACGTCCGTCGATGGTTGGACGAATACCAATTTTAGGATACTTTTTCATATTAATTAAATTGTAAGATTGTTTTCTATTTTAGATAGATGTTTTTCACGATGTAAAGGAATATAATTATTCAGACAATTCAAAATAATATCCATAAAATATTTCCGGCTTTCCGAATATTTATATTTCTTATAAATCATTTTATTTTGCTTTTGGGGAACTTATATAGACGTCTTATTCTTTTTTACTTGCTTTAAAAAACATCTAATACCTTTTATGTTTCAAAAAGTTACAGTTCGTTTTATTGTCTCACAAGCAAACTTCTTTGGACTGTATTTGTAGTTTCAGCGTAATATTGTGTAAGTCTGCTGATTTTAATCTGCTTGTTGTAAATCTTGTTTCTATCGTATTCTTATGGCTTTGAAGGTGGGTTTAGCTTCCTGTTTCTCGGTTTCGTAGCCATACCAGTATTCTTTATTATTCATTACATCCGGAAAATACGCTAGTTTCAGACTTTCCTTATAATCTCCCCAAACAGTTTCCCATTTTTCCGGCAGGTGAATATGTTTGGTCTTTACGGCTTCTGCCGGCGATTTTCTTAATGACATGCCGGCTTCTATCCAAGCCATACTCATTTCACTGAGATAGTTCGGATAATTGTTTTTGCAAAATTCATATAAAAGTATGCCCCGTCTTTCCAATCCCAAAGGCTGGTCAATAACTCTGAGTTCCGTGAGATATTGCATGAAATTCTTCAGAAAATCAGCTTCATTAATCAATAATTGGCGTGTAATGTTTTGCCAGGCAGGTGTATTATAGTAATTGTCCAGTGTGCGTGACAGATTATTGGCAATCTGTAATTCTTCCGTACTGATTTCACGGGTCTGTAGGACCTCATAGGGTGGGTAAGGAGAGTAGGTAATGCCTAGTTCTGCCGCATTTTTTCTCATTGCTGTTCCTGGAAGTAATTTCAGAGATTCAAGCTGGATTTCTCCGGCACCGAATCCGGCAAGCACCCGTACGTCTTCCATCATCTCAGATAGCTTGTAAAATGGAAGTCCTGCAATCAGGTCTGCGTGTGTTTCTGTATTATCCAGTGAGCATAAGAATTTTAATCCTTCCAATGCATCTTGCAGTTTGCCTTTTCGGTCGCATTTTTCCAGCACTTCTTCGCGCAGGCTTTGAATACCAGCCTCTAAATGGAGTAGCCCTTTGGGAAGCGTTTTCAGCTCATCTTTTAGCTCCTGAGTCAGTAAGGCAGGGTGAATTTCCAAATGGAAACAGATGTCTGGTGAGAATTCACGGAAGATATCCAAAAGTTCTTTTGCTCTTTTATTGTTGTAATTGAATGTGCGGTCGAGCACACGGATATTTTTAATGCCATGGCTATGGATTGTCTGGATTCTTTCGCGGATAACGTCCAGAGACTGTGTGCGTACCGGTTTTTCTCCACCACTGACACAGAATGCGCAAGTATTGAAACAGCCTCTTGTCGTTTCTAGTTGTACGAAAGGCTTTTCCCAGTTGAAAAATTCACTCTTTTCCGGCCATGTCAGGTTCGCAAAGTCCATCACTCTGGCTATACCGTTGTCTATATATTGATGCTGCAGGTTTAAATAGCATAAACCTTCAATGGAGCTCCATTTCTCTTTTTGGTTCCATACTGATAACCATTTGGGGAAATTCTCTTCTCCTTCTCCTCTGAATACGCAGTCCACAAATGTGTTCTTGCGGAGAAATTCCTCGTTGTTGCCTAAAAACTCCGGACCGCCTAACGCTATGCAGCACTGAGGGCACAGGGCTTTGGCTCTTGCTAAAATATGCAAGAGGGCTTCGTGGTTGAAGAGCCAGTTTGTAGCGGCAATGATATCGGGATTATGCTTGAAAATTTCTGCTGCGATCACTCCGGAATTTTCGTTTATGGTAGCCGAAACTTTAACCCATTCTGCCGTGTGCGCAGGAATTTGGGCATGCAATGCCGGAAGTGCCAGTGAACTATGTGCGTAAGAGCTGTTTAAGTCTAGCCAAAGTATTTTCATGAGAAGGAATATTATAAAGCAGAAGAGCTGTACTTTTACCGCTGCTAGGGTGGTAAAGTACAGCTCTTTGTATGTAAGCTAAGAAATAACTATCTAAAATTAGATCAGATATTGTGAGCTGATTGATTCGTTAGTCATCACGCGGCGGATAGTTTCAGCAAACATATCAGCGATAGAAAGCTGTTTAACTTTTGCGCAACGGTTAGAATAAGGAATACTGTCAGTAAATACCATTTCTTCCAGCATAGAGTTCTGAACGCGTTCAGATGCAGGACCTGACATAACGCAATGTGAAGCGATGGCACGTACAGAGCGAGCACCTGCTTCTTTCATAATGTCTGCTGCTTTAGTGATAGTACCGGCTGTATCAACCATGTCGTCTACCAGGATAACGTTCTTGTCTTTTACATCACCGATAATCTGCATAGAAGCTACGACATTGGCTTTTTCACGAGTCTTGTGGCACAAAACCAAAGGTACATCCAGGAATTTAGCGTAAGAGCTGGCACGCTTAGAACCACCGACGTCTGGAGTAGCAATTACCAGATTTTCCAAATTCAAAGACTGAATGTAAGGAGCAAAGATTGAAGAAGCATACAAGTGGTCGACAGGAATATCAAAGAATCCTTGGATTTGGTCTGCATGCAAGTCCATTGTGATTAAGCGATCGATACCAGCTACGCTCAATAAGTTTGCAACTAATTTTGCACCGATTGATACGCGTGGTTTGTCTTTACGGTCCTGACGAGCCCATCCGAAATAAGGAATAACGGCAATGATGCTTTTTGCTGATGCGCGTTTTGCTGCATCAATCATAAGAAGCAACTCCATAAGGTTGTCAGAATTTGGGAAGGTTGACTGAACAAGGAATACATACTGGCCACGGATAGACTCTTCGTATGACACAGCGAATTCACCGTCTGCAAAATGAGTAATTTTCATATTACCCAGTTCACAACCAAGACTGTTGCAGATCTTTTCTGCCAAGTATCTGGAATTAGTTCCAGAAAAAACTTTAAAAGGAGTATGTTCGCTCATTTTTTTTATTACTAGATATATAATCTTTACTAATACTTCTGCAAAGTTACGCCATTTATTTAACGCAAACAAACCAAAAAGGGAAAAATAACCTTAGTCGGCTAATTTTTTTAATTTTCTGAATTGCTCCAGCAGATTTTGGTAGTTGAAATCGTGAGTGGGGTCAAATTGATTCCAGATACTTCCCAAGATAGCTGCACCTCCAAAACCATAATCTTTTACTTGCAGGATATTTTCTTCATCAATACCTCCCAAGGCAATGACACGTTTGTCGATGATGCCTTGTTTTACAGCTGCGCGTATTTCTTCGGCAGAAAAAGCGGAATTGTAGTTTACTTTGGATATACTGTCAAACACAGGACTTAAAAATACGTAATCGAAGTTATTCTTTTTAGCTTGTACCTCCTGAAGTGAGTGACATGAACAACTGATATGTCCTGAATAGTTTTCGGGAGCAGTAGGGTTACGATGATTCAGGTGAATTCCTTTTAACTTATATTCTTCTTTTAAATAAAAATGTCCGTGAACTACGATTCTTTTATGATATTTTTCAGGAATCAGTGTCAACAGACGCTCGGCGTACACTGGAGCGGTATCCGGTTTACGCAAATGCAGAATATCAAGCCCTTCTTCAAACAAGGAGGTAATTATTTTATCTTCTTCTACAAAATATGTAGGGGTTGTAATCAGTATTACCTTCATATACTATATATATAATAACACAAAGATAAAAAACACCGATTAATTATCCTAGTGTTTCAGAATAAAATAATGTCGTTCTGCATGGTTTTTAAGTCAATCTGCCATAGTTTGTCCGATAATACTTCGCCAAAACCACAGATTATTTTTATCACTTCATTCGCCTGTATGCATCCGATTATGCCAGGTGTTGTGCCGACAACTCCCTTGGGAGGAGCTGGCATTGTCAGTAAGTCTTCTTCGTCAGGGAATAGATCTCTGTAATTCTTGCTGCCTTTATAATTGAACACTGATACCTGTCCGTCGAATGTGCGGATGGCTCCGTATACATATATTTTATTATATAGCAGACAAGTATCGTTTATCAGGTAGCGGGTCTGGAAATTGTCACAGCCATCTACAACAATATCATACTGGCTGATGATTTCTGCTGCATTCTCTTTTGTAAGTCGGGTGTTGTATGCTTCAATATTGATGTGATGGTTGAGAGCCTCCAATCGTTTTTTAGCCTGGAAAACTTTGGGAAGACCTGTTTCATTTTCTGTATAAAGAACTTGTCTTTGTAAGTTGCTTTCGCTTACAGTATCATTGTCTACCAGCCCGATGTTGCCTACACCTGCTCCAGCCAGATAAAGTGCAATCGGTGAGCCCAGACCTCCGACTCCTACAATGAGAACACGGGCTGTTTTTAATTTCTCTTGTCCTTCGGTGCCAATTTCTGGCAGGATGATTTGCCTGTTGTATCTTTCCATATATGTTTTCTTATTTTACACCGATGGCAGAGAAATACCATCGGTGTTGGTCTGTTTTTAAATCGTTTTACTTGTTTTGAGATAATCAAACGAAGCATCCCAGTCTTTCCATACCGGTTCGCGCCCTAGTGCTTTAAGCGCCTTTTCTATCTCTGCGGCGGTACGTTCATCGCTCACATGGAATTGTTCCAGTGCCTGCGGGTAGGTGTAGTATCCGCCTGGTTCTGTTTTACTTTCAGCACTCATGGTGGTAACACCCAGTGAAGCCATGTGGTCGCGGATATTGGCCGGTTCGCGGGTAGAGTAGGAGATGTCTACGTCATGGTCGAAGATACGCATGGCGAAAGTCACCTGTGCCAGTTCTTTGTCGCTCATGATTACATTAGGCTGGAAGCCCTCGTTCTCTGCCGGACGCATACGCGGGAAGTTCACGCTGTACTTCGTTTTCCAGTAGTGCTTCTGTAAGTAGCGCAGGTGGTAGGCCATCATGGTTATGTCTGTGCGCCAGTCCTCCAGTCCGATGAGTACGCCCATACCGATGGAGTGTACACCTGCCTGTCCCATGCGGTCGAATCCGTTGACACGCCATTCGAACTTCGATTTCATGCCGCGCGGATGATACACGTTGTAGCGGGCCTTATTGTAAGTTTCCTGAAAGCAGATCACTCCATTCAGACCATGTTGTACCAATTCAGCATATTCTTCTGTCTTGAGCGGCATCACCTCGATTTTCAGGTTTGAGAAGTATGGCTTGGCCAGGTCGAGTGCCTTGGCAATGTAAGGCACACCCGCCTTAGCCGGATTCTCACCCGTCACAATCAGCAGGTTTTCAAACGGGCCGAGCTTCTTGATGGCCTTGTATTCGTTTTCAATCTCTTCGGGCGTCAGGATGGTGCGTGCCATGGGGTTGCTGATGTGGAATCCGCAGTACACGCACGAGTTGGTGCACGAGTTGGTGATGTAGAGCGGAATGAACATCGACATGGTACGTCCGAAACGTTCTTCGGTATATTTCTTGCTGAGGCGTGCCATGGGTTCGAGGAACTTTTCGGCAGCCGGCGAGATCAGGGCCATGAAATCGTCTACGTCGCACCGTGATTTTCCGAGTGCACGGATTACATCGGCCTCGGTTTTGGAGTAGATGGCCTTGGTCGTCTCCTCCCAGCTTATTTTTTCTAATTCGTCACTAAACATGTCTACAGTTAATAGTTAAAAATTAAAAGTTAAAATCCAAGTCGCAAATTAAAAACGGATGAAGGCTATATCTTATCTGCCTGTGTTTTTCTTTTGGTTGTTTTCTTTGCTGGTCTTAATGATGCACACCAAGAGCTTGATGAGTTCCTTGGCATCTTGGTCGATGGACTCGTAAGAGGAAATATCAATATAATCGGACTTGTAGAGCAGCAACAGCCAGTAGGCAGTTTCATTAGCCTCTTTCAGGGCAATGTGCAGCTTATGGATAAAGTCGCTGGCACTTTCCGCAAATTCGGCTTCACAAACCATGGCTCCTATGGCTGTACCGCTTCGCAACAGTTGTTTCGACAGGATACGTTCTCCTTTTTTGTCACTCAGATACTGGTATGCTTTGACGATGCGTAAGGCAAAATTCAGCGATTTCCCATAAACTACACTATGTCCCATGAGTATCTCATTTTTAACTTTTAACTTTTACTTTTTAATTTCAGAGAGGTCTCTTGAAAGTTTCATTGCGCAGAAGTTCGGACCACACATAGTGCAGTATTCTCCGTCGGTGTGACGTCCTTCGTTGAAATATTCCAGCGCACGGTCCGGGTCAAGGCTCAGGTGGAACTGGTCGCGCCAGCGGAACTCGTAGCGGGCTTTGCTCAGGGCATTGTCACGGATTTGTGCACCCGGATGACCTTTGGCCAGATCGGCAGCATGTGCTGCAATCTTGTAGGTGATAACGCCTGTACGTACGTCTTCACGGTTAGGCAGTCCCAAGTGTTCTTTCGGAGTGACATAGCACAGCATGGCGGTACCCAGCCAACCTATTTGTGCAGCACCGATGGCCGAAGTGATGTGGTCGTATCCTGGAGCAATATCGGTTACCAGCGGGCCCAGTGTGTAGAACGGCGCATTGTGGCAATGACTGATCTGGCGTTCCATATTCTCACGAATCTTGTGCAAGGGCACGTGTCCCGGACCTTCGATAAAGGCCTGTACGTTCTTTTCCCATGCACGGAGTACGAGCTCACCCATTGTATCCAACTCGGCAAACTGTGCTTCGTCATTGGCATCAGCAATACAACCCGGACGCAAACCGTCGCCCAATGACACAGCTACGTCATACTGCGCCAGGATGTCGCAGATGTCATCGAAATGCTCATAGAGGAACGATTCCTGGTCGTGGATAAGACACCATTTGCTCATGATACTTCCGCCACGGCTCACGATACCGCACAGACGTTTGTCGGCCAGATGTACGTTGTGACGTCGGATACCGGCATGAATGGTGAAGTAGTCTACTCCCTGCTCGCACTGTTCGATAAGCGTGTCGCGGTAGATTTCCCAAGTCAGGTCTTCCACTTTACCGTCTACCTTCTCCAGTGCCTGATAGATGGGTACAGTTCCCACCGGAACCGGACAGTTGCGCACAATCCATTCGCGTGTTTCGTGGATGTTGGCCCCCGTCGACAGGTCCATCAGCGTATCGCCGCCCCATTTGCAGCTCCATACTGCTTTGTCCACTTCCTCGTCGATACTTGAGGTAGTAGCCGAGTTACCGATGTTGGTATTGATTTTCACCAGGAAGTTGCGGCCGATAATCATCGGTTCCGATTCCGGGTGGTTGATATTGGCTGGAAGTACGGCACGTCCGGCAGCAATTTCATCACGCACGAATTCCGGTGTGATATAGGTGTCAATACCCAACTCTTTGCAGTTCATGTTCTCACGGATGGCTACATATTCCATTTCCGGAGTAACAATGCCCTGTTTGGCATAGTACATCTGTGTACAGCAATGGCCTTCCTTGGCACGGTAAGGCAGGGCGATATGCTCGAAACGCAGGTGGTCGAGCGAGTGGTCGTCACGGCGCATCTTACCATATTCCGAAGTAATGGACGGCAACTGTTCTACATCACCACGTGAAGTAATCCAACTCTCACGCATGCGTGGCAGTCCTTTCTTCAGGTCGATTTTAATGTTCGGGTCACTGAACGGGCCGCTCGTGTCGTACACGTACACCGGTGCATTCGGTGTCATCACCTTCTTACCGTCTACGATTGAAACCGTGGGCGTGAGGTTTACTTTCTGCATACCTACTTTAATAAAAGGGAAAAGGGTACCCTGCATGTAGGCTTTCTCTGCATGAGCGTATGCTTTTTGGTCTTTTTCTTTTTCCATATATCAATCAAAACTTAATCATTCAAGAAAGAGGTAAGGGGAGATGAAGCAGATGCTACTAAATTGTCGGCCTGAGTACCCAGTCCGGCTTCATAAGCACGGCGTCCTGCAATAACGGCTTCCTTGAAAGCTACGGCCATTTCTACCGGATTTCCGGCTACGGCAATAGCCGTATTGACCAGACAGGCAGCAGCACCCATTTCCATGGCTTCAGCCGCATGGCTCGGTGCACCGATTCCGGCATCCACCACTACCGGCACGTTACTCTGCTCGATGATGATACGCAGGAAATCGCGTGTCTGTAATCCCTTGTTTGTGCCGATAGGAGCAGCCAGTGGCATTACGGTAGCCGCTCCGGCTTCTTCCAGGCGCTTGCAAAGGGTCGGGTCTGCCTGACAGTAGGGAAGTACCACGAATCCCAGTTTTACCAGCTCTTCTGTAGCCTTCAGGGTTTCGGTAGAGTCCGGCAACAGATAACGTGGGTCGGGATGGATTTCCAGTTTCAGCCAGTTGGTACCGAAAGCTTCACGGGCCATCTGTGCGGCAAATACAGCTTCTTCTGCAGTACGTACACCAGAGGTGTTAGGGAGCAGCTGGATATGGGGATGGATAATATGCTTCAGCATGTCGTCTTCCTTATTGTCAAGTTCGATACGTTTCATGGCTACGGTCACCATTTCAGTGCCGGAAGCCAGGATAGCTTCTTCCATGATTGAATTGGAGTTGAATTTTCCTGTTCCCAGGAAGAGGCGGGATTCGAATTCACGTCCCGCAATGATCAGTTTTTCCATTGTCTTATAGGTTTCGTTTTAACTTTTACTTTCTAAATTCCGATTCTCCGTCTGCCACTATTCGTTATTCTTTAATTGACGGATGATTTTTTCTGTTTCCTCCACCGGATTTTCTGCCCTTAGGATGGTACCACTCAGGGCAATGCCTGTTACTCCGGTTTGCATGATGGCTGGAATGTCCTCTAAAGTGATGCCGCCGATGGCTACGATAGGCAGGTTGATGCCTTCCGCTTTCATCTGTTGTACGATGGACTGATAGCCCTCAAGTCCTAAAATCGGGCTGAGCTTTTCTTTGGTAGTGGTGAAACGGAACGGACCGCAACCGATATAGTCGGCACCGGCTTCGTAGTGACTCCGGACATCATCAAATGTGTTGGCCGTGCCTCCGATGATGAAATCCTTGCCAAGTATATTTCTGGCTTCGGCTATCGGCATGTCGTTCTTACCCAAATGCACTCCGTCAGCCTTCAGTTTGCGCACCAGTTCCACGCGGTCGTCGATAAGGAAGGTAGCACCATACGTACGGCAAAGCTTTTGTACTTCCTGCGCAACCTTTTCCACTTCTTCGTCCGAGGCATGTTTCATGCGCAGCTGTATCCAGCGGCATCCACCTTCGAGCGCCATGCGTGCCGAGTCAAGATACGAATATGTTTCGGTGAAATGTGTGATGAACTGCAGCTTGAAATGATTCATGTTCATGGCCTTACCCTCCACAAGCTGCTTTGATGATAACCAGACTGTCGCCCTCTTTCAGGACGGTGTTTTCCCATTCCGCACGTGGAACCATGCGGTTATGCAGCGCGATGGCTACTCCCTGTTTGGGAAGCTCCAGCTGCTGTGCCAGTGCGGCAATTGTTTGACCTTGTGTAAGTTCAGTCTCTTTGTTGTTTACCAATAGTTTCATAGGCATATTGTTTTAGCGTGTAAACCAAAGAGAGCATCCCGCTGACGGGGAAAGGAAATAGATGTCAGAATCAACAATCCCTTCGTCGGTATTAACCGCATCAGGTTCGTAGGGTATAATCTCAGCCCGTCCGGTGGGGCACCCCTTTGTTTACTTTCTGGCAAAAATATAGAATTTCTGCGAAATATCCTCGCAAAAAAAGAGATTAGCGTAAATTAAATTTGCGGTAGCAGGAAAAACTACAGGCGGCTCCATTCTCCTTTCCGAAGATACCGGTAACTTAGTACACCTATGCATAATGCATAAATGTGTTCGGCAATCCAGCAGACAGCTACATCCGCTTTGCAAATCAGAATAACGATGGTGATAAAAACAATGTATGCAGCCAGTGCTTTCAATTCAAGCTGGAAGGCTTTGCGCGTATTCCCGGTGCCGGATACCGACTGGAAATAGATGAATGCCGGAACACTGATCAGGTAGCTTGAGCACAATACCCATAAGGTAGGGACAGATGCCTGTACAAGTTCTTCCATATCGGTGTAGATACGTATGGTATAGGTAGGCAGCAGGCAGATGGCCAGGATAATGGGAGTTATGATATAAAATGCCAATCGTACGTGCTGTGCGATTGTCACATTTACATAATTACTTTCTTTGGCACCAATAAGGTTGCTCACCAGTGAACTGCATGTAGATGCGAAAGCCGTGATAATCATAAACGGAATGCTGGAAATATTCCGTACAATGTTGGTAATGGCCAATGGTCTTTCTCCCAAATGTTCGATGAAAAGAAAGAACAGAAACCAGGTGCTGATGGATATAAAGTTCTGTATCATGGTCCATACCGAAACACTCATGATACGTTTCAGCTCCGTTTTATTAAAAGGTATAAGACGGTTGAGTGCATATTTTTTGCAGTCTACTTTTTTCCAGGTGTAAATGATAAAGAACACCATGGAAATAAGCTCCGACAGTGAAGAGCCGATGGCTGCACCGGCAATTCCCAATGCCGGGAACCCGAATTTACCGAAAATCAGGATATAATTGAGTACGACATTCGAGAGTACCATCACAATGGAATTAAGAGTGAGGGTTTTTGTCTGGGTCGTACCAACGAAGAACGCCCGGAACATTACGGCTACAAATGAAAAGAAAAAGCCGAATACGCGCCAGTTGATGTACTTTATGGCAGCATCCCGGATGTGTGATGACGTAACGATTTTGTCGAGTATGATAGGAGAGAAAACCTGTGACAAGGTGAACATAATGAGTGCCATGGCCAGCAGGAAATAGAGCCCCTGGTAAAATATGACTCCGATATGGTGATAGTTTTGTTCGCCATTACGTCTGGCAATCAAAATCTGTGCTCCGATGCTGAACCCGAATCCCAGCATGAAGATCGCCAGATAGTATACGCCGGCAATGGCTGATGCTCCCAGCTCGACCTCTCCAACTCTTCCCAGAAAAGCAGTGTCTGTCATGCCGATAAGTTGTTCCATTATCAGACTTATCAGGATGGGATAGGCAATTTTCCAAATGTCTTTGTTGCTGTACTTTTTTGATGTCATAGTAATATTATGAGTGGTTAGGGGTGCAAAGATAGGACTTTCTCTGCGGAGGACAGTGAGAAAAGGTCGAAAAAACAACGGATTTCTATTTGGAAATTTGACTTAATACAGATTTACTTCACACCATTTTAACAAAAACAAGAGTAAAATGGAAAAGATGAAGAAACCTCGCAGA
>ENA-UEQH01000180-UEQH01000180.1-human-gut-metagenome-genome-assembly--contig:-NODE-180-length-37873-cov-40.867737_pt1 | contig 37873 bp, 29 predicted proteins | sample MGYA00242945_ERZ507943 | MGnify/ENA primary metagenome ERZ507943 (study PRJEB26167, sample SAMN06115418) | human gut metagenome | host: Homo sapiens | place: China:Hubei | collected 2015-03-06... | reverse complement strand
TTCCTTAGCGAAATAATGTTTATACGGATAAATCCGTACTTGTGTCATTTACTAACTCGTTATCAATCAACTATTTTTCCTAATCACAAAAGTTGTGTCCGAAAAAAGGGTGTGCCTTAATGGCAACCTCTGTTTTTTTATTTTATAACGGCAAAACTGCTTTAATTACAGCTTGTGGATAATCTTCATCATCTGTTCACCCAAACCGATGGTGTAACCCTGTGACACAAATACTACACGGTTGAAGGTATCTGCAATGATAAACATCGGCAGGATAGTCTTGCTCTGCAACTTCATGTTGGTTGCAATCTGGTTCTGGATAGCACCGTCGATGTCATAACCATAAACGATGGTGTTAGGCAATCCCGGGAAGTCCTGCGGACGGAATTTCTTATACTGTTCTTCATTCTGGAACAACAGTACCATCTTGCGTCCCCATCCTTCAAAGTCTTTTGCCAAAGCTGCAATGTCTCTCAAGGCATGGTTGGTAGGTTCCTGACCTACACCCAGCACGGCAATTACATAGTAGCCACGGCCGGTAGTAGACAATACAGAAACAGGGTCGCCACCTTCCAGCGGTTTGTACAGCGACTCTGAATTGAAGTTACCGATTACCTGGATATCGTCTTTGCTTTCGCGCATAATCAGGTCGATATTGGTTGTCTTGTCTTTTTCAATGCTGAAGAATGACAATTCGGCCAAAACAGAACCGCTGGCAAGACGAGTTCCTGAAACCATTACATAGTTGCCTTCATCCATGGTTACGCCTTTGCGGAACATGTTGTTCCAAGTAGCACCGCCACCCATGTCAACATCACTTTCGTCGTAGCTCAACAACTTGATGCGGGCATCTTCAATCTTGGAAATTGTGAAGTGAGAGTAATATTTCGGGTCAGACAGTGACTTGATTGGTGTATAAGCCAATACCAGTTTACCGGTAGGAGCTGTAACCTGTTCGGTAGCTTCGAAGTCGATATCCGAAGCATTGCCGTCTTTCATCAACTGTACTTTGCCGGTTACTTCGTCGATACGGGCAGGGATACCCAGTGCACGTGCCATAGAAACAAAGAAGATGTTACGAGAGTGAACATCGGCTACGCGGGTTTTCCATACACTTGCAGGGAAAATAGGTGCAGACTGCAAGTTGCAGTTCGGGTCGATTGTAATGTTAGCTTTCACCCATTCTACCATCTTATACGGATCGTTGCGGTAAGCCTCTGCATCTTCCTTAGAAACAGCCTGCTGGAAGAATGCTTTATACGGTGTAATCATTTCGTTGGCAACACGGGGATTGCGTACATACTGGCTGAAGTCTTTCTTGTTAGCCTCTGTCAGAATAGAGTTGTTGAAGTGGTCTGTCAAAACGTCCAGAGAAACATCGCGCAAGTCTTTTGCAGAAATGCGTTCCAGCAAATCAACGGCACCAGCTTTAGCTTCGTCAGAAGTGCATGCGGCTGTCAGGTAAGAAGTCAGTGTAGCGTGGTTACCTCTTGAGGCAATCAGCAACTTGGTAACCTGTTTTTCATCCAATCCCAGTTTCTTGGCAAATTCCTGTCCTTGTGCTTCGGTAACGAAAGTAGCCACGTAAGCATTGCGGATAGAATCTTCCTGTGCCATGCGGCGGTTGTTTTCTTCACGCTGAGCCGGAGTTACTTCTGGCAGATTTACATTTTCGGGAGGAGGAACAATGTCAAACTCTACAGCATATTTTTCACCGGCAACTTTATCCAATGCAATAGTAACATTGGTGTCTTTGCCAAATGATACTTTTCCGTAACCGAATTTTCCATCTTTTGATGCCCAAACCAACATATCTCCCTTACCGGCAGAAAGGAATGTTTTTCCCTGTGCGTCGGTACGCTTGTCGGCTACGGTATAGAATTCTGCATAGTTGTAAACTTTAAATTCTACACGTGCATCTGCTACAGGCTGGTTGTTGGCATCAACCACAGTAACTTCTGCCTTAGCCGAAGTGGTATAGTTGTCGATTACGTTGATTTCGGTAAAGCGCGGTGTTTCCACCATTTTTTCTTCAGGACCGTTGTAGCGGCCAAATACCTTGGTGTGCATCAGCATACCACGGCTGGCAGGAGCATTGAACCATCCCAGATTCAGAACAGGTTCCGGTTCGCAGGCACCCAGGAAGTACCATTTGCCGTCTACCCAAGCTTCTACCCATGCATGGTTGTCATCGGTGTGAGCCCAACGCGGAGTATAAACCTGACGGGCAGGAATACCTACCGAACGCAATGCGGCTACAGTGAAAGTAGACTCTTCACCACAGCGTCCGTATGCTGTTTTTACAGAAGCCAACGGTGAGCTGGTTCTGGCATCCGAAGGAGTATAAACTACTTTTTCGTGGCACCAGTGGTTCACTTCGAGCACTGCATCGTGCAGTGAAAGGCCTTTCACGCGGTCTTTCAGCTCTTCATAAAATACCTTACGGCTTTCGTCCAGATTTTCGTTGTTCACACGGATAGGAAGTACGAAATGACGGAATTCACGTTCCGGAATGATTTTTCCCCAAGGCATTTCTTCCTGTGCCTTGAACGAGTAATTTACGTTTTCCAGGAAATACTCTCCACTGTAGTTGGCAATATCGCTCAACGGCATATACGCATAGAGGAAAGTCATAGCCTCACGCTGCTTTTCGGTCAGCTGCTGATCGAAAATAGAGAAAAGGTTACCTTGCGTCAAGGCAGCCTTTCTCGCATCAAAATCACTTTGTACCTGAGCACGCTCGGCATCGTCACTAATCAGATGCTCTCCCTTGCTCGTACAAGATACTGCCAGGATTAATCCCAATGCAGAAGCAAATAACGTACGTAATTTCATGTTAATTTATTTAAGTTAGTAATTATAGTTACTTTTATTATTTCTTCGGTAAAGTTATATGAAGAACCAGATACGACAGGATGCCGGCCAGAATTGTTCCGCCCAAGACACCTATCTTGGCCTGATTCAGATAATCGGGATTGTCACCGAATGAAAGATTGGCAATAAACAGAGAAACCGTGAACCCGATTCCACCCAGCAGACAGACTCCGGTAAGGTTGCGCCAGTTCATGCCGCGTGAAAGTTCTGCACCTCCCAGCCGGACTACCAGCCACGTAAACAGGTAAATACCTACAAATTTTCCGATAACCAGACCTGCCATGATGGCCAGACTGACCATACCTAACTTTAAAGACCCACCCTCTTCGGCCAGTGTTACTCCTGCATTGGCAAAAGCAAACAGCGGAATCACAAGATAGTTTACAAAACCATGCAGATGGTCTTCCAAAGACTGGAGCGGAGAAATGACATGGTCTGAAGCAACTTCAATCCGTCTTAATATATGAATCTGGCTGCGGGTGAGAACGATGGTGCCCGAACTGTCTTCCGGAAAGCACCGGATGTTGTCGTGAATGCAATTGATGTATTTGCCTACATCATAATCGGGGACGGCAGGAATGGTAAAAGCGACAATTACACCTGCAATGGTGGCATGAATGCCGCTCTGCATGAACAAATACCACATGACGATGCCCAAGATGATGTAATACCATTTATTATATACCCGCTTCTTATTGCCAATCATCAGCAATACGACAATGCCCAAGGCATACAATAAATGCGAAACATACAGCTCATTGCTGTAGAATAAAGCAATTACCAGAATGCCTCCGATGTCATCGACCACAGCAAAGGTTGTAAGGAATATCTTCAGCGACATGGGGACACGGTTGGAGAACAGGCTTAATACTCCCAATGAAAAAGCAATGTCGGTTGCCATCGGGATGGCCATTCCCACTTCGGCCGGTGTGCCACGCACCAAAAAGAAATAAATAAGGACAGGGAAAAGCATACCGCCACATGCCGCCACAATCGGCAGCATAGCCTTACGCATGGAACTTAATTCGCCTACCAGAATTTCACGCTTAATCTCCAGTCCGACGGTAAAGAAGAATACAGACATCAAGGCATCGTTGATAAATGCCATGACCGTAAGAGGATGACCACCGTGGTTAAAGAAATTGAAGTCACCTATCTGCAAGCGTATCTCCTGCTGCCAAAAGTCATGATAAGCAGGTCCGAAAGGTGAATTGGCCACAATCAATGCCAACAAGGACATTATCATCAAAATCAGGCCGCCATTTACGTGATAGTGCTGTGCCTTTTGAAATGAAAAGCTAAATCCCATTCTATTAGTTTTTCTGCGTATATAGAATACAATAAGGTTTTAAAAAAAAGAATTATAAGGCATCCATCGGACTGAATGCCTTATACTTTCAAAGAATTAATCCAGTTTCAACACAGCAAGGAAAGCTTTCTGCGGTACTTCAACCGTACCGATTTGCTTCATTCGCTTCTTACCGCGTTTCTGTTTTTCGAGCAACTTACGCTTACGGCTCACGTCACCACCATAACACTTGGCCGTTACATCCTTACGCACAGCCTTGATGGTTTCTCTGGCGATAATCTTGGCACCGATAGCTGCCTGAATCGCAATTTCGAACTGCTGGCGCGGGATGAGCTCTTTCAGTTTCTCGCACATGCGGCGGCCCAAATCATAAGCATTGTCCACATGTGTCAATGTAGAGAGCGCATCGACCGGCTCACCGTTCAGCAAGATATCGAGCTTAACCAGCTTCGACGGACGGAAACCGGCCTGATGATAATCGAAAGAGGCATAGCCTTTGGAAATACTCTTCAGTTTATCATAGAAATCGATAACGATTTCGCCCAATGGCATCTTGTAATGCAGTTCAACCCGGTTTCCGGCGATATAATCCTGACGAACCAGCTCACCGCGTTTACCCAAACAAAGTGTCATAATCGGGCCGATGTAATCGGTAACCGTAATGATAGATGCATCGATAAACGGCTCTTCAATATGGTCAATCAGGGTCGGGTCGGGCATTCCACCCGGATTATGAACTTCCTGCACCCCACCTTGCTTATCGTAAATCATGTACGATACGTTAGGTACAGTCGTGATTACATTCATGTCGAACTCGCGGTCCAGACGCTCCTGCACAATTTCCATGTGCAGCAATCCCAGGAATCCGCATCTGAAACCAAATCCCAAAGCCAGCGAAGATTCCGGCTGGAATGTCAGCGAGGCATCGTTAAGCTGAAGTTTCTCCAAAGAGGCACGCAGGTTTTCATAATCCTCTGCCTCGATTGGATACAGACCGGCAAAGACCATCGGTTTCACTTCCTCGAAACCGGCAATGGCACTGTTGCAAGGACGCGCAATATGCGTAATGGTATCGCCGACCTTTACTTCACGCGAAGTCTTGATACCCGAAATGATGTAACCTACATCACCCGTACGGAGTTCCTTACGGGGAATCATATCCATTTTCAATACTCCGATTTCGTCGGCATCGTATTCCTTGCCGGTATTGTAGAATTTCACTTTATCGCCCGTACGGATTACGCCGTTTACGACCTTGAAATAAGCGATGATTCCTCGGAATGAATTAAAGACAGAGTCGAAAATCAAAGCCTGCAACGGAGCTTCTTCATCACCTTCCGGATGCGGGATACGTTCTACTACCGCATTCAATATATCTTCTACCCCCATTCCGGTTTTACCCGAAGCACGGATAATGTCTTCGCGCTTGCAGCCCAGCAAGTCTACGATTTCATCCTCTACTTCTTCCGGCATTGCACTGGCCATATCGCATTTATTCATTACGGGAATGATTTCCAGATTATGCTCCAGTGCCATATATAAGTTGGATATTGTTTGTGCCTGTACACCCTGTGAAGCATCCACAACCAGCAATGCGCCCTCGCAAGCGGCTATAGAACGAGATACCTCGTAAGAAAAGTCCACATGTCCCGGAGTATCAATCAGGTTAAGAATATATTTTTCTCCTTTATACTCATACTCCATCTGGATTGCATGACTTTTAATCGTTATACCACGTTCGCGCTCCAGATCCATATCATCCAGCATCTGTCCTTCTGTAACCTGAATTGTCTTTGTAAACTCAAGCAAACGGTCAGCCAATGTAGACTTGCCATGGTCAATGTGTGCTATAATGCAAAAATTTCGGATATTCTTCATATTGCGGGTTTTATCTTAATATCGTATATATAAATTATATAATGGTGCAAAGATACGTAAAAAATTGGTAATCCGAAAACAACAAAACCCTCTATACACATAAAAAACGCCGGCAGCCATCAAAGTCGGGCCACCGGCGTTTTTTATCCATATCAAAATAGCCAATAACTATTATACCAGTTTAATGAAAAGTTCTTTTTCCACTTCAGAAACTTCAATCTTTCCTTCACGCAACAACCAGCCTAAAGCCAGAAAGAACTCTTTGTCCTTGAGCTTTGTAACTTTTTTAATCTGTTTCTGTGTCAATCCTTCTGTACCATTCAGAGCAGTCCAGATACGGCCTGCAAATTCTCCTACATTTTCTGCTAACATTTTAATTTGCTTTAATTAGTAATTAGTTTGTGTTTTTACGGCTGCAAATATACAAAAAATTATAATACAGCAGATTACATACCAATAAAAGAGACAGAAAAAAAATCAGCCGTCACGTCAAAAAGATTTATCTGAATGTTTCTCCAGATAGTCTGCCCAAATAGAAGCCGCCGTTTCTACCATTTTCGAACAGGGACGTTTAGCATAGTATTGAGCTGTACGTGCCTCGGGAGTAGAAACTACCGGCTCAGCCTTGGACAAGCCCAACAAATCGGCACAGCGCAAAGAGCCTGTTTCTTCTTTAAACGCTTTGGCCAGCTGCTGTACGAGTGCATAATTGGCTGCTTTTCCTTCCCGGTCGTGCCCCACTGATGTCCCTTTTTCCAGTCCGGCCAACAGAAACATACCGCAGGCTGCTCCGCAAGTTTCTCTCATGCGTCCGATGCCACCTCCAAACGAAGCCGCCATCTTTAAAGCCTGTTCTTCTGTAAATCCATAAATATCGGCAAAAGCTGCAACAACAGACTGCGAGCAGTTATAGCCTTCCTTAAATAAGGCAACAGCTTTTTCTATTCTTTCTTGTTTTGTCATATTTATACTACATTTATCGGTTGGTGATTCAAAAAAGCTTTCAGATTATCCACAGCTTGTTTCATCAAACGTATACGGGCTTCTTTTGTAGCCCATGCCACATGCGGAGTAATAAAGCAATTCTTGGCTTGCAATAACGGATGACTTGCTACTGGAGGCTCCTCTGGCATCACATCAATGCCTGCCGCATAAATCTGCCCCCGGTTCAAAGCCTCAGCCAAATCGTCACCGTTTACCAGTCCGCCCCGGCCTGTATTGATTAAAACAGCCGTCGGCTTCATCCATTCCAGCGTTTCTTTATTAATCAGCTCACGGGTTTCCGCATTCAGCGGACAATGCAGCGTCACTACATCCGACGTACGTAACAGTTCTTCCAGACTTACTTTCCGGATTCCTTCCATCAGCTCCTGCGGCTGCTTGGAGGTTACAGCTACTACGGTCATACCCATGCTCAGAGCGATACGGGCTACGGCTTGTCCTATATTGCCCAATCCTACAATCCCCATCTGCTTGCCGCATAATTCCCAAAGCGGAGTATCCCAGTAACAAAAATCCGGTTTGCTGCTCCATATACCATTTCTGGCCTGTTCGGTGTAATGCTCCACACGCTGTACAATAGTAAGCAAATGTGCAAACACCATCTGGGCTACCGAGGCGGTACTATAAGCCGGAATGTTGGTAACCACAATTCCCCGGGCACTGGCTGCGGCTGTATCGACTACATTGTATCCAGTTGCCAAAACACCAATATAGCGCAATGCAGGTAATGCAGACAGCGTCTCAGCGTCCAATACGGTTTTATTGGTCAGCACGCACACTGCGTCTTTAGCACGTTCAAGTATTTGCTCGCGCGATGTTCGTTCGTATACTGCCAAATCACCCAGTACTGATAATTCATCCCATGAAAGGTCTCCGGGATTTAAGGCATAGCCATCTAATACTACTATTTTCATATTGTCTATATTATTCTTTAAAACGTTCTCCCCATAATTTCACCATCCGGTCCTTCAGTTTATCTTCCGACGGATTGCTTTGGGCATGCCACAAGCGCAGGTCGGCCAGGTCATCGGGCAGGAACTGCTGCCGTACAAAATTGCCTTCATAGGCATGTGCATACTTATAATCCTTTCCGTACCCCAAATCCTTCATCAATTTGGTAGGGGCATTACGCAAATGCAGCGGAACGGGCAGGTTCCCCGTCTGTTTCACTTTTTCGATAGCCAGATTGATGCCGGCATAAGCCGAATTGCTCTTGGGACTTGTTGCCAGATAAACTGTAGCCTCTGCCAATGGTATTCTTCCTTCCGGCCAGCCTATCTTCATTACAGCATCAAAGGCTGCATTGGCCAGAAGCAAGGCATTCGGATTGGCCAGTCCGATATCTTCGGATGCTGATATAACCAGTCTTCTCGCTATAAATGCCGGGTCTTCTCCCCCTTCGACCATTCTGGCCAGCCAGTAAAGTGCAGCATCCGGATCACTTCCGCGGATTGATTTGATAAATGCGGATATAATGTCGTAATGCATTTCTCCTTCCTTATCGTATGCAGCCGGATTCTGCTGGAGTCTTTCGGTCACTTTTGCATCGGTAATAACAACAGGAGTTTCTGTCTCTGCCTCAACTACCAGCTCCAGAATATTCAACAGCTTACGGGCATCTCCTCCCGAATAATGCAGCATGGCAGTTGTTTCCTGCAGAACGATTTCCTTTTCCTTTAAATAGACATCTGTCTGAATGGCCCGCTCCAGCAATTGCAGCAAGTCTTCTTTTTCCAAAGATTTCAGCACATACAGCTGGCATCTGGAAAGTAAAGGACGTATCACTTCGAACGAAGGATTTTCGGTAGTAGCTCCTATCAGGGTTACGACACCTTTCTCCACCGCTCCCAACAGGGAATCCTGCTGCGACTTGCTGAACCTGTGAATTTCGTCTATAAAAAGGATAGGACTTTGACGCGAAAAGAACTGACTACCCTTTGCCTTGTCAATCACATCCCTGACATCCTTCACTCCGGAAGTCACGGCACTCAGTGTAAAAAAGGGAGTTTCGAGTTTATTGGCTATTATCTGGGCAAGGGTGGTTTTTCCAACGCCGGGAGGGCCCCAAAGAATAAAAGAAGAGATTCGGCCACTATCTACCATCTTACGTAAGACAGCGCCCGGACCAACCAGATGTTTCTGTCCTATATACTCGTCCAACGTTTTCGGACGCAATCGTTCTGCCAATGGCTGTATCATAGAAAATCAAATTAAATCACGAACAAAGGTATATTATCCGGCGGAAAAATAAAAACAATCACTGCAATAAACCGTTTTTTCCAGCACTTATCAGGCGCAGGCATATAAAAAACTAAAAGGGCCCTTTTCACAAAGAGCCCTTTTATAGTTTTCAATAGGTATTAGTTTTTTTAAGGTAAAAAGATTGTTTTCAGGATAACGCTGCAAAGATGGGGGTATTTTTTCAAGCTACCAAATAAATAGACATGTCATAAAACATGTTTTTACAAATATCAGTGTTTTTTTATAACCTCAACCTTTGCATAACATCTTTACAAAGATAATGTAACAGCACGATTCTGGCAATTATAAGGCACATAAAATTCCGTTTTCTCTCATAAAATGAATCATTTCTGACAAATAAATAAAGAATATCCCAAAAAGAATGATTACTTTTGTGGCAAAGTATAATATTAACAATCTATATGACTGAAGTAAGTACAAAAGAAGCATCAGAAAAGAAAAGTCTGAACTTCATTGAACAAGCCGTAGAAAAAGATTTAAAGGAAGGAAAGAATCACGGGAAAATACAGACCCGCTTCCCGCCAGAACCTAATGGCTATTTGCATATCGGCCATGCTAAGGCTATTTGCATGGACTTTGGCATTGCACAAAAATATGGTGGTGTATGCAACCTGCGTTTCGATGATACAAACCCAACCAAAGAAGATGTTGAATATGTTGAAGCTATTAAAGAGGATATCAAATGGCTGGGATTTGAATGGGGAAACGAATATTATGCATCTGATTATTTCCAGCAGTTATGGGATTTTGCTGTCCGACTGATTAAAGAAGGAAAAGCTTATATCGACGAACAGACTTCTGAACAGATAGCCATACAGAAAGGTACTCCTACACAACCGGGAACTGAAAGTCCGTTCCGTAACCGTCCTGTTGAAGAAAACCTGGAGCTTTTCTACAAGATGAACAGTGGGGAACTGGAAGAAGGCTCAATGGTGCTTCGTGCCAAAATAGACATGGCGAACCCGAACATGCACTTCCGCGACCCGATTATTTACCGTATCGTGAAAACTCCGCACCACCGTACAGGTGACAAGTGGAAAGCTTACCCGATGTACGACTTCGCACACGGACAGAGCGACTTCTTCGAAGGAGTTACTCACTCACTCTGTACACTGGAGTTTGTGGTTCACCGTCCGCTTTACGATTTGTTCATCGACTGGCTGAAAGAAGGCGAAGATTTGAACGACAATCGTCCTCGTCAGTATGAATTCAACAAGCTGAACTTGAACTATACTTTAATGAGTAAACGTAACTTGCTCATCATGGTTCAGGAAGGACTGGTAAACGGATGGGATGACCCCCGTATGCCGACTTTATGCGCATTCAGACGCAGAGGTTACTCGCCTGAGTCTATCCGCAATTTTGTTGATAAGATCGGTTATACCACATACGATGCACTAAACGACTTCGCTCTTCTGGAAAGTGCAGTCCGTGAAGATTTGAATACCAGAGCTACCCGTGTTTCGGCAGTCATCAATCCGGTTAAGCTTATCATCACGAACTATCCGGAAGGACAGGTGGAAGAAATGGAAGCTGTAAACAACCCTGAAGATCCTAATTCGGGCACACACACCATCGAATTCAGCCGTGAACTGTGGATGGAACGTGAAGACTTCATGGAAGATGCACCTAAGAAGTATTTCCGTATGACTCCGGGCCAGGAAGTCCGACTGAAAAGTGCATACATTGTTAAATGTACTGGCTGCAAGAAAGACGAAAACGACAATGTAGTAGAAGTATACGCCGAATACGACCCGACCACTAAAAGCGGTATGCCTAACAGCGGACGCAAGGTTAAAGGAACACTCCACTGGGTCAGCTGTAATCACTGCCTGAAAGCTGAGGTTAGACTCTACGACCGTCTGTGGAAAGTAGAAAACCCACGCGACGAGCTTGCAGCGATTCGCGAAGCACAAAATTGTTCTGCTCTCGAAGCAATGAAACAAATGATCAACCCAGATTCTTTGAAGGTTTTGAACGAGTGCTATGTTGAAAAATTCCTGGGTGAAGCTAAACCATACGATTACCTGCAATTCCAGCGTATCGGTTACTTCAACGTAGATAAAGACTCTACCCCAGAGCATCTGATTTTCAACCGTACCGTTTCACTGAAAGATACGTGGAGTAAAATCAACAAGTAACAGAGATAAAAAATCCGTGCGGAGCTTTTTTCCGCACGGATAAATATTTTAATTATTAATTTTTAAAGATACCCGTTTTCTAATATATGAAAGAAAACCTATCTTTCTATTTTGAAAGTCCCGAGTTTAAAGAAACTTTAGAGAAATATATGGCTATGGAAGAAAACGATAGCCAGGTATATTTTGATGCAGACCAACTTACAGACATTGCAGAATACTTTGCCAAGCGCGTAAATTTAAAAAAATCATATCAAGCCATCAATTATGGGCTTAAAATCCACCCTGGCAACATCAACTTGATGCTACATAAAGCTCGTTATACCCTTCTAGCCGGGAATTGTAAAAAAGCATGGAAAATCCTTGATAGCATTGAAGACCAGAACGACAGGGAGGTAAAGTTTCTTAAAGCAGAGCTGTACTTTGAAGAAAATAATATAGAAGCTGCAAAAAAAATCCTCAATGAGTTATACGAAGAAGAAAATGACACAGAGTGTATTCTAGACATTTTCAATATATATCTGGACAATTGCCAGGAACGTGAAGCACTTAAATGGATAAAGTCGGCTCATAAAAACAACCCTGAAGATGTAGAAATCGCCAAAGCACTGGCAGAGTTTTATTATTCGAACGATAAATCAAAACAAGCGATAGAATATTTTAATAAAGTCCTTGACAAAGAACCTTACAATGCCGACAGCTGGTACAAACTCGGCCAATGTTATATCGCAACCGACAACATCGAGGAAGCATTGAACGCATTCGATTATTGTCTGGCTATCGAACAAGATAATGTACTGGCACTGACAACAAAGGGAGAATGCTTGATAGAACTCAACAATTATGAGGAAGGCTGTAAATTATTGAGCAAAGCCGAAGGCCTGATAGAAGACGGCTCTCAAATCCGACTTCTACTGATAGACTGCTATATGAGAATGAAAAAGTATCCCGAAGCAATCGCAATGTGCCGGAAGCACCGCCTGGCAAAGGATACGGATGACTTTGACAAAGCTCAGGTTGCCTCTTTCGAAGCATTAGCCTATGCATATCTTGGCAGATTTGACGAAGCACTGGAGGTTATAGAATATGGAATTGAAGCCGACGCTCATTTCAGCAACCTGTATATCGCAAAAGGAGAGGTCTATTTACTCCAAAATATGATAATAGAAGCGCAAAAGGAGTTCAGTTATGCAGAACACATGGCTTTCGACAAGGAGGATGTTCTCCTTACTCTAGTCTTAGCCTGCATACGATGCGGTTTCGACTCTATGGCATTAAAATATTTTGTAAGACTGGAAGAAGAATATCCCGATGCCTGTGCCGATATTTACTACCTGATTGCTCACTGCCATTACAAAGAGGGTAATAAGGAAGAAATGATAAAATGTATCAGAAAAGGATATGAAGAATCTGAATTTACCCTCGACGTTATTAAAGCAATGCCTAAATTCAGTGGAGACGAACAATTCATTATGCTGCTCGAAGAGATTATAAAAAATTTAGAAAGTAACCCTTCATTATAAACAAAACGGATAATGGACAGAAAATTAAAAGACTACGGAATTTTATTACTAAAAGGAATGGGAATGGGGGCAGCAGATGTTGTACCTGGAGTTTCCGGAGGTACCATTGCCTTTATTGTAGGTATCTATGACGAGCTCATCAATTCGATAAAAAGCATCAATGCACATTCATTGAAGCTCTTGTTTACCGGAAAGTTTTCCGAGTTCTGGAAAGCCATTAATGCCAACTTTCTATTATCTATCATTCTGGGAGTAGGTATAAGTGTATTCTCATTGGCTAAAATCATTACCTGGCTTCTTACAGACCACCCCATCCTGGTATGGGCCTTCTTTTTCGGATTGGTACTGGCTTCAACCTGGTTTGTGGCCAAAGACATCAAAGAAAGAAACATAAAGACTCTGATAAGCTTTGCTATCGGAACAGCAGTTGCCTATTACGTTACGGTTGCCACTCCGGCAGAAACGCCTTCCAATCTGTTGTTTATATTCCTTTGCGGAGCTATCGCTATCTGTGCAATGATATTGCCAGGCATCTCCGGAAGCTTCATTTTGGTTTTGCTTGGAAAGTATTTCTTTATCATGGATGCTGTAAAGTCCCTGAATATTTTGATTCTGGCTGTTTTTGCATGTGGCGCTTTTATCGGTATAACTACATTTTCACGAGTGCTTTCGTATGCGCTGAAAAATTTCAGAAACAATACTTTGGCCGTACTTACCGGATTCATGCTGGGCTCACTTAACAAGGTATGGCCTTGGAAAGAAACCGTAGAAACTTATACAGACAGCCATGGAGTAGTTAAACCCCTGATAGAAGAAAATATTCTTCCCAATGCACATATTGCAGAAGCTGTAGGACTCATGATTGCAGGATTTGCAATTGTATATTTCCTTGAAAAGCTATCTGCCAAGACAAGCCAAAAATAAGTTCGAAAAAAAATCTATTCTTACGAATAACTTTTAAAAACAGCATATCCCACATAAAAGGATGTGCTGTTTTTTTATATGCCTGATTTAGAATGCTTATTTTTCTCTATTATCCCTCCAATAAAAATTTCGTGGCCCTACTCCTTTTGATATTTTTTTTGTAAGTTTGCTATATCTTGACAATTCAATAGAAAATTTTATTTTTAACCCTCTATATTATGGATACGATTGTACCTTTTGCACTTTTATGCTTTACATCGTTCTTCACACTTACCAACCCACTGGGAACGATGCCTGTCTTCCTGACAATGACAAACGGACTTGATGAAAAAGAGCGGCGACACATTGTCAAGCGGGCTACTGTAATTTCATTTATCATTCTTATCTGCTTTACATTTTGCGGACAGTTCCTCTTCAAGTTTTTCGGAATTTCTACAAACGGATTCCGCATTGCTGCCGGTATTATCATTCTGAAAATTGGTTACGACATGCTTCAGGCACGATACACCAATACCAAACTGAAGGATGAAGAAATCAAGACATATGCCGATGACATCTCAATCACTCCGCTTTCCATCCCGATGCTGTGCGGCCCCGGTGCCATTGCCAATGGAATTATCCTGATGGACGATGCCAGAACCTGGCAGTTAAAGCTTACGATGGTGGCTGTGATTGCCATTGTATATATCCTTACCTATATAATACTCCGTCTCTCTACCCGACTGGTCAAAGTAATAGGCGAAACCGGAAATAACGTCATGATGCGTTTGATGGGACTTATTTTGATGGTCATTGCCGTAGAATGTTTTGTCGGAGGTATGAAACCGATTTTAATAGACATTATCCGTCAAAGTGGCATGTAAAAACGAAGTGTTGGACAGAAACTTAATTTTATCCCTAGAACTAAGCTCTGTCCAACACTTCTTCAACCAAATAGCAAGAACATATCACACTAATCATTCATTCTTGCCTTACTTCCATAAAAACGAAAAACAGTAAGTACATATCAACACTTTTCTCGATTAGTTGTATTTGTACTTTTCAACCCTCAATATAACAACTAAACACAAAATAAAGTTATTTAAAATAACAAGCAATAAACACCTAAATATTTTTCTTATCCAATTGCAAATATAAATCTTTTCCTGTATTTGCGAGTAAATATACAAATAATATTTACTTATTAAACTTATATTATAGTTAGTTTTGATTTATCAACAAAAAAAAGAATCTTCTCCCTACCCTAATAAAAGAGCAAGAAGAAGATTCTACCTTAAAATAAGAGTTATGTCAATCAGTTAAAGAACTTGATTCCTACAAAATAAGTACGTGGCTGAGTTGGCCCGTAGAAATATTTCGAGTCACGGTCTACTCCCTTGTCAAGGTCTTTCTGGTATGCATTGAAGATGTTCTGCACTCCTCCGTTAAGTTGCAACTTCAGATGGTCGTTCAATACAAATGTATAGTTCAACTTCAGGTTAAAGTCCATAAAGTCCGGCGTACGCTCCAGACGGTCTTTTTCGATATAACCGGCAAAGTGAGGTACATACATTTTTCCGGTATATACTCCAGACAACGAGAAATCAAAATTCTTAAGCGGAGCTGATGTAAAGGTAAAGTAGCCGTAGTAATCGGGAGTACGTGTCATGTTCTTGATAGGTGCGACATCCGGATCGTCCGACCACTTCAGGGCTTCAGTATAACGGCTGCGCTGCATGGTAAATCCCAGCTGCAACTGTGCTTCACGGCCGTGCGCTATTTTATAGTCGATATTCGCTCCATATACACGTGCCCCGTTACCGTTACGGCGTTCCTGTATCTGTGCACCCGTAACAGGATCGTTGCCCAAAGCTTCAAGATAGAACACATCATTCAATGCAGTATAGAATCCTTCAATCAACAGATTCGACTGGAAATGTCCGAAATTGAACGACCAGTCTACCGAACCGCTGAAACTGTTTGACTTTTCCGGTTTCAGACCTTCTGAAAGACGAATCAGCATCGCCTCACCCCCTACTGCTGCTACGTGCAAATCTTCATCGTACGCCTGTGGAGCACGGAATCCGGTTGACCACGTAAGACGTCCCTGCAGCTTGTCCGACGGTTTCCAGAGCGCATTGATACGAGGGCTGAATATCACATTATCCACCAGGTTATGCTTGTCCAGACGGAAGCCAGCCAACAAGGTGAAATATTCCATCTTCCACTCATTCTGAGCAAATCCGCTGGCAATGTTTACCTCCTGCGTCAAGTCACGCTGATAGCCGGTCATTACATCGTGCAACTTATTATGCTGGTACTCGATACCTCCGGTAAAAGTAGCCGGTGCAAAGAAACACTGGTCCATATTACCCACATACATGGCACCGGTTACGGCTGTCAAGTCGTATGTCTTACCGTAAGCATTGGCATCCTGTTTCGCACCATAATAACTGTTGCGGTCGGTATGCTGCACTGAACCGTACAAAGACAACTTATGCTTATATTCCTTGAAGAACATATCATAGGTCAGTCCTCCACTGTTAATGATATGTTTCGTCTGTTCTGTAATGTCTGTTTCATGGGGCTGCAAGTCGAATTTATTTCCACCGCGACGGAATTCATTGGTGGTATGGTACTCCAGACTCAGGCGACTGAATTGTGTAGGACGATAGTAAGCACGCAAGCCAAACGTATTCATATTGAGCTTTCCCAATTCTGAGAATCCGTCGCTATCAGCATCATACGGATTGCGGTTCCGGTACGACTGGTACACTGCGATTCCATAAGAATTGTCCGATGAAACCAAAGAAGCATTGGCTCCAACGTATTGTTCCCACACTTTGGCATTCAGGCTGGACATGGTAGACGATACCTGGAAAGAATTGCTCACAGGGTCCTTAGTAATAATATTGATGGTTCCCCCTACAGCATTAGCTCCAAACAAAGCCGAGCCACCACCACGGACTACCTCTACACGCTCAATCATATTCACCGGAATCTGCTCCAGACCATATACGCCCGAAAGCGCACTCATCACCGGACGGCTGTTAATCAATATTTGCGAATAAGGCCCTTCCAGACCATTGATACGTACCTGCGGAAAACCACAGTTCTGGCAGTTGTTCTCCACACGCAATCCCGACTGATAATTCAGAGATTTGGCCAAATCGGTCGAATTGACCGTCTCGAACAGGCGGCTGCTCATCACATTTACCACTACCGGAGCCACCTTACGGCTTGTTTCGTTACGGTTGGCCGATACTACCACCTCATCGGTAATGAAGCTTTCTTCTTCCATCACAAAGTGCATGTCCACGGTAAAATCCTTACTCACAGTAACCTCCTTGGTCTGTGTGGTATATCCCATCACCTGCACCTTAATCGTATACTTACCTTCGGGAACTTTCTTAAAGCGGAAATAACCTTCGGCATCGGTTACCGTACCCTCACCACTTTCTACAATCAGCACGGCAGCATAAGGGATTCCCTGCTCGCTGCCCTTTTCAATTACATGACCGGCTATAACATTCCCCTCTTTCACCGGTTGGTTGTTATTATTATAAACTATATTGTTGTTGTTGGCGAATGCACACGCCGGAACTGCCGACAAAGAAAGGATTGTCAGCAAATTATAAATAGTAGATTTCATCTGATATTATTCTTCTGTAAAAAAATGCATGCAAAGAGGCAATGCCCGGATACACCTTATCCGGCCACCTTACATGCCAAATCTGTAAATTAAGTACATCACAAACGGGCAAACAAACTTTTTAGAAAAGCCTGCCTGCACAAAAGTTGATTATAAGAAATATTACAGAAGAACCGGTGGGGCACGTAAATAAAGCCCGACAGCAGGCCTCAGCCCCACACGCTGACAGGCTGCTATAAAAAAGACGGCTATTAAAAAGAAAGCAGGAACAGACAGGGCAAAAGAAGGGCTTGCCTCCAACGAATGATAAGTACTTAAATGATGCAGTACCAGCGTCTGTCCTTCGGAGTGATTATGCTGTTGACTGAAAGGATGCGAGTGCACCAGCATCACGCCGTTCACAATATGCACGTGGGCAAACATAATGATGCATGCCTGATACGTCATAAAGAGACTCAACAGAAAGAGTCCCGGCAGATGGATGTATTTCTTCAGTTTATGTTGCACTCGCAATCCTTATTATATAAGTATATTATTTGTTTCGGTTGAAAAGGAAGTCGTAGTCACGACGGGCAGCAGGCACGGTCCATTCCTCTGGAATCATCTTCCACTGATTAAGAGGTTTAGGGTCGAGCACCTTCACTTCTTCAATACGCTTCATCAGATAGAAACGCAAATCCTTATCGGTTGCAAAGATAATACGTTTTGCCAAATCTTCCTTCGGAATTCCGGCTCCTTTTGTCAATAAATTGCCACCACCGTTACCACGATAGGAGTTTACGGCCACTTTATATACTTTTTCCGGCTGGAACGGACTTCCGTCGGCCATCGACTGGATGGTAATCTTCTCTCCTTCAGGACGGGTTACGTCCACTGTGTAAATGATACCAGCAGCCGAATCGAAATTGAAACTGAAGTTCTTGAAGATATATTTGTTTTCAGGATCATCGCTGAAAAGCAAGAGACGGTCGTCCGGCGATTTCATCTGATTTGTCCACAAAGCATACGACATTTCCAGGAAATTCTTGATTTCCTTTCCCGTCAGTTCCATCGTATACAGCATGTTTTCAAACTTATACAAGTTGAACATATCGCTGACGTAGATATCTCCCTTTTTAATTTCGGCATACATAGAAAGCGGCGCACAAAACGAAACATCAGCCCCTGTCAAGTCCAGCTGCAACTGATGTATCAGGTCGATAAATGCCGACGGACCGAAAAAGGCATCTTTCGATGTAATCGTTTCATTGATACTGCCTATCTTGCGTGAAACAAAATCCAGCGTAGCCTGATAAGCCGGCTGAAACGCTTTCAGAAAAGCCTCACTCTGCGGATAGGCAGTCACATCCGTCAGTTGTCCGCTGATTTGCTTGCGGACTACCTTGCCGTCTTGCTTGGTTACCTTAATCGTCACATCCGATACCACACGGGCCGCATTGGCCGGGTCGATAACCAGTACCGAATCACCAGCAACGTTCAGCATCTTCTTATTCAGCCGTGCGTGGTCGTGCCCGATAAGCACAACATCAAAGCCCGGTACATTCACAGCTGTTGCCTGCGAGCCATTCTCTACCATGCCATCCAAATCGGCTCCGTCAAGCCCGGCATGAAACAAGCCCACCAGCACATCCGGATGCTCTTTCTCGCGTATCACCTGTACCCACTTGCGGGCACTGCTTTCCAAATCCTCAAAACGGAGTCCGCTCCACAGGCGTTCCGGCAACCATGCCGGGATGGCAGGTGTAATCATTCCGAGTATGGCAATGCGTACACCGTCGCGCTCCAGAATCTGGTAAGGTTTGAGGTAAGGCTCACCCGTATCCGTACGGACAATATTCGCCCCCAGCACCGGGAAAGCACAATCGGCCACCCAACGGTCGTACACGGCATGTCCTGTTTCCACATCATGATTTCCCATATTGGCCACATCATAACCCATGAAATTCATCATGTCGGCCGTAACATGTTTGGAAACCGTGTCAATATAGTTATAGTAATAAGCAATCGGCTGTCCCTGCAAAATATCTCCGTTATCTACCAGAATCACATTATCGCCATACTGCTTGCGCTGTTCCTCGACGAAAGTATGCACATGCGCCAGTCCGCCTTTACCGTCTTTCCGTTCTATAAAATTATACGGAAAATAATTTCCATGTACATCACTGGTTTCAATCAACTTTATTGTGACTTCCTTTTCGGATGAAGCCCAAATGGATAGACTGTTCAAGACCACCATTGCCATAAAAGAAACGAGATATTTCATATTTTCTGAATATTTATATTTGCAAACCTACACAAAAAAAATCACTTTCCTGCTTAAAGAAAGCAAAAACAGATTCTGCACACTTCAATAAGCCGTAAAATACCTAGAACTTGTTACATTGCAGCATCAGCACACAGACCGTCCGGCAGCTCTTGTGCTAAAAGATGAAACACACCGGACATAATTCTAAAAAAGCATTTCATTCAAGTGCTGTTTCATACAACCTGAATGATTTTTCCATACATTTGTGCTTCACATAACCAAAAAAGAAGAAATGAACGATTTTTTTGACAGGATTGCACGGGCTCTCAAACTGCCCGTACACCGTGTAGAAAACACACTGAAACTGCTGGAAGGCGGAGCTACCATTCCGTTTATCAGCCGCTACCGCAAGGAAGCTACCGGCGGTCTGGACGAAGTGCAGATTGGCGACATCAAAGCGCAATATGACAAGCTGTGCGAACTGGCCAAACGCAAGGAAACTATTCTTTCGACCTTGAAAGAACAAAATAACCTGACTCCCGAATTGCAGCAACGCATCGACAACTGCTGGGAGAGCACCGAACTGGAGGACATTTATCTTCCGTTCAAGCCCAAACGAAAAACCCGTGCCGAAATGGCCCGCCAGAAAGGACTGGAACCACTGGCGGTACTGTTAATGATGCAGCGCGAAAACAATCTTCCGGCTAAAGTGCGTTCCTTTGTGAAAGGAGAAGTAAAAGATGAAGAGGATGCCCTGAAAGGTGCCCGCGACATCATTGCCGAACAGGTGAGCGAAGACGAACAGGCACGAAACCTGATACGCGGTCAGTTTACCCGCCAGGCCGTCATCACAGCCAAAGTAGCCAAAGGCAAGGAAAAAGAAGAGGCTGCTGCCAAGTATCGCGATTATTTCGATTTCAGTGAACCCTTGAAGCGCTGCACCTCGCACCGCATGCTGGCCTTATTACGTGGCGAAGCAGAAGGTATCCTGAAAGTAAGTATCGCACCGGCAGAAGATGACCTTTGTACCGAACGCCTGCAGCGCCAGTTTGTGAGAGGCAACAATGCCTGCTCGCAACAGGTAGCCGAAGCAGTAGCCGATGCTTACAAGCGTCTGCTGAAACCGGCTATCGAAACCGAATTCTTCGGTTCCAGCAAGGAAAAGGCCGATGAAGAAGCTATCCGTGTATTTGCCGGCAACCTGCGGCAATTGCTGCTGGCCGCACCATTGGGCCAGAAACGGGTTATGGGCATTGACCCCGGATTCCGGACCGGCTGCAAGGTCGTATGTCTGGATGCACAGGGGGCTTTGTTGCACAACGAGGCAATTTATCCTCATCCTCCTAAATCGGAATACCAGCAGGCAGCCCGAAAACTGGTCAAGCTGGTAGAACAGTACAAGATAGAAGCCATTGCCATCGGCAACGGAACAGCCAGCCGCGAAACGGAGCAGTTTGTCACCTCCCAACGCTACGACCGCGAAGTACAAGTCTTTGTCGTGAGCGAAGACGGAGCCTCAATCTACTCGGCCTCCAAGACTGCCCGCGAAGAGTTTCCTGAATACGATGTAACGGTACGTGGCGCTGTATCTATCGGCCGCCGACTGATGGACCCGCTGGCCGAACTGGTCAAAATTGATGCCAAGTCTATCGGTGTGGGACAGTACCAGCATGATGTAGACCAGACCAAACTGAAGGCTTCACTGGACCAGACTGTAGAAAGCTGCGTTAACCTGGTAGGTGTCAACGTCAACACGGCCAGCAAGCATTTGTTGACGTATGTATCGGGACTAGGACCTGTCCTGGCTCAAAACATCGTGGACTACCGTACACAGAACGGTGCTTTCCACTCACGCCGGGAGCTGCTTAAAGTTCCACGCATGGGAGCTAAAGCATTCGAGCAGTGCGCCGGTTTCCTTCGCATTTCCGGAGCAGAGAATCCGCTCGACAATTCGGCTGTACACCCCGAAAGTTATCCGATTGTAGAGAAAATGGCCAAAGACCTGAAATGTACGGTTACCGACCTCATCAACCGGAAAGAGTTGCGCAGCCGGATTCAGATAGAAAAATACGTAACAGATACTGTAGGACTGCCTACACTGACCGATATCATGCAGGAGCTGGACAAACCGGGACGCGACCCTCGCCAGCAAATCGAAGTTTTTCAGTTCGACCCCAATGTACACACCATCGACGACTTGAAAGAAGGCATGGAGCTGCCGGGTATTGTCATAAACATCACCAACTTTGGGTGTTTCGTCGATATCGGTATTAAAGAAAACGGGCTGGTACATGTATCCCAGTTGGCCGACAAGTTTGTAAGCGACCCGACAACAGTGGTAAGCATCCACCAGCATGTACGGGTCAAGGTACTGAGCATCGACCACGAGCGCAAACGTATCCAGCTGACGATGAAAGGATTGTAAATACTCCCAGCACAGGGCCATTAATTAAAAAGCCGAAGTATCCTCCCAAAGGACACCTCGGCTTTTCTATTCAATAAATAAGCACTGAAATTTATTTCATATTATCATTGGTCAGCAGTTTTCCCTTATACTCTCCGGTAAGTGTTTTAAGGAAAGCTAGCAAGCGTGCAGTCTCTGCATCATTCAGCTCTACGCCTACTTCATACTTAGCCATCGAACGGACAGCTTCTTCCAGTGTCTGGTGAGTTCCGTCGTGATAATAAGGAGCCGTAAGCTCGATATTGCGGAGTCCGGGAACTTTAAAGCGATGCATATCACGTTCTGTCTTGGTTTCTTTGTTACGTCCGTGGTCTTCGAAAGTAATTTCGGTATTACGGTCAGCAAAGTAATCGTGCTTGATACCCATCAGCTCGTACGACTGGCCTCCCAGGTTTTCACCTACGTGGCAGGTTGCACAGTTATACTTCTTAAAGAGGTCGTAGCCGGCAATTTCTTCCGAAGTCAGAGCTGTCTTGTCACCTTTCAGGTATTTATCGAAACGAGAATTCGGTGTGAGCAGCGTACGTTCGAACTCCTGAATGGCATCGGTTACATTGGCTTCAGTAATGCCATCCGGATATACTTCTGTAAATGCCTTCTTGAAATTGGCATCTTCTGCCAGACGCGCACAAATATCATCGAAAGACTTATGTCCCATTTCAACCGGATTCAAAGGAGGGCCACCTGCCTGTGCTGCCAGTGTAGCCGCACGGCCATCCCAGAACTGCACAAAGTTATAATGCGCATTGAATACGGTAGGTGCATTTACACCACCTTTCTGTCCGCCAACTCCTTCAGAGAACTGTTTGTTGTCTACACCGGCTGTATTCAGCGCGTGGCAAGTAGCACACGACACAGTATTGTCGATAGAAAGACGCGTATCGTGGAACAGCATATCGCCCAAAATAACCTTACGCATGTCAACTTCCACAGAATCGGCTATCGGACGTACTGGTTCATTGGCAAATTCGGCAGCAGCCAGCGGATTGGGATATGCAGCAGCACGTGCCGAACGTATCCAGTTCAGAGCCATTGTCTTTTCAGTATCTGTCATCGATGCTCCCCAGTGTACCAGATAATATTTGGCCAGCGGCATGGCTCCGTCTTTAATGACTTTCTCTACTTTTGCCAAGTCTACTTCAGAAACCTTCTTGCCCGCCTCAATGGCAGCAGTCATTGGAGCAATATCAAACGAACGGTAACCCAACTGGATATCTTCTTTCACCACATCGCCTACTACAGGAAGCGATGCATAAAACGGATACTTGGGAGTAGCCACATGGCATTCCATACAACCGGCATCTGCCAGCAATTCCATCATCTGCTTGTCGGCCGGCAAATCTGCCGAAGGGGGCTGGTTAACCAACCGGTACGTAACCGCTCCTCCTGCTACAATCAGAAGAGCTGCAAAAATAATCTGCTTTTTCATTTGTTCTATAAATTAGTAGGTTATTAAATTCTATCGTTTATTATCAACTTCCAGTCCGGTTATACAAGTGCACACTCTGCTGGGCAGCCGGAAGATAATTTACACCATACCAGCACATCTGCAGGGTAAGAAAACTGCCTATCAGCACCACATAAAGTATTTTGGGAGTGGTCTTCCCGAAAAGCCGTAGATGAATGTACAGCAGGTATCCGGCCCAGGTAATGGCAGCCCACGTTTCTTTCGGGTCCCAACTCCAGTAATTGCCCCAGGCATCTTTTGCCCAAATGGCTCCGGTCAGCATCCCCAGTGTCAGAAAAGCAGTTCCCGTATATACCAGTTCGTCGGCCATTGTCAGGTAAGCCTTCTTATGCCGGTAGAGTCCCATGCAGGAAAGCATAAAAGCACACCCCAATACCGAATACGAAAACATATAGACCGTAACATGCGGTATGAACCATACACTCTGCAAAGCCGGCATCAGTGACTGGTCGTGTATTTCGGGTTTCAGCAAGTTGATGATACAAAAGACGGTAGCCACCAGCGCTGAGAAAGACAAAATCCAGCGATAATGCCAGCGCCAGTAGGTAAGCATGCCCGAAATTCCCATAAAGAATGCATACCACAGACGCGTTTCACCCATTGTGCGCAGCGGCGGACGTTCCAAAGAAAGCCACAAGCCGGCAATGAAAGCACTGAATATCAAAGTTCCGAGTAAGGAAAGCCATAAGGCTCTACTGTCGCGCACCGATGAGCGGAATGCCATAACAGCACCTGCAATCCAGCAAAGCACGGCCGGAACTACAAACCATATAAAATTATCCCAAGTTATCATTTTCATTCTTTTTTACAGGTCCTTCCAAAAACAGTAATATCCCTCCTGCCAATGTGAGCAATATCCCCGCTAGCTGAACATATTTCCAGGGTTGCTCAACCACCTGCAACACACAATAGGAAAGTCCCTCCGCCTTTTTTTCGTAGCCGGTGAGATACAGGTCTTCACCCAGACGGTAAGCATACGGATGATTTACTTTCAGTACGACCGGTTCTTTTCCTACACGGACTTGCGCTTCGTATTGACGCGGCATGCCATTTTCATAATAGTCTGCCCGGAAATCCAGCAGCTCCAGTTCATAGTCCAAATAAGTTACTTTCCCTTCCATCGTATAGGCACGGCTGTTAGGCTCTCCTTTCACTACCGGAATACGCAGCACCCTTGCGTCTGCACTTCCGAAAAATCCGGCAAACAGAGCCAGCCATAATCCGGCATGATTCAGTATAAAGCGCCACTTATGCCGGCGTTTTGCCATAGCTCCGCGATAGGTTATCAATGCCAGATGGGAAAGCAAGAAAAACAGAATGGCAACAAATATCCATGACGACATAAAATCATAACAACCCAGACGAGCCAGTATGCCAGATTTATGGGCAGCCTCGGCAGCAGACAATTGTGGAAACAGACCTATCACAAGACAACCGGCTGTAAACGCAGCCAAGCTTCCTACCGTTGCTGCCGGAGAAAGCATAAAACGCATGATGTTTATCGAACGGTAATCTTTATAAAGCATCCACAATGCGATCAGCCAGATTGTTGCAAAAATAAAATTCAATGGAAAAGAAAAAAAGGAAAACGGGAAATTACCCACAATAAATTGCAGGAATACAGCGACTAAAAGATATACTATCCAGAAAGTTACAGATAAAGCTTTCATTGTTTTTAGTTTATTGGGGTACAAAGATAAATTATTTTATTAATTCACTCCAAATTTTGCTATGATAAAAATTGTATTTATTACAATCTTTATCAGAATATATAAACAAAAAAACAAAGAAAACTTATACATCCATATAATGGAGTCGCTTGAAAAAATTCATAGAAATTTGCCTAGGATTAATCCTATTAATTTTTTATTTCTCCCAAAACGCAACATAATCCAATGGCTACATATGATTATCATCAATAATAATAGGAGTTGGAACTGTATTTTCAAAATCATCATATCTAGGTGCAATAATAAATTTTATTGCAGGAGAATTTGATACTTGTTTTTTAAATTCAGAAATAAAAGATGGCGATAAGTCGCTTACATATACTTCTACCCAGTTAAATGTTTCACATAAAGAACATAAAGATAATTTTTCCCTTATGGGGTTTTCTTCCTTCTTTTCTGATACCATAAATTCGGAAACTTCGTTTGTCGCTTTAAGCAGTTCATTATAGGAATAATCACATTCTTTAACAACAAAGATAGAGTCAGAACTTAGTAATCGGGGAATTCTTTCATTATTTCCTTTAACGATATAAACTATTAGTTTTCCATCTTCAATATAAGAGCCACCGTAATAATCAGGGTATTCTATACTGTCTGAAACTATACGAGAACATCTAAATGTTTCTTTTAGTCTATTCCAAGCATCTAACGCTGCTGCTTCTCCATTTAAGGAGGTTTGCTGTAAATTCGTGCTGTTACCATTTAAATAACCAAGGTCTTCCGAAAAATGTGATGATACGCAACAAATAAAAGATAAAACGCTAAAAAACAATACCTTTACCATGACACCTCCTTTTTAATAGATTTATAAATATACGGAAAAAAAATAGTATATTACTTTAAGTGCCGATTTTTAACACTTCTCTTTCTGGATTTATATTGTTACATATAAGTTAAGTTCCCTAATTCGTTTTTGCAGATGATCAAAGCGCTTTTGGCAAGAGGAGGATAAGCCTATCCGAATTCTTACTATCTAAGTTTTCACAATTGATATTTTCAGGTAACTCATACCAGTCCGAATTCCCGTATCGCCACAACGCGTCATTAGTGAAATGAACTTTCCGCTCAGGAATGAGGCACATTCATCTCTAAAATGATAAAAGTTACACTCAAAAATGATACACCCAACTCTTACGGAATGATTTCTCCATACCACAAAAAAACTGTTTCTCCTTCGTTACAGTGATGCACTGAATGAGAAACAGACAAAACTCAAATGCGTTTTCGGGATTTCCACATAAAAATGGTACTTTTGCATGAAAGTTACAAGAAAGAAAACGGTTATGAAACAAAACAATACGGAAGCAAGCACATCTCCTTGCGGATGGTTTGTCTTCAACAACGGACAATTGCTGATTGAAAAAACAGACAACGGATACCACATTCCATATAGTGTACACCCTCCTACTGAAGTCCCGGTGGGCAGTACAATACACCTGATAGGCGAGATAAACGGATTCCCGGCTAAAGCCTATGCCATACACAATCCTGTACCTGGCAATGAAGAGAGCCCGCGCATGATGAAGGATTTGCGTGCATCTTTCGATGTACTTCCTTTCGAGGAATATTACCGTGCCGGCAAAGCTTCGCAAATATTAAACTGGGACAAAAACAGCCGCTACTGCCCCATGTGTGGAGTACCCACTACGCAAGTTTCTGCCATTGCCAAGCGATGTCCGGAATGCCGACAGGAGTTTTATCCGCGTATATCGCCAGCAGTAATTGTACTTATCAAAAAAGAAGACAGTATCCTGCTGGTCCATGCACGAAATTTCAGAGGGACTTTCAAAGGTTTGGTAGCTGGTTTTCTGGAACCGGGTGAAACACTGGAGGAATGTGTGCATCGGGAGGTCATGGAGGAAACGGGTCTGCGCATCAAGAACCTGAAGTATTTCGGCAGTCAGCCTTGGCCATACCCCAGTGGCATCATGATAGGCTACAGTGCTGAATATGAAAGTGGAAGCATCAAACTGCAAAACGAGGAATTAAGTACCGGCAGCTTTTACTCAAGAGATAACCTGCCCGAGATTCCTAAAAAACTGAGTATTGCCCGCAAACTGATTGATGCCTGGCTGGAAGGAAAGGTATAATAGTAAGTAAAAAGAGACGGTTCTATAATGAGCCGTCTCTTTTAGTTTGAAATCAAAAAAGAACAAGTCCGACAGACAGTGCTGAAAACTCGGGACCGTATGCAGAATCCAGCACCTTACAAGGACTGTATTTAACATAGAATCCCAAGCTCTTGTAACCGACTGATGCCTGAATATCAACAGTTACCGGCGTCTGGTGAATATTATCGTCAGTCAGCTTATATTCTTTACCATCCAACTTATACCGTGTTTTCAAGCTGGCATGTGTATTGAAATTGACGATGGCCCCCAAACTGAAATTGAACTTGTTTGAAGTTTCATGAGTAAACATAACAGGAAATGCCCAACTAAATACCTTGATTCGTGAAAACTGAATATCAGCCCCTTCTGGATAACTGCCAATAGACACCCCTGTTTCTGCATCTTTTATAAAACGGGACTTACCCGTCATCCGGTAATTGCGCCAACTGCAAGCCAGTCCGATAGAAAGAGAGGTTTCCGTACTCCACGGATAATATGCCCATCCCAATGTAGGTGTTGTAATTTCCCACGACGAACCCATGCTTACATCCATATTGTCCGGAGCTCCCTGCACAGTAGAAAGTCCGATTTTAAAATCTTTAACTACAAACTCGTTTCGTTTGTATCTTTGCGCTGTAGTCCGCTTTCTGAATGGAATGTTAAAATCCCAGTCACTGCTACGTTCCTGGGTGACCGAAACATCCGAAGGAGATATTTCTACTTCACGAACATAACGGAAATTAGGATTATCTTTTTTCCCGTCAATCTTTACCATGAAGCGATTGTTCGACTCGGTAATTGTTACCCGTTCGGGATTTTCTACACACATTACATTTTCTACTTTCAATGAGTCGTTAATTTCAGCGTATCCGCTTGCAGCAGCCAACAACGCTGATACAAGCAAAACCATTTTCTTCATATCTTATCCTATTTTATTTGTTTCTATCTAACTTATCTGAACATCTGCTTTAATTCTTCCAGCGTAATCTGTCCTTCCATATATACGATGGTTACTTCCGGCTTCTTAGTATTATCCGGAAGGACTGAAGTATTCCGGTAAAACAAGTACCGGTAGCTTTCTTTTTCCGGCGGGAAGCAATAAAAGCCATAATATAGCCGTGTTCCTACTTTTCCGACCTCCTTATCGACTGCAGCTTCTGCATCCCGACTGACGAGCGTCTCTATCTCTTTGGACAGCGTCGGAGCATCTATCACTGTCAGACTGCGGAAAAGTGTCAGATGATATTTTTTCAGCTCCTTTCCCTTGATAAGGACCTCTACTGCCCGCTTGTCCTGTTTAAAGCGACCATCGAACAAGGCTTCCACATGCATGCCTTTCTGTGCACTCAGAGGCAGCATCACCAGCATCATTACTCCTAGTATAATCAATCGTCTTATCATATCTCACTTTTATTTTTAATTGTCAATGGATACAGATTCGCCTGTATTTAGTGTCTGGAATATATCAGATAATTGCTCTTGGACGGTTTCCTGCGGTGAATCGTGTTTTACTCTTTCTATCGATTTCAGAGCTTCAGAAAATACGACTTCCTTGTCGGTACAGCGTTCGCCATTGATATATGCTACACATACGTTCGTCTGTTCTGTCAGTTGCCAGAGAGCCGTGAAAGCGATAATTCCAGTCATTACTGCAGCGGCGGCATAATATCGCAACCGTACACGATGCGTACGTAGCTTACGGTTCATGGCACGTCCGGTAGCGGCATATCCCATTACGGCACGAAGTTCGTCGAACTCCTTACCTTGTGCGGCCGGGGTAGCCAGAAAGCGCGCCAGTGCTTCTTCTTCGGCATCTGTAGTCTCTGCTTCGAAATAGCGGTCTGCCAATTCCTTCCACTGTTGAAAAGTTCGTTCGTATTCTTTCATCGTTCCATTTGTTTTAAGTAACATTCCCTGATTTCTTTTCTCGCTCTTGAAAGTTGCATGCGTACAGCCGGTTCCTGCATGCCCAGTATTTCGGCTATTTCATTGTATTTTTTTCCTTCATACTCTTTCATATGCAAAATCTGTTGCTGGACAGGTGTCAGTCTGCGTGCAATGATACGTTCCACCATACGGAATTGCTCCTCTTTTTCCAGACTTTCGGTAACCGAATCGGAAATAGCTTCATCCCGGTTCTCGTCCAACTCCACGGTAGAGAGACGGTTTTTCTTACGCAATGTATCAATACACAAATTCTTTACCGTTACTACTGTAAGCGCTTCCGCTTCTTCGCGCGAACCGATCTGGTCAGCATGCTTCCACAAGCGGAAGAAAGCCTCCTGCAATGCATCATCGGCATCTTCCTTGTTGGGCAGGAAGCGCATTGCCAGCCTGAGAAAACCTTTTCTCAGTTCGGTGAAAGTAGATGTCAGTGTTTCTTTGCTCATGCTTCAAATCGGGTTGTACGAATTGTTTTCAAAAAGATAAACGTAAGGTTCTATTTTTTGTAACAGAAAAAAATAAAAAAATAGAGGCTATCCCAAGCCAAAACTTGAAATAGCCTCTGTATCAATATCTGTCTATACAGTAATCAGAATCAGATACCCAAAGATTTTCTAACAGCCTCAACTTTTTCAGTAGCAGCAGCTTCGGCACTTGCAAAACATTTCGGGCAACCCATTTCACCTTTCACTTCGATATAGAACTTAATCTTAGGTTCTGTTCCTGAAGGACGAACTGAAATCTTGGTTCCATCTTCTGTGAAATACTGCAATACGTTTGATGGTTCCGGCATATCAATATCGGTTACATTGCCTTCGCCGTCTGTAGCTTTCAGTGATTTGTAATCTTTAGCCAAAACAACTTTCGAGCCACCGATTTCTTTCGGAGGACAAGCACGGAAGTTTTCCATCATAGCCTTGATTTCATCAGCACCGCTCTTACCTGGTTTCACAACGTTTACAGTAGTTTCTTTAGAGAATCCGTATTCTACGTAGATTTCCATCAAAACATCGTAAAGTGTCTTGCCCTGGTCTTTAGCCCATGCACAGATTTCGGCCAGCAAAGCACATGCAGAAACTGCATCTTTATCACGAACGAAATCTTCAGCCAAGAAACCGTAACTTTCTTCACCACCACCGATATACTGTTTGATACCTTCGTTCAGACGAATCTGACGTGCAATCCATTTGAAACCGGTATAGCAGTCGTACATTTCGATATTGTTCTTATCGGCAACGGCTTTGATAAGTTCGGTAGTAACGATAGTCTTCACTACAAATTCGTTACCTTTCATCTTACCCATTGCAATGCGGTTCTTGATGATGTAGTACAAGAAGATCAAGCAAGTCTGGTTACCGTTTACCAATACCCATTCGCCGTCGCTGTTCTTGCAAGCCATACCTACACGGTCTGCATCCGGGTCAGAAGCCATCACGATGTCTGCATCAATTTCCTTAGCCAGTTTGATAGCCATAGAAAGTGCTTCAGCATTTTCCGGGTTCGGAGAAATTACTGTCGGGAAGTCACCGCTCTTCACCATCTGTTCAGGAACAGTATGAACGTTTTCGAATCCCCACATCTTCAGTGCGTCAGGGATAAGCATCATACCAGTACCGTGGATAGGAGTATAAACAATCTTCAGGTCTTTCTGGCGTTTAATAACTTCAGGATCGATAGAAATAGAATGTACTTTTTCCAGATAAGCATCATCTACATCCTTACCGATAATCTGAATCAGGTCTTTATTGCCCTGGAATTTGATATCAGCAGCAGAAGAAACTTTGTTTACTTCGTCGATGATACCTTTATCGTGCGGAGCCAATACCTGAGCACCATCATCCCAGTAAGCTTTATAGCCGTTGTATTCTTTCGGGTTATGAGAAGCAGTCAGAATGATACCGCTCTGGCATCCCAGATGACGGATAGCAAACGACATTTCAGGAGTCGGACGCATATCATCGAACAAATATACTTTAATACCGTTAGCCGAGAAGATGTCAGCCGAGATTTCGGCAAACAGGCGGCTGTTGTTACGGCAATCGTGACCTACAACAACAGAAATCTGTTCTTTTCCGGCAAAGCATTTGTTCAAATAATTGGCCAGACCTTGTGTAGCAGCACCTACAGTGTAGATATTCATACGGTTAGAACCTACACCCATAATGCCACGCAAACCTCCTGTACCGAATTCCAGGTCTTTATAGAATGCCTCGATCAAGTCTGTCTTGTCCTCGTTTTCCAGCATTCTTCTTACTTCAGCCTGAGTTTCAGCATCGTAAGCAGGAGTCAACCATTTCTGAGCTTTGTCAGAACACATTTTAATCAATTCTTCGTTTTCCATGATTTTTATATTATAATGAATTTAATGTTAACGAACTGTTTTGTGACTTTTGACAAATATAAACGATTTGCTTAAAATATCCTATTACAAATCCGAAAAATTTTACTTTTTGATTTCGGTCACCTTATATCTGTCGCCAGTAGACTTAACCAGCTCTTTCAAGAACTCTTGCGGATATCCCGGACGTTCCAGCGGAGCCACATTTCCGGTTTCAGGACGAACCAGCTTACCGTTTTTCATTTTCTTTACAGCTCCATCGTTATAACGGACAATCAGGAATTCGCCCAGCTTCTTCCAGCTGTCTACAGCTGTCTGTGCAGCCATGCCTGTATAATTAGTAAGGAAGTCTTTAGCAGCCTTCTCGTCTGTTTCCATCAGTTTTACAGCGGCAGCTTCCACACCACTCTGAGCAGTAGCGTATGTATCTTCCAGTCCGTTCTGTACGGCACGCATATCTTCAATCATCAGACTGTAGCGCGGACGAATCATATCGGCTACCCAGTTGTAAATCCAGAAAGCAGAGTCCCATGAGAATGTAACACAGTCGCCTTCTCCTTCAGCATAACAGTGGGGGACCTTGTCTGTACAGCAATATACCGGTGTATATACAGTCATGTTGGCATCGTCCAGGCCATACCACATCACTCCACCTACTGCATCGGGCAAGAAAGAACGCATCTGTGCCACGAAAGTAAATGCCGACTGCTGGGTAGAGATAGGACGTTCGTTGAAGTATTCCTGACCGTCTACCTTGAAAGTCAGCGGTGACAAGCGATAAGGGGTGTTAAACGGACCAGCACCCAAGTCCTTGGTAATATCCAGCGGAGTACCTTCGTAATGGTCACGCATTGCTTTCTGAATATCACGAACAGAAAGTTTGCGGTCGGCTTTGATATAAAGCGGCATTGCCTCGGTACTTTCACCTTTTATATAAGGAAGATAAGCTTTCATCGTACTGTTGAACATGTTGAAGAAACTCCATACACGGGCATCACAAGCACGCAAACCACCGAAATCCAGCGGACAATACGCATCTGCAAAACTGAAGTCCTTGTTCAGACCGTTGAAATATCCTTTTTCGCGTGCAAAAGAGATAACATCAGGCGAATACAGACAGTTGTCTTTGTCCTTCATGTCAAACTTACGGATACGGCTCTGGTTAGCATGAGCTGAAATGCAGTCATCCGGAATACGAACGGCAACCCAAACGGCACCTTTCACTTCGGGACCTTTACCAATCATTTCCATAATCCATGCCTCATTAGGGTCGGCAATAGAGAAAGACTCACCGCTGCTGTAATAACCATATTCCTTAACCAGGTCTGTCATCACCTTGATTGCTTCCTTAGCAGTGCGCGAACGCTGCAAAGCTACGTAAATCAAGCTTCCGTAGTCCATAATACCCGAAGGATTTACCAGCTCCGGACGGCCACCAAATGTAGTTTCGGCAATGGTAACCTGAAATTCATTCATGTTACCGATTACGTTATAAGTCTGCTCTGCTTCCTTAATCTGACCCAGATATTTGCCCGAATCCCAGTCATAAATGTCGCGCATTGCTCCCTTTTCATGCTGGGCTGCAGGATAATGATACAGATAGCCGAACATACCGTACGAATCGGCCGAATAAGATACGATAACCGAACCGTCGGTCGAGGCATTCTTGCCCACAATGAAGTTAGTACATGCCCAACCTTTCACTACAAAGGCTGTAAGCAACAATACAGCCATCATTACTTTTTTCATATTCACTTGTTTTTATTATTAATAATCCTTTTATTTAAAATGCATACTTGCGGTAGGTCTCGTTCCCGCAGGCATCTGTCAGCCAAAGCTCCAGCTTATGCGGTACTCCTTTCTTTATTTTCTCCGGATCCTGAATCACCAGTACACCTTTTTTCAGTCCGAACAATACAAACTTACCGTCAACATACACCTTGTAGGTTGCTATTCCTGTAGCATTATCCTTAACCTTGATGCGTATGTTACGCGTAGAGCGCCAGGTATTCTTCCCCAGCGGAGTAACTACCGGAGGCACAGTGTCTATCCGAACGGTATAAGTACCCAAGTCGCGCACCTTAGCCGTCATCCAGCCGTCTTTATAAGTTCCTCCCGCACTGTAGCTCCAGTTTCCACGGCGGAAAGATACATAATATTTTTCAGTATCGGAAACAGGCAGGTTGCGCACCCCGATTGAAATCGGACAATACGTATGCAAGGGAGTTCCCTTGGCTTCCAGCTGATAGCTGAACGAAATGGCCGAAGAATCCTCTACCACATGTGTCTTCAACCAAGTATCATCATACAGCATCCCCTTTGCCAATGTCATCTGCATACCCGGCAGCTGTACAACATTGGTCTGATTGCAAGATAGAAATTGAGTATTGGCATCGGGCTCAAAGGCAGGTATTTCCTGTTTTTTACCCCGTACCTTGAAGGAATAACTCCGCTTGTTGCCAAAACCATCCCGTAAGACATACCGGAAATGATAATCTCTTTCTTCGTCTATGTTCACCCATCCATTATCGGAAGCCGTCTGCAGCAAACGCAGTTTATTGCCCGGCAGACGATGCGTACGCATAATCAGCCTACGGGTATTCTCCAGTTCTTCGTAATCGGTAAAACCGTTTATCATCCGGTTTTCATCGGCTGCCACACAATCGGTAACACTGTGGAAAACCTGCAGCGAATCAACGTAAAGCGTAACTTCGTGCACACCGTAAAAGTTGGAAGTCCCATCCATGTAATCCTTCGCTACAATACCGGTAGAAATCTTTCCCCATGCCGTGAACGTCTGTGCCAACTGTCCGACAGGAACAAGCACCTTCCGGCTGTTTCCCTGCACTACCCCCTCTCCTCTTTTCGGATAAAAGGCAACCAGCGAAGCTGTCGGTGCTTTGGAGTCTTTCAGATAACGCTTGAAAAAGGGTAAAGGGTCTACGTACTCACCCGTATCAGTACGGCGCAGTTCGAGGTGCAGATGAGGTCCTGCCGATGCTCCTTCGTTTCCACTCAAGGCAATCAGCTCTCCCTGCCGGAATGACAGTTCGCCCGGTTCGGGACGCACATCGGCTACAAACGTTTCATGCCTATACTGATAGGCACGCAAATATTTCTGGATGGCAGGAGCAAACTTTATGACATGACCGTATACGGACGTATATCCGTTGGGATGTGTCACAAACAATGCTTGTCCGTAACCTCCATGCAATACCAGAATGCGCGACACATAACCGTCGGCTATACAGTAAATAGGCTTGCCCGTTACACCCTGCGTCTTGATATCAATACCATTGTGAAAGTGATTCGGCCTCAACTCACCGAAATTCGCACTGAGCAAAAGCGGAAACTTGAACGGAGAAATAAAAGAAGTGTCTACTTGTGCCTGTAGCTTTGCCAGGAACAGCAATCCCAGCAAAGTCATTATCCATACCTTTTTTATCATATCAAACTTTAGCTAAATCAATTTATCCCATACAGAAAACTCCTTTCTGCATCGGCCATACAAAGATATATTTTTTTGAAGAACATTTTTTCATTTCATAACTATAAGTTATGGCATATAAAAAAAAGTCTGTTGCAATTTATCCTTCAAGCCCTTACCTTTGCACCCGAAAAGAAAAAAATATAACTCAATCAATAAATTTACAGATATGTTTAGCAAAGACAACAGAGGCAATACGCTTCACGGAATCCTGCTCATCGCACTTTTTTCATTTGCTGCGTTCTATATCGCAGAGATACCTTTCGTAAAGGGGCTGTCATTCAGTCCGCTCATTGTAGGAATCATCTTAGGTATGTTGTATGCCAACAGCCTGCGCAATAAACTTCCCGAAACATGGGTACCCGGTATCAAGTTCTGTACCAAACAGATTCTGCGTGCCGGTATCGTACTCTACGGTTTCCGCCTGACACTGACTCAGGTAGCCGAAGTAGGACTTCCGGCTGTTGTAATCGATACGATTATCGTAGCCGGTACCATATTCCTGGGTATCTGGCTGGGTAAACTCCTGAAGATGGATAAGGATACTTCGCTGATGACAGCCACCGGTAGTGCCATCTGTGGTGCTGCAGCCGTTCTGGGTGCCGAACCGGTAGTAAAGTGCGAAGGACATAAGACTGCTATCGCCGTATCTACCGTGGTTATCTTCGGAACCATCTCTATGTTCCTCTACCCTATTATGTATCGCTCTGGTATGCTGGCCGACATAGGTGACATGGGTACTGCCATCTTTACCGGAAGTACACTGCACGAAGTTGCCCACGTGGCAGGTGCCGGAAACGCAATGGACCCTACAGATGCACTGGGCATTGCCGGTACAGCTACCATCACCAAGATGATTCGCGTCATGATGCTGGCTCCGGTACTGGTTATCATGAGCTTCGCACTGGCCGGCCGCAAGAAAACAGATGCAAACGGTAAGGCAGAAAAGAGCAAAATCACCATCCCCTGGTTTGCCTTCGGATTTATCGGCATCATCTGTCTGAACTCACTGCTGCAATACTTATGTGGTGTAGACAGTGTGAAGGAAATACCACTGAACGGTGCCATCGAGTACATCGATACTTTCATGCTTACCATGGCCATGACAGCACTGGGTACTGAAACCAGTCTTGAGAAATTCAAACAGGCCGGTGCCAAGCCTTTCGTTCTGGCATTCCTGCTCTACATCTGGCTGGTAGGCGGCGGTTATCTGCTCACCAAATACCTGGTTCCGCTGTTTGCATAAGAGCTGTAAAACCATATGCTACATAAATCAAAAATCCCTTTCCGATGTTCGATTATTACACCGTGAAAGGGATTTTTTCATTAAAAAAATTTCAATCCTCCTTGCAGACCAGCATCTTTCCTATCCAATGTCCTTCTGTCTTCCGCTCCTTCAGATATTGATAAACAAAGCGCATGAAGTTGATAGACGACGGTTCTTCCTGTCCCTGCAAATGCACAAAGCAGAAGTGACGCTTTATCTGCATACCTTTTATATCGATAATCTTGAAATCACCCCGCCGCAACTCCGGTGCGACAGCCTGCAGGGAAACGATTCCCAACGAATCACTACAGCGTAAAAAGGATTTGATACTTTCCGTTCCTCCCAGATACAGACGCACGTTCATGGACGACAGTTTCAAGCCGACTTCATCGAAAGCCATTTCGATGGCATCCAGTGTACCCGAACCACGCTCGCGCAACACCAACGGAAGTTGCTGCAGCTCATCAAGTCCGATTTCATCTTTCTTGGCCAACTTGCTCTGTGTGCCTACCACTGGTACCAGCTCATCGTGCAAGAAAGGCTCGTACTTCAGACTGGGAAGCCTGAAGACCCCCTCTACCAGTCCCAAGTCAATATCATGATTTTGTAAAGCCTGCTCGATATTCCGCGAATTGGTATCCATCAGCGTAACATTTACTTTAGGATACTTCTCGGTAAAGCGTGCCAGTATGGGAGGCAACACGTACTGCGAAATGGTAGTACTGGCTCCCAGGCGTAAATCGCCTGTCCATTCGTTTTTAAGCAAGTTCATGTCATACTCCAGCCTGCGATAAGCTGCCAGAATCTGCTCGCAATGCTCCAGCATCAGCTTTCCGGCATCGGTAAGCGAAATCTTATTACCCAGACGGTCGAACAAGCGTACCCCATACAAGCTCTCCAACTCACGGATGTGCTTGGTGATGGCAGGCTGACTGATATACAGTTCCTTCGAAGCCTGCGTAAAGCTGAGGTACTTGGCTACACTGTAAAAAACCTTCAAACGGAAATCGGACATTGCATCATTTTTTATTAAAGTTCATCCGGACGGACTCCCAATGCCTGCAACAAGGGGAAGCCCAATGTTTCGAAGCGGTGCGAAAACTCGGTTACAGGCGGATTCATTCCCATCAGCACCACGGCATCTTTCTTTTCTGCCTTATTCAGCAGCGCTACTGCCTTTTCGGCATACTGCATTTCATCAGGAACTGCCGTAATGTGCTTTACTTCTTTCGAATCGATAACCAGCTCCAGTGTTTCCAGAAACAGGTCCTCTGTTGT